>Ga0255767_1001561_pt1 | contig 20265 bp, 19 predicted proteins | sample 071ome_24_FD_179967 | JGI IMG/M metagenome (GOLD analysis project Ga0255767, IMG submission 179967) | Coastal salt marsh microbial communities from the Groves Creek Marsh, Skidaway Island, Georgia - 071402CT metaG (version 2) | ecosystem: Environmental > Aquatic > Marine > Intertidal zone > Salt...
TCGAATGCTCGGCGATGAGCGAGGTCTATCTCGGAAAAACCTTCGATATTCACGGCGGCGGCCTGGACCTCATATTTCCGCATCATGAGAATGAAATTGCCCAGAGCGTCTGCGCCCACGAAGGCGCACCACTAGCCAACTATTGGCTCCATAACGGCATGGTGATTATCGAAGGCCAGAAGATGTCGAAGTCATTGGGCAACTTCGTTGTCGTGCGGGATGCGCTAAAGCATTGGCGCGGCGAAGAGATCAGGTGGCTCCTGCTCTCAGCACACTACCGCCAGCCGCTCGATTGGACCGAGCAGGGGCTCAAACAGGCGCGCACGAACCTCGACCGGATCTACAACGCGCTCCGGCGAAGTGATGATGATCGCTCGGATGCGGAACCGGACAAAGATCTAGGTCGTGTTCGGGCCGCGCTGCGCGATGATTTCAATACCCCGCTCGCCCTCTCCGAGTTGATGGCGCTTGCCGGTCGTCTCAATCGCAGCACGGACGCGGACGAACGTATCGCGTTGGTTGCGGCGATCCGGGAGGCAGGCGATCTATTGGGGTTCGTCCAAGAAGAGGCCGAGTCCTGGTTTCAGACCGGTACGGGCGAACTCGATGCCGATGCTATCGATCAACTCATCGCCGAGCGGAAAGCCGCACGCGAATCGAAAGATTTCGCGACGTCGGATCGGATTCGAGATGACCTCCTGGCCCAAGGCGTGGTTCTCGAGGACGGCCCAGAAGGGACGACCTGGCGCTACCAGGCGGACGGCTAATGGCGGGCACCGATCGGTCAAAGCCGGTTCGCGCGGGCGGACCAGCCATCGTGTTGGTGCATCCGCAACTGGGCGAGAATGTCGGTGCCGCGGCCCGCGCCATGCTGAATTTTGGTCTGTCCGAACTGCGCCTCGTCGCGCCCCGTGACGGATGGCCAAACGACAAAGCCGTGGCTGCCGCGTCCGGTGCCGATTCGGTAATCGAGGGCGTGCGGGTCTTTCAGACCACGCGTGAAGCCGTTGCCGACCTGCAAGAAGTCTACGCGATGACAGCTCGCCAGCGCGATCTTCGCAAGGACGTCGTGACCCCGGAACATGCGGCGACGGCAATCCACTCTTCGCTCTCTGGCGACCAAAAGTGCGGTGTGATGTTCGGGCCCGAGCGGGCCGGGCTTGAAAACGACGATCTGTCGCTGGCCGATCGAATCATCAATATCCCGACAAATCCCGGGTTCTCTTCGCTGAACCTCGCGCAAGCCGTTCTTTTGTTCGGGTACGAGTACCTCAGGGCGGCCGATCAAACGCCGCCGCTCCAGCACAATGATGGCGACAGTTTTCCTGCCACCAAGGCCGATCTGACTCTTCTCTTCGACCACCTTGAGGGCGAGTTGCGGACCTCCGGGTTTTTGTTTCCGCCCGAAAAGGCCCCGACCATGGTGCGGAACATCCGCGCTCTATTGCAGCGCGCGCGGCTAACCGAACAAGAGGTCAGAACCCTGCGCGGCATCGTCTCCTCGCTTTCGACCGCCCGTCAGACCGGCCCAAAAGGCTAATAGAGGGGCTATGCCGATGCCGTCCGGACCGGCCTGGCTACGTGGCTTTATTAACTCATTGAAAAATAACAAGAAAATAGCGCTGCTGGCGGCCGCACAACGTTTGACACCGACAAGCGCGGCGCTATAGTACGCCGCTTCCAAGGGCGGCTGCTTCCGGGCGGCCGTCTTCGTATGTGGGAATGGCGAAGCGCGAAATGACCAAACGACTGAAATCCAAATACAAAATCAACCGCCGGCTTGGCGAGAACCTCTGGGGCCGTCCCAAGAGCCCCGTCAACCGTCGTGAATACGGCCCTGGACAGCACGGCCAGCGTCGGCGCAAGCCTTCGGATTTCGGCATTCAGTTGATGGCCAAACAGCGGCTGCGCGGCTATTACGGAAACATCACCGAGAAACAGTTCCGTCGCATCTACGCCGAAGCCTCCCGCAAACGTGGCGATACCTCGGAGATGCTGATTGGTTTGTTGGAGCGGCGCCTTGATGCCGTCGTCTACCGGATGAAGTTCGTGCCGACGGTTTTCGCGGCGCGGCAGTTCGTCAATCACGGCCACGTCATGGTCAACGGTCGGCGCGTCAATATTCCCAGCTATCAGGTCCGCGAAGGCGATGTCATCGAAGTGCGCGAGCGGTCCAAGCAGCTTGGCATCGTGCTGGAAGCGATCGACCTGCCGGAACGCGATGTGCCGGATTATCTCGAGGTCGATCACGCCAAGATGAAGGGCACCTTTGTTCGGGTGCCAAAATTGGCGGATGTGCCTTACCCGGTCATGATGGAACCGAACCTCGTCGTCGAGTACTACTCCTCGCATTAATCTGCCGAACGGCAGGCACAAAAAAGGGCGCGTCGCGCCCTTTTTCTTTGTCTTGAAAACGAGTCCTAGGCGTCGGCCGTTGCCGACACGATGCCCTGACCCTCAAGATACTGCTTCAGTTCACCGGTCTCGAACATCTCACGTACGATGTCGCAGCCGCCGACAAACTCGCCTTTGACGTAAAGCTGCGGGATCGTCGGCCAGTCACTGAATTGTTTGACGCCGTCACGCAGTGACGGGTCCATAAGAACGTCGACCCCTTTGAATTTGACGCCGGATTCGCTCAACACCTGAACCACGGCCGCAGAAAACCCGCACTGTGGGAAAATGGGCGTCCCCTTCATGTAGAGAACCACCGGGTTCTCGTCGATTTCCTGCCGGATTCGGTCAAACACCGGGTTGTCGCTCATGTCACTTTTCCTTTTACTGCCGGCCACGCCGGTTGAAGCGCTAATGTGCGCTTTCCCCGGATTATTTCAACCATAAGACCCAAAGGGGTATTAGTCGGTCGGTACCGAAGTCTGAAGCGCGAGGGCGTGCAGCGCGTCGCCCATATTGCCGCGCAACGCTTGGTAGACCATTTGGTGCTGCTGTACGCGGGTCTTTCCCACAAAGGCGTTGGAAACCACGCGGGCGGCATAATGATCGCCGTCGCCGCGAAGGTCCTCGATCGTGACCGTTGCGTCGGGAATACCTTCTTTGATCAGCCGTTGAATTTCGGCGGCGTCCATTGCCATCGTCAATTCTCCAAGGTTTTCAAATCGTCTAAGCGTCCATGTATGCCGGGAGCCAACCTTCCGCCGCGTCGCGCAACGTATTGACCGGTAGTTCGCCCTCGGGACCGAGGTTGAGTGCCTTGCCCCCGCTCACCCCGATCTGCATTGTCGCAATCCCGCCGCTCTTCGCGTCGGCCTCGATCTTCATCGCGGTCTTGTTGTCCACGGCCACGATATAGCGCGCCTGGTCTTCACCAAACCACCAACCATGATCTGCCGTCTCCGGCACAGACATAGTGACGCCGACGCTGCCCGCCAAGATCATTTCCGCCACGGCAACCGCAATGCCGCCGTCGCTGACGTCGTGGCAAATCCGCACTTTGCCGGTTTCGATCAGATCGCGCACGAAATCGCCAACTTGCCGCTCCGTCGCCAAATCGACAGGCGGCGGCGCACCGTCCTCGCGTCCGGCGATTTCTCGCAGGTAAATGCTCGCACCTAATTGCCCTTCAGTCTTGCCGATGAGGAGGAGGGTCAAACCAGGTTGGTCGATGCCTATACGAGCCAGGCGCGACAAGTCTTCGATCAAGCCGACACCGCCGATCGCCGGAGTCGGCTGGACCGCTTTGCCGTTGGTCTCGTTGTAGAAAGACACGTTGCCCGACACGATCGGGAATTCCAGCGCGCGAGCGGCCTCGCCAATCCCCGACACGGCGCCGACGAACTGGCCCATGACGTCTTCTCGCTCCGGGCTGCCGAAGTTGAGGCAGTCGGTAATGGCTTTTGGCTTTGCCCCGGTGGCCGTGAGGTTGCGCCAACACTCCGCCACCGCTTGCTTGCCGCCTTCGACGGGGTCCGCCGCGACATACCGAGGGGTGCAATCGGTCGTCACTGCGAGCGCTCGGTTGCTGTCATGGATCCGGACGATCGCGGCATCGCCGCCGGGTCGTACCACGGTATCGGCCATCACCATGTGATCGTACTGCTCCCAAATCCAGCGCTTTGAACACAGATCAGGGGAACCAATCAGTGTGACTAACGCCTCTTTCACACCGACTGATGGGGCGACATCGGTCGCCGCAATCTGCGGCTGCGCGGGGCTGGGCCGGTGCGGTCGATCATATTCGGGCGCGCTATCGGCAAGCGGAGCGACGGGAAGGTCGGCAACCGTTTCGCCGCCCATCTTGAGGACCATGCGGCCACTTTCCGTCAGACGACCGATCACCGCGAAATCGAGTTCCCATTTCTCGAAGATCGCGCGGGCGTCGTCCTCGCGCCCTGCCTTCAAGACGATCAACATGCGCTCTTGGGACTCCGAGAGCATCAGCTCATAGGCGCTCATGCCGGTCTCGCGCATCGGCACGTGGTCGAGATCGAGGTCGATGCCCATCCCGCCACGAGAGGCCATCTCGAACGAAGAGGATGTCAGGCCCGCGGCACCCATGTCTTGGATGGCGACGATGGCGTCAGTCGCCATCAATTCGAGGCACGCCTCCAGCAGAAGCTTTTCCGTAAAAGGGTCGCCGACTTGGACCGTCGGGCGCTTCTCCTCAGATTGGTCGTCGAACTCGGCAGACGCCATTGTCGCGCCGTGAATACCGTCGCGGCCGGTCTTCGATCCGACATAGATCACAGGGTTCCCCACGCCCGCCGCTTCGGCGTAGAAAATCCGATCGGTCGGTGCGATGCCGACCGTCATCGCGTTTACTAGAATATTGCCGTCGTAGCTGTTGTGGAACGTGCATTCGCCACCGACCGTCGGCACGCCAATACAATTTCCGTATCCCCCGATCCCGGCCACGACGCCACTTACGAGGTGACGTGTCTTCGGATGGTCCGGCGCACCGAATCGCAACGCATTGAGATTTGCAACTGGGCGTGCGCCCATCGTGAACACATCCCGCAGGATCCCGCCGACACCCGTCGCGGCCCCTTGAAAAGGCTCGATGTAGGAGGGGTGATTGTGGCTCTCCATCTTGAAAATGGCCGCCAAGCCCTCGCCGATATCGATCACACCGGCGTTCTCGCCGGGGCCGCAAATCACCCACGGGGCTTCTGTCGGCAGCGTGCGCAGCCACTTCTTCGAAGACTTGTAGGAACAGTGTTCGCTCCACATCACGGAAAAGATGCCGAGTTCGGTGAGATTGGGTGTCCGTCCCAATATCTCGACCGCGCGGGCGAACTCTTCCGCCGTGAGGCCGTGCTCCGCCGCAAGTTCCGGGGTCGCGTTACTGAGATCGTTCATCGGCCTAGGACAATGCGCTAATCATTGAATCGAAAAGTGCGCGCCCGTCATCCCCACCGAGCGTCGGGTCCGACAACCGCTCGGGATGAGGCATCATCCCCAGAATGCGGCGTGTGGGGTCTAGGATGCCGGCGATATTGGACAGCGAACCGTTCGGATTGCTGCGATCGTCGGCGGCACCGGCCGTATCGCAATACCGGAAGGCCACGCGGCCCTCGCCTTCCAGCTGCGCGCGACCTTCTTCGTCGATAAAGTAATTCCCATCATGATGGGCAACCGGTATGCGGATGACTTGTCCCGCCGAATAGCGGTTGCTGAACACGGTGTCCGCATTCTCGACGCGCAGGAAGACGTCGCGGCAGACGAACCGGAGGTTCTTATTCCGCATCAGGACGCCGGGCAAGAGGCCGGCCTCGGTCAGAATTTGAAATCCATTACAGATACCCAATACGGCGACACCGCGTTCGGCCGACCGAACGACCTCTCGCATGATGGGTGAATGCGCCGCCATTGCGCCCGATCGCAGATAGTCGCCGTACGAGAACCCGCCGGGCACGGCAATAAGGTCGACATTGGGCAGAGCGGTATCGCGATGCCAAACCATCGCGGGTTGTGAACCCATCGACTGCGAAAGCGCTACCTTTAGGTCGCGATCACAGTTCGACCCTGGGAAAACAATAACCGCGGCCTTCATCTTGGTCTGGGGGTCCCTAGCCGAGGGTGATCAGGATTGGTCAACGATCTCGACTCGATAATTCTCGATCACGGTGTTCGCCAATAGACGTTCGCACATTTCTTTCACCGTCGCCTCGGCGCCGGCGTGATCGCCGTCGGGCAAGTCGAGCTCGATATACTTTCCCTGCCTTACGTCCTGTACGCCTTCAAAACCAAAATGGGTCAGGGCGTTTTCGATCGCTTTCCCCTGCGGGTCGAGGACGCCGGGCTTGAGGGTAATATGAACCAGCGCTTTCATCGTTTACTGCATCACCTGGGGGCCTTTGATATCGGTCGGACCGCTCTCGGGCAGAATGCCGAGCCGGCGCGCAACTTCTTGGTAGGCCTCGGCGATGTTGTCCATATCTCGACGAAACCGGTCCTTGTCCATCTTTTCGTTGGTCTGCAAATCCCATAGACGGCAGGAGTCGGGGCTAATTTCGTCGGCGAGAACGATACGCATGTCATCGTTCGAATAGTGCCGTCCGTATTCGATCTTGAAGTCGATCAAGCGTATGCCGACACCGAAGAACAGCCCCGACAAGAAATCGTTGATCCGCAACGACATGGCGACCATCTCGTCGAGCTCTTGCGGTGACGCCCATCCGAACGCGGTAATGTGCTCCTCACCGACCATCGGATCGTCGAGTTCGTCGGACTTGTAGTAGTACTCGATGATGGATCGGGGCAGAGTCTGGCCTTCCGGAATCCCCAACCTTTTCGACAAGGACCCGGCGGCGACGTTCCGGATGACAACCTCGATCGGAATAATCTCAACTTCTTTGATGAGTTGTTCCCGCATGTTTAGGCGGCGCACGAAGTGGGTCGGCACACCGATCTCGCCGATTCGCGTCATCAAATACTCGGAAATTCGATTGTTCAGGACGCCTTTGCCGGTAATCGTCCCGCGTTTTTGATTGTTGAATGCGGTGGCGTCGTCCTTGAAGTACTGGACCAAAGTCCCGGGCTCCGGTCCTTCAAAAATGACCTTTGCCTTGCCTTCGTAGATTTGTCTGCGGCGGGCCATTTTGGGTGATTTCCTGTGATCTGAGGCCAGGGAGAGGCCCGACGTTTTATAGGGCAAAAAAACTGGTCACCCAAGGGCCTGGCGGACTGGACGTGACAGGGCTCAAAACCTATATCGGTAGTTGATTTAGCCCCTTCGGACGGGCTATGGACAGCCTAGCCCAATTGGCCATCAGGGAGCGCCACGCCCAATGTCATCCACTTTCGAAAAACGCGAACGAGCCCAGGAAGCCAAATTCGCCCACGATCAAGAAATGGACTTCCGGGTCTCTGCCCGGCGGGACAAGCTTCTCGGGCTATGGGCTGCGGAGCTTATGGACATGAAGGGCGGAGATGCCGAGGCCTATGCGAGGCAGATCGTCCTAACCGATGTCGACCAACCGGGCGACGATGACGTTTTCCAGCGGGTAAAAAGCGATCTAGAGACCGCCAAGGTCGAGGTCTCAGATCATGACCTTCGTCGCAAAATGGACAGCCTACTGCGTCTTGCCCGCGAGCAAATGGAAACCGAGGCCTAGGCCCTTATTGGGCGGCGCGGCGCGCTTGTTCGGAAGCGCCGAACACCCGGTCGAAAATCGTCGATACGTGCTTGGTGTGATAGCCCAAGTCGAACGCCTCGCGAAGCTCGTCTTCTGAGATCAAGGCGACGACCTCGGGGTCGCCCAGCAGCGTTTCGAGAAAATCGATCCGCTCCTCCCACACTTTCATGGCATTTCGCTGGACCATCGCATAAGCCGCCTCGCGGCTGGCACCCTTCTGGGTCAAAGCCAGGAGCACGCGTTGCGAGTGGACCAAGCCGCGCATTTGATCGAGGTTTTCCTGCATACGCTCGGGGTGCACCACGAGCTTGTCCATCAACCCCGTCAGCCGCGCCAGAGCGAAATCCAGCGTCACGGTTGCGTCGGGCCCAATCATGCGCTCCACGGAGGAATGCGAGATATCGCGTTCGTGCCAAAGCGCTACGTTTTCAAAGGCTGGCACCGCATAGCCGCGCACGAGCCGGGCCAATCCCGTCAAGTTCTCGCTCAGGACAGGGTTGCGTTTATGGGGCATCGCGGAAGAACCCTTTTGGCCCTTCGCGAAGTACTCCTCCGCTTCTAGAACTTCTGTCCGCTGCAGATGCCGGACCTCGGTGGCGAGGCGTTCGACGCAACTCGCGACCAGCGCCAACGCCGCAAAGAACGCGGCGTGACGATCGCGCGGAATGACCTGTGTGGAAACGGGTTCGATCGCAAGGCCTAGAGCCTTGGCCACATGCGCCTCCACGGCGGGGTCGATATTGGCGAAAGTTCCCACGGCGCCGGAGATCGCGCACGTCGCGATCTCGGTCCGGGCTGCCTTTAAGCGGGCCCGGCACCGGTCGAATTCCGCATAGGCCTGGGCCATTTTTAGCCCGAAGGTCGTCGGTTCGGCGTGAATGCCGTGGCTACGCCCGACACATACGGTGAATTTGTGCTCTTCTGCGCGCCGCCGCAATACGGCAAGCAGGCCATCCAAGTCCTGTATCAGCAAATCGGACGCGCGGGTTAGTTGGACCGCAAGGCAGGTATCTAGGACGTCCGAGGAGGTCATGCCCTGGTGAACAAAGCGCGCCGGTTCCCCGACATGCTCTGCCAAGCTGGTGAGAAAAGCGATCACATCATGGCGGGTCTCGCGTTCAATCTCGTCGATCCGGTCGATTTCGAATTTGCCTTTTTCCCACACCGCAGCGGCGGCCTCCTTCGGAATAACGCCCAATTCGGCTTGGGCGTCGCAGGCATGGGCCTCGATCTCCAACCAAATCTGGAATCGGGTTTCGGGGGCCCAAATTTGGGCCATTTCCGGGCGGCTATAACGCGGGATCATGAGACATTTTCTGCACGTGATGGGGGCCTGAAGTATAGTCAGGTGCGCGGGCAGGGGCCATGGCCGGTGCCCTAAATCACGAAGAGGTCTCGTGCGAGCATTCGTCGCCTTCCTTACGCTTTTGGTTTCGTGTTGGGCCGCTTCAGGCGCCGCGGCGCAGGACCGAGAGGTCGACCTGGAGCTTGTTCTCGCGCTCGATTCGTCGGGCAGCGTCAACACGCGCGAGTTTAATCTCCAGCTTCAGGGCTATATCGATGCGTTTCGCAATCCCGCCGTCATCGAGACGGTCACCAATGGCGACACAGGCGCCATCGCGGTGACCTTGTTGATATGGGCCGGGGACACAAGTAGAGGGACTCGCGTGATCGCCGACTGGACTTTGATCGACAGCCAGGAAACGGCGGAGGAGTTCGTTGAGAAGATTCTCTCAACCCCGCGTTTCATGCTCCGCGACGGCACCTCGCTCAGCAACGTGATCGAAACCAGTGCTCGTCTGTTTCGCGGCAACGGCTTTCAGGGCAATCGCATGGTCGTCGATATCTCGGGCGACGGCACCAACAACATTGGCTACGAGCCAACTATTGCGCGCGATGTCGCGGTGCGGGCGGGGATCACGATCAACGGGCTCGCCATCCTGACGGACTTTCCCGACCTCGATCTCTACTATGGCGAGCAAGTCGTCGGCGGCCCCGGCGCCTTTGTTGTCTCAGCGCAAAACTTTCACGCCTTCTCAGCAGCTGTTCTCAACAAGCTGGTGCGTGAAATTGCCGGCACGATCGGACCGAAGTTGGATCGATCGCGTTTCTTCGCAGAAGGGTCGCCGGCAGAGTAGCGGCGCGGCCACGATGGAACGAGAGCCCCCCTACACCGACGGAAAGATCGAGGTCACCCCGGCCGCCGGCCCGCTCGGTGCCGAGATTCGGGGCGTCGATCTGTCTGCCGACATCGACGCCCCGACCCTGGAGGCGATCGAGCGCGCCTGGGCGCGACATTTGGTTTTGGAGTGGCATGATCAACCGCTCACCGTCGCGCAGCATATCGCCTTTGGTCGCCGTCTCGGGCAGCTAGAGGACATGAGCCATGTCGATCAACCGGAGACGGGATTGCCGCCCGAAGTTTTGGTCATCGTTAACGATCCGGCGCTCAACGATGCGGTCGCGCCGCCCGCCGGCTACCTCAAGGGTTTTCAAAACAAACATGTCCAATGGCACTCGGACAACTCCTACCGCGAGGTGCCGCCCAAGGGCAGTTTGTTCGCCGTGAAGGAATCCCCGCCGGAGGGTGGCGTCACGATTTTCTCCAATATGTATGCGGCCTACGAAACGCTCACGACGGAGATGAAGCGAAAGGTCGCAGGCCGCGAGCTCATCCATGATCCAAGTCTCAACAGTGCCAACGTCCTGCGCGAGGGCGTGACCCCGCCGACCGATGTCTCCAGGGGCCGCGGGCCGCGACATCCACTGGTGCGCGTCCACCCGGTTACGGGCAGGCCCGCGCTCTACCTCGGTCGACGGCCCTACGCCTATATTTGTGGATACGGCGTCGACGAAAGCGAAGCGCTTCTCGATGCGCTTTGGGCTCATGCCACGGCTGACCGCTTCGTTTGGCAGCGCGCCGTCAACAAGCCGGGCGATCTCCTGTTGTGGGATAACCGCTGCACCATGCATGCGCGCACGGCCTTCGCTTCGGCGTCGCCGCGCCTGGCCCATCGGGTGCAGATTGCCGGCGAGCCGGTGATCGCCGCCTAACCGGTCGGTCGCTACGAGCCGAGCAGCCCCAAGGCCCGAAAACTGGCCTGATCCTGGCCGCCGATGACGAGATGATCGTGCACGGTGATCCCCAGCGTTGCCGCAGCCTGCTCGACCTCGCGTGTCATGCTGATGTCCGCGCGCGAGGGCGTGGGGTCGCCGCTGGGGTGGTTGTGGACCAAGATGATCGAAGAAGCCTCTAGCTCCAGGGCCCGCCGGATCACTTCGCGCGGGTAGACCGGCGTATGGTCGACCGTGCCGACGCCTTGCTTTTCGTCGGCGATCAGTCGGTTCTTGCGATCGAGAAAAAGGACCCGGAACTCCTCCGTACCCCGGAAGCTCATCCCGGCCCGGCAATAGGCCAGGAGGGCATCCCAAGAGCCGATCACCGGCTGGTCGACGGCCTTGCCCCGCGCCATGCGAACCGCGGCGGCCTCGACGACTTTAAGGCCGGCAACCACCGCGTCGCCGACCCCGGGTACTTCCTTTAAGCGCGCCGGTGGCGCCGCCAATACGCGTTCGAACGTGCCGAATTCCTTGATTAGAGCTTTTGCCAGGGGCTTGGTGTCGCCGCGCCGGATCACACCGAAAAAAACAAGGTCCAGCAGTTCGTAGTCGGGGAGCCCGTCGGGCCCGCCGGCAAGAAAACGGGCCCGCAATCGTTCCCGGTGTCCGAGCGTATCCGCTGCGGATTGTTGGCCGACCGTATCGCGCCCCGTCGGCATCGGGTGGGCTATCGATAAGGCGGTCGGTCGAGCCCGGCGGGCGAGGCGGTAAAGATCTCGTACCCATCGGCGGTGACGGCGATCGAGTGCTCGAACTGCGCCGACAGCGAGCGATCCTTGGTGACGGCGGTCCAACCGTCGTGGAGCATCTTCACTTGCCATTTACCGAGGTTGATCATTGGTTCGATCGTGAAGAACATGCCCTCGCGCAGTTCGGTGCCGGTACCCGGCGCGCCGTAGTGCAGAATGTTGGGTGCGTCGTGGAAGACGCGACCGAGGCCATGGCCGCAGAAATCGCGTACCACCGAGCAACGCTGGGATTCGGCATATTCCTGGATGGCGTGCCCGATGTCGCCGGTCGTGGCGCCGGGCCGCACAGCCTCGATACCGCGCATCATCGCGTCATAGGTCACGTCGCATAGCCGGCGGGCCTTGACCCCGACATCGCCGACGAAATACATCCGGCTCGAATCGCCGTGCCAGCCATCGACGATCACCGTCACATCGATGTTCACGATGTCGCCTTTCTGCAGCACCTTGTTGCCGGGAATGCCGTGGCAGACCACATGGTTGACCGAAGTGCAAATCGACTTCGGAAACCCGCGATAGTTCAGCGGCGCAGGGATCGCCCCACGCTCGACGATAAAAGCGTGGGCGAAATCGTCGATCGATTCGGTGCTGGCACCCGGTACAACAGTCGGCACGATCGCGTCGAGCGTTTCCGCGGCCAGCCGACCGGCAGCGCGCATCCCATCGAAATCTTCTGGGGCGTGCAGCTTGATGGCGCCGGTGTTGCGCAAAGGCGCTTCGGCAGCGAGGGCGTAGGTCATCCGGTCTATCTCCGTCTCGGACCGTCGAAATCAATGCAGCGGTCCACCGTTATATCGGCCAATCCGACCCGGCACGCAAGACACAGCACCTCGACCCCGGCGTCCAAGGCGCTTCCCAATGCGGCGTCATAGGCCGGGTCGATGTCGGCGGCCGCTTGAAAGCGGTCGCAGTCCGCCCGTTGTATCAAAAAGAGCATTAAAGCCCGGTTATCGGCGGCTCTTACCTTGGAAAGCTCTGTCAGGTGTTTCGCCCCACGGCTGGTCACGGCGTCGGGAAACTCTGCAAGACCGCTCTGGCGTACCAAATGGACGTTCTTCACCTCGACATAGCAATCGGGGAGGTCGGGCTCGGAAAGAAGGAAATCGATCCGCGATCCCTCGCCGTACTTTACCTCGCGCCGGACCGTTCCATATTGCTCCAAACCGGGCACCGTGCCGGCCTCCAACGCGGCGGCGACAACCCGGTTGGCATTCAACGGATTGATCCCGACGAGGGTCCCGTCGGCCCGCACGATCTCCCAAGTATAGGGCAACTTGCGCTTGGGGTTATCCGACACCGATAGCCATACTTCGGAATCGGGTTCGGCCACCCCCAGCATCGTGCCGGTATTCGGGCAGTGCGCCGTCACCTCGCGCCCGTCCTCCAAGACCACGTCGGCGAAGAAACGCTTGTAGCGGCGGACCAAGCGGCCGGACAGTAGGGGGCTAGGCAAGATCATGGATCAATGATAGCGAACAATGCGAGGAGAGGTGACGAGGGATAACAACACGATGGCGACGACCGAGCGTATCTATACGGCGAGCCTCATCATTATCGGCAACGAAATCCTGTCCGGCAGAACGCAGGACGCCAATCTCGCGTTCATCGGCCGCCGGCTGAACGAGCGTGGCATTCGTTTGCAGGAAGTCCGCGTCATACCTGATATCACCGATACCATCGTCGCCACCGTCAACGAATGCCGCGCCAAATTCGATTACGTCTTCACTACAGGCGGCATCGGCCCGACTCACGACGATATCACCGCCGACAGCGTCGCCTTGGCCTTCGGCGTCGAGAACAAACTCAACGACGAGGCCTATAGGCTTCTGCTTGACCACTACGGCGATCCCGAAAAGATCAACAGCGCGCGGATCCGCATGGCCCACACACCGGTCGGCGCGCAGCTCATTCACAACCCGATCAGCCTGGCACCCGGTTTCCAAATGGAAAACGTGTTCGTGATGGCAGGGGTGCCACGGATCATGCAGGTCATGTTCGATGGGCTGGGCGATCGCTTGGTTGGTGGCCGGCCCCTCAAGTCGCGCGCGATCGACGCGCGTCTTCCCGAGGGCGCGATTGCCGGTGGATTGGGTAAGGTGCAAGAGCGCTTCGCGGATATCGATATCGGCTCGTATCCCTATTTCCGCGAGGGCCTGGTGGGTTGCACGTTGGTTCTTCGAGGCGCCGACGAAACCCAGCTCGACGCCGCCGCCGAAGAGGTGCGAACCCTGGTTCGCTCGGTCGGTGGCGATCCCGTCGACGAAACGACCTAAAGACGCCGCTGCGTCTTGCCCCCGCCATAATCCCGCGGATAGGGTGACGCCCGTGCCCGCTTGGCGGAATTGGTAGACGCAACGGACTTAAAATCCGTTTCCTGGCAACGGGAGTGCAGGTTCAAGTCCTGCAGCGGGCACCACGCTAATGGGTCGGCCAAGGGGGAGCTGCGTGTCTTTGCACTATGACGCCATCGTGATCGGTGCCGGCACTGCCGGCATCCCCACCGCCGGATTCGCCGCGCGACGCGGGGCTCGCGTTTTGTTGGTCGATGCCGCGGACCGGATTGGGGGCACGTTGCACCTCTCCGGCGGCAACATGAGCGCCGGTGGCACACGCATCCAAGAAGCCAAGGGCATCGCGGATTCACCGCAGCAGCACTACGACGACATCATGCGGATCAGCCGCAATACGGCGGATCCGGTAATGGTACGGGCGGCCGTGGACAACGCGCCGGACACGATCCACTGGCTACTCGACATTGGCTTCGAAATGTTGCCGGAGATGCCGGTCATCAACCATGGCCACGAAGCCTATTTGGTAGCGCGCACCTATTGGGGACCCGAACTTGGACTTTCCGTTCTGAAGGCGCTCGAGCCTTGGTTGCGGGAATCGATCGACGCCGGCCGCGTTGAGCTTCGGTTGAACACCAAGCTAACCGGCTTGCGCCAGGACGACACCGGCAATGTTCTTGGGGTGGTGCTGCGCGGCGAAGACGGCGTCAGTCGGATTGTCATGGGCGACAATGTTGTCCTGACCACCGGCGGCTATACTGCCGACCCCGATCTCTACCCGATGTTGAACGGCGGCCATCCCCTCTATTCGCTCGGTGACGAGTTCAGCCGGGGCGAGGGTATCGTCGCGGGTCTCGGCGCTGGTGGGTACATGCGCGGCGCAGACCTGATGCTGCCGACATTCGGGGGGGTGGAGGACCCTATGAGGCCCGGATTCTACCTTGGCGGCATCGTCAATCTCACACCGCAATATCGTCAGCCTTGGGAGATCTTCGTCAATCGTGAGGGGCAGCGTTTTATTTGTGAGGACGCAGACTCGGTTGACGCGCGTGAGCGCGCGCTCCTTGAGCAAACCGACTTGCGGTTCTGGGTCATCTTCGACCAGAGGATCAAGGACGAGGCCCCGGGCCTCCTGACGGAATGGCCAGAGAACCCCTACGAGGGCGATCCGCCCGCGGGACACACGATCTATGACACGGCATTCGATGCCCACCCTGACTTCACACGGGCCGAATCGCTGGAAGAACTGGCCATCAAGACCGGGATCGACGGTGCGGCGCTTGGGGCAACGGTCGCAGCGTTCAATAAAGGCGTCGCTGAGCGCGCCGACCCGCTCGGGCGTCAACACCATCCGCTCCCGATTGCGACACCACCGTTTTACGCCATCCGCAACCACGGCACCGCGGTGAAGACCTACGGCGGTCTCGCCGTCGATCCGTCGCTCCGGGTGCTTCGTCGCAACGACGTCCCGATCGGCAATCTCTATGCGGCGGGTGAGGTCGTGGGCGGCGGGCTCCTCACCGGCAACTCGTTCTGCGGTGGGATGAGCGTGACGCCCGCCCTCACTTTTGGGCGAATGCTCGGCGATCGCATCCTGCGTTGGCGCCGCAATGAGGCCGCGGCGGAATAGCTGCTGGCGGCATCTCGAACGGGGGACTCTTCCACGAGCGCGACACGACTTACGCGCGGGACTAGGCGGCTTTTCGGCCTTCCTGGTCGAGTTCCGCCTTTAGCTCGGTAAGACGTGCGCGATACGCCGTCACGGCCGCCTCTTTGACGTGGCCAAACCCGCGCACTTCGTCTGGTAGGTTGGCGATCGCGGTTGCCGTGGCGTGGTTCGTCGCCGAGAGCCGAGCGCAAAGATCGCGCACCAACGCCTCGTATTCGTCGATCAGCGCGCGTTCCATGCGGCGCTCGGCGGTGCGCCCGAACGGGTCGAACGGCGTGCCGCGCAAAAACTTCAGTTTGGCCAAAAGGCCGAACACGCCATACATCCACGGACCGAAGGACCGCTTGGTCGGCTTGCCGCGATCCAAGATCGGGGGCGCCAAGTGGAAGTGAAGCCGGGTCTTTCCGGTAAAGCCGGCAGCGATAGCGTCTTGGAACTCGCGTCTGCGGTGGAGGCGGGCAACCTCGTACTCGTCTTTATAGGCCATGAGTTTGAAAGCGTTACGCGCAACTGCGGTCGCGAACGCTTCACTGTCCGGAATCAGGGCTGTTTCCGCGGTGCGCGCCGTGGCCACCAGTTCTTTGTAGCGCGTCGCATAGACGGCGTTCTGATAGTTGGTCAGGATACCGGCGCGATGCTCGACGATCTCCTCGAGGCCCTTGGGTATTTTCCCCGCAGGCTGGACGCGCCGACCGGCGGCCTCCGACACCCCCTCGGGGTCGACGGCGTAGCGGCGCCCCCAGGCGAAGGCCAGCAGATTGTTGGCGATCGAAACGCCGTTGAGGTGGATCGCGTCCTCGATCGCCCCGCGCGATAGGGGGACCAGACTGCGTTGCCAGGCCAAGCCCAACAGGAACATGTTGGTGGCAACGGTGTCGCCGCAGAGCGATTTCGCGAGGCTCGTCGCATCCAGAAAGGCTTCTGTCGTATCGCGTATCCGGTCGCGCAGCGCGTCTTCCATGGCCGTGTCGTCGAAAACAAGATTGCGGTTCTGCGCGAACCCACCCGGCATGGTGCGATGCACGTTGATGATCGCGCGGGTCTCCTTGCCGACCCACGCCAAGGCGTTCGGCATGGTCGACACGATCAGGTCGCCCCCGATCAAGGCATCCGCAGCTCGTGAAGGCACGCGCAGGCCTAGCGTTTGCGGCTCTTGCGAGAAAACAAGGTGCGACATAACCGGACCGCCTTTTTGCGCCATCCCGGTGACGTCGTTGACCGACACATGTTTGCCCTCAAGGTGCGCGGCCATGCCCAGGAGGGCTGCCACCGTGACCACGCCGGTGCCGCCGATGCCGGTGATGAGGAGCCCATAGGGATCGTCGCTTGTCGGTACCTCGGGTTCCGGCAGCTTGTCTTCAGGCAGCGCCTCGGCGGCGGTCGGTTGTTTTATCCGCGTGCCGCCCTCGACGGTGACGAAGCTCGGGCAAAATCCTTTTAGGCAAGAATAGTCCTTGTTGCAGGAATCAAGGTCGATCGAACGTTTCTCGCCCAGCGCCGTGTCGATCGGCACGATCGCAGAACAGTTCGAGACCAATCCGCAATCGCCGCAGCCCTCGCACACCTGCTCGTTGATCACCACGAAGCGCGCGGGATCGGGGAACGCGTTGCGTTTACGCCGTCGTCGTTTCTCCGCCGCGCAGGTCTGGTCGTAAATCAGTGCGGTGACGCCAGGAATGTCGCGCAATTCGCGCTGCACGGGGTCGATATCGTCGCGATGGTGGACCGTAGCCCCGCCGGCAAGGCCGGGACGTCCGTCGTACTTTTCCGGCTCGTCGCTCACCACGGCGATGCGCGCGACACCGTCAGCCGCAAGTTGTTGCGTGATTTGCGGCACCGTGAGCTGTCCCTCGACAGGCTGGCCGCCAGTCATCGCAATGGCATCGTTAAACAAGATCTTGAACGTCACGTTCACCCCGGCCGCGATGGCCGCGCGAATGCCGAGCGAGCCGGAATGGTTGTAGGTGCCGTCGCCCATGTTCTGAAAAACATGGTTCATGTCGGCGAACCTGGATTGTCCGATCCACGAACCGCCTTCGCCCCCCATGTGGGTAAACGTCCGCACGTCGCGGTCCATGTAAGCAGCAAGCGTGTGACACCCGATGCCGCCGATCGCCAAGCTGTCCTCAGGCACAACGGTCGAGGTGTTGTGCGGACATCCCGCACAGAAATAGGGCGTGCGCATCATGACCGGTGCGAGGACGTTGGCCTGGCGTTCTTTCTCGAGGGCTTCGATCTGCCCTGCCAGCCTATCCGCCGCATCGAACGGTGCCAGTTCGCGCGCCAAACCGTTTGCTATGTCGAGATCGTTCAACTCATGCGAATCGGGAAACAGAGGGCGTCCGGCACCGTCGGATTTGCCGACGACGTCGGGGCGCGTCGCGGCGCCGTAAAGCAGCTGCCGCACTTGATCCTCGACAAGGCCGCGCTTTTCTTCGATGACGATGATCTTTTCCAGACCACGGGCAAACTCGGTCAGCCCGGTGGGTTCAAGGGGCCACACGAACCCGACCTTCCGCACCCGGACGCCAAGGCCACGAAGGGCCTCGCCGTTTAGGTCGAGCCGCGCCAGCGCCTGGGTCAGGTCTGCGGTTGCCTTGCCGGCCACGAGAATACCCACTCGCGCATCCGCACACTCGTGCAGCGTCACGTCGATCGGATTGGCCGCCGCAAAGGCTCGCGCTGCGGGGAGCCGGAAGTGTTTGACCCGTTCTTCCTGCAAACGCGCGTCATCCGGCCAACGCAGATGGAGCCCACCTGCGGGGATGGCGACATCCGGGTGCACGTAGTCCATCGATCCCGGCAGATTCACCGTCGCGGAGCTTTCCGCGAGCGTGCCGGCCAGCTTCAACGCTACCCACGATCCGCTGAATCGCGACAGTGCTATTCCGAAGAGGCCGAAGGTCAGAATCTCTTCGACCGTCGCGGGCGCCAGCACCGGCATCATCAGGTCGACAAAGGTGTATTCGCTCTGCACCCCGAATGCCGAAGACTTGCCGACGTGATCGTCTCCCGCCACCAGGACGACCCCGCCGTGGGGCGAGCTACCGGCTGTATGGCCGTGGCGGATGGCATCCCCCGCGCGATCGAGGCCGGGCCCCTTGCCGTACCAAAGCGAAAAAACACCGTCGTAGTTTTGGCTGGGGAACAGCTTGAGTTGCTGGGTGCCCCATATCGCCGTGGCGGCGGTTTCTTCGTTGATGGCAGGCTCGAAGTGGATGTCTCGGTCTTTGAGGATCGGCTCCGCCCGCCACACCTCTCGGTCGTAACCGCCGACGGGCGACCCGCGATATCCCGAGATAAATCCCGCCGTCCGCAATCCGGAATGGATGTCCCGAGCCCGCTGGTCGAGCGGGAGCCGCACCAACGCCTGCATTGCGGACAGGTAAACCCGTCCGGCGGTTTGTTGGTACTTGTCGTCGAGCGTCGCCGCGATCAAACGATCCATCGGCGAATTCTGGCATTTTACGCCGCCGTGGCGAAGCCGATCATCCGGAAGTAAAGGCGAAGATGATTTAGGTGGCGGAATGCAATGATTGGCGCGCCCGGGGCAGGGTGAAGCGGATTGCGCTAAAATAATCAGCGCAAACAGAAGCTTAAGCGGTTAAGTTTGGGCGTCCCGCCGACGACTCAGAGACAGGCAAGTGCCGTGCGACGCGATAGGGGAATCGCCTGAGCCGCTGGCGGGACGTAAACCCTTAGACCAAACGCTAGCTTACAAACGCAGACGGCACGGGGTTCTCGCCCAGCGCGCTGCGCAAAACCGCCCAATGCATGGCCTCGGCGCCAAGAATGCTGGCCGCGGCAGCTTTGAGATCACCGTTCTGGAAGGCAGAGACGGCTTGAACGTAGGCGCTGACAGCGCCTTGCTCGAGGTCGGCGGCGAAGGCCAGCACATCGGCCTGCGTTTTGATATCGGCCACCGGAAAGTTGTAGTCCGATTTGGCGGGCGCCGGGGCGCCGCCGAGTTGCCGGATCGTGTCGGCGAGGACTTTAGCGTGTTCGCTATGGTCGCGTTGAAAAGCCAGTGCTACCTGGGCGACGACCGGCTGGAGCAACCCGCTGTCGGCACCGAGCTGGTAGGCAGCGATGGCTTCCTGTTCGGCCCCCAGGGCGCCGTTCAGAATATCGATATCGCTAGCGCCGGCATCGTTGCTGCTGGCGGCCATCGTGCCGCACCCTGCCAGAAGCGCTACAGCCGTCGCCGACAACGTGACAGCTCCGGTTTTGCCGAAAAAGCCGCGACGGGAGAGCGTCGTTTGTTCCGGTAAGATGATCTGGGATTCCGTTTTTGCGTTCATGTCTTGGCCCTCCGCTATAGCGTTCTTCTGTGAGTTACCCGGTCGAATGAGGCCCGGATGCACCTATTTTTTTGCGGGGCCGACCAAACCGCCGACGAATACCACCGGGCCGGTTGGCGCCCCGGTCGGGGAGCCGCCCTCAGGTTCGACGCTGACGGCAAATCCGGTGCCCTGCGAGAAAGACGCTGGCAGCGTGAGGCGTTTGGGCGCGTCCACGGAAGCGACACCCAGCGAAACCGGCGCCAAGTCGGCGCCACGCAGCAACCAAAGCTCGTAAGACCGTCCCGCCGGCGGTGCCGCCGCGCCTACGGCGGTGACGTCGGCCATCCCGTCGGCCGCAATTTGGACCAGCCAAGCCGAACCGTCGGTTTCATTTTGCAGCGTTGCAACTTGGACCGGCCGGAAGCCCGTATCGACATTCGGCAGGAGCGTCAGCACGAACAAGATGGCGGCGAGACCCGATGCCAAGGCCGTGAAGCCGCGCCAAACCGGGACGCTATGCCAAAATCCGCGCCGAACTACCGACTTTGTCGCATCTGGGCC
>Ga0255767_1001564_pt1 | contig 20220 bp, 19 predicted proteins | sample 071ome_24_FD_179967 | JGI IMG/M metagenome (GOLD analysis project Ga0255767, IMG submission 179967) | Coastal salt marsh microbial communities from the Groves Creek Marsh, Skidaway Island, Georgia - 071402CT metaG (version 2) | ecosystem: Environmental > Aquatic > Marine > Intertidal zone > Salt...
TGGTCCACGCTCAAGGCCTGCGCTGCGATACTCGCTTGCAAGCCGCCCGAAGTCGTAAACTGATTGACGTGCGCCTTGAGGGGCAAGCCCAGGTCTTGAGCGGCAGCGGCAAGGCGGGCAAGCTCATCGGGCGTAAAGTACTGGTCCTCGCAAAAAATGTCCACAAAGTCCGCCAGGCCTTCGTGCGCCACGGCCGGAAGCATCTCATGGAGCACTTCGTGGAAGTAGGCCTCGCGTTGGCCGTCAAAGCGTTTGGGGACAGCATGAGCGCCTAGGAAGGTGGCGAAGAGGGGCATGCGGGTGAGGCTTTTGGCCTTTTGGACCACGCGGAGCATCTTGAGTTCGGTCTCCACGGAGAGTCCGTAGCCGCTTTTAATTTCCACCACGGCCGTACCGGTGCTTCGCGCTTGGCTGAGTCTCAGGAGCAAATCGTCCAAAAGTGCTTCTTCCGAACGCGCCTCCAAGGCAGCGGCCGAATTCAAGATGCCCCCTCCGGCTGCCGCAATTTCTGCATAGCTCGCGCCGCGCATCCGCATTTCAAACTCCTCCGAACGTTCCTTCGCAAACACCATGTGGGTGTGGGAGTCCACCAGAGCCGGGAAGGCCCAGCGGCCGGTGCCGTCTATGCTTCGCACCTGCTGGGGGTAGTCTCCAGAACGCAGCTCCTCCATGGTGCCGAACGCCACGATTTGGCCGCCCTCCATGTCCAAGAAAGCATGGTTCAAGCAGGTCGCCTGATCCATGGAAGGACCTGCCAAATAGGGAGGAGAAGTGCCCTCCAAATCCACCAGGGCGATGCCGGCGAGGTTTTCCAGTCGGGTGCGCATGGAACGAAGGTAGGGTATCGCGTATTTTTGAGGATATGGCAGGCAACACCTTTGGCGAGATTTTTCGATTGACCACGTTTGGCGAATCCCATGGAAGCGCCATGGGTGGGGTGGTGGACGGAATGCCGGCGGGCATTTGGGTCGATACCGTTCGCGTTCAAGAAGCGCTAGATCGACGCAAACCGGGCCAAGGAGCGCTGACCACGGCGCGCAAAGAGAGCGATACCGTAGAGTTCTTGAGCGGCTTTCACCCTCAAGCCGATGCCCAAGGACGCCGTCAAACTCTAGGCACCCCCATTGGATTTGTGATTCGCAACACGGATGCGCATTCCAAGGATTACGATGCCTTGGCGAATACCTACCGCCCCTCGCATGCGGACTACACCTACGAAGCGAAGTACGGGCTGCGCGACCACCGAGGAGGCGGTCGGTCTTCCGCCCGTGAAACGGTTTGCCGAGTGGTGGGCGGAGCCTTAGCTCAAGCCTTATTGCCGGCTGACCTGCACATTCATGCCTTTGTGCAGCGCATGGCAGGGGTGGGCATCCCGGAGGCGGCGCAGTTTGACGTGGCAAAGGCTTTTCTACACCCTACCGGCTGTCCGCACCCAGAAACGGCGGAAAAAATGGAAGCCGCTTTGCTGGCCCTTAAAGAGGCAGGCGACACTGCAGGTGGAGTGATTCGCTGCCACGTAGCAGGTGTTCCGGCGGGCTGGGGCGAACCCGTTTTTGACAAGCTCCATGCGCGTTTGGGCTATGCCTTGCTGGGCATTAACGCGGCCAAAGGCGTGGAATTTGGCAGCGGTTTTGCCGGCTCAGACTCCACGGGAAGCCAGCAAAACGACGCCTTTACGGGAGTGGGGCAGACGTCGACAAATCATTCGGGCGGTATACAGGGTGGAATTTCCAACGGTATGCCGCTGGAATTTAGCGTGGCCTTCAAGCCTATTGCCTCCATCCGCCAAGCTCAACAAACGGTCACCCGCGCGGGCGATTCGACGACGCTAGAAATCACCGGGCGCCACGATCCCGCTGTTTTGCCGCGCGCCCTGCCCATTGTGGAAGCCATGACAGCGCTAGTGCTCGCGGACTTTTACTTGGCGCAACGCCATCAACTAAACGCTTGATATGAAACTTCATACAAAAATCATCCTGGGCATGGTCCTGGGCATTGTGTGGGCTGTGGCCAGCACCTACTGGAACGGGGCCACCTTTACCCAAAATTGGCTCGCCCCCTTTGGCACCATCTTCATCAATGCGCTGAAACTCATCGCCATTCCCTTGGTGCTCTTTAGCATTATTGACGGAGTGGGGCAGCTGGGCGACCCCAAAGCGTTGGGCCGCATCGGGGGCAAGGCCCTGGGGCTCTACGTGGGAACGACCCTCATCGCCATTTTGATCGGTCTGTCGCTGGGCAACCTCACGCAGCCAGGGACGTATGCCTCCGAAGCGCAAATCGTAGACAACCGCCTGGGCTTTGAGGCCTGGCTTCAGTCCAACGACAAGCCTTCGCCCGATGGGCAGTGGTGGAGCAGCAACCCGGCCTATGCGGACCGACTCGAGGGTCTTCCCGTGGAGGCTGCAGACAGTGATTTGACCGACAAGATCACGGCGGCACGCGCGGAATCCGACCGGGGTCCCTTGGCCTTCCTGGTCGACATCGTCCCCAGCAACATCTTCTTAGCCTTTAACAATTCCTTGATGCTGCAGGTGATCTTCTTTGGCCTCTTCTTCGGCATCGCCATTGTTATGCTACCCAAAGAAGGCACCGAGACCCTCCGTGCCTTCATGAGCCAGAGCGCCCAGGTATTCATCAAAATGGTGGAAATCGTTATGATTGGCGCCCCCTTCTTTGTATTCGCCTTGATGGCCAGCACCTTGACCAAGTTGGCGGGCGACGATCCCAGCCGCCTGGTCGAACTCTTCTCCTCCTTTAGCGTCTACATGCTCACCGTGGTAGGAGGGCTGTTGGTTATGGCGTTGCTGGTCTATCCGACGATTGTGTGGCTTTCGATCCGAAAAAAAGGCTACTCCTGGCTAAAAACCTTCTCCTTTCTCCATCAGAACATCCGTCCTGCCCAATTGCTGGCCTTCAGCACCAGTTCATCGGCTGCGACCTTGCCTGTGACTATGGATTGCGTGCACGACGATCTCAAAGTGAGCGAGGAAATTTCACAGTTCACCCTTCCCATTGGCGCTACGGTCAACATGGACGGCACAAGCCTCTACCAAGCGGTGGCCGTCTTGTTTTTGGCGCAGTTGCACGGATTGGACCTGAGTTTGGCGCAGGAAATGACCATCGTGTTTACCGCGGTGATGGCCTCCATTGGGGCCGCTGCGATTCCCTCAGCGGGTCTGATCATGCTGATTATGGTCCTCGATGCCGTGGGCCTCAATCCTGCGTGGATTGCCATCATTTTCCCAGTGGACCGAATTTTAGACATGTGCCGAACGGTCATCAACGTCACGGGCGACGCCTCTGTCGCCGTCGCAGTGGCCGAATCTGAAGGCCAATGGGGCGGATGAAGCTAGCCTATTTCCTCGTAGCGGCCTTGTTGGCTGGGCCCTTGAACGCCCAAATAGAGCTGGGTTCCTGCGATGCCGCACCCGCCCCTTCGGCCGAGGTTCTCAAAGCGGAGCAGGCCTTAGATCGTGCCGATGTGAACATGGGGCGCGTGTACCTCAATGCCATTGAACGCAAGTCTCCCGAACAACGCATTCACTTTCACTACTTGTCCGCGGAATGGAACCTGCTTTCCGGTCGTCCAGAAGCTGCGGCCTCGCTGTTCCACCAAGTGTACCAGGTTTGCCCCGACTACAGTCCCGATTTGCGCTACAAACTGGGTGCGCTTTGGGCCGGGCAGGGCCGCCAGGCAGACGCGGAACGGCTGTTTGCGGAATTTATCGCTTCGGCTCCCGCAGGCTCTCCCTTTGTAGCGGAAGCGAAGCGTCAAGTGAAGGCTTGGGCGGTCGTGGACTCGCTCAAGCAGCATCCTATTGAGTTTTCACCCTACCGAATCCAAGGGCTCGATGCTCCCGCAGATGAGTTCTTGGGGGTTCTGAGCCCCGACGAGCACTTGTGGTACTTCACGCGCAGGCAGGAAGTTTTGGACCGAAAAAGCGGCCCTGCACCCATCCGACGACTCAAAGAAGAATTCTGCGTCGGTCGCCAGACGGAAAACGGTGTCATGGAAATCACGCCTCTCGCGCCCCCCTTCAATCAAGGCTTTAACGAAGGCGGGCCAAGTTTGACCGCCGACAACCGCTGGATGGCGTTGACCTCTTGCAAATTGCTGGGCAATGGCTACCGCAATTGTGACATCTTCTTGGTTCAAAACACCTACGACGTTTGGTTGGATTTTAAAGACCTGCCGACGGTCAACTTGCCGGACTCGTGGGAGAGCCAGCCGACGCTTTCGGCCAATGGTGACCGCTTGATCTTCACGTCCAACCGTAAAGGAGGGTTCGGGGGCTTGGACCTGTATGAAGTGCTCCGCCAGCCGGATGGCTCCTGGTCGGAGGTGCAGAACCTAGGGCCGCGTGTGAACACCCCAGACGACGAGAAAAGTCCTTTTTTGCATGCCGATGGGCACACCCTCTTCTTTTCTTCCAACGGCCACCCTGGTTTAGGGGATTTTGACGTTTTTGTTCTGGATCTGCAAGGGCCATCAGGGCCGCAGAATTTAGGCTACCCCATCAATACGGAGCGTGCCGAAGTAGGCTTCGCCGTGGCGGCCAAATCCCCCATGGCCTATTTCTCGAGCAATGAAAAGGTAGGGGACTTACCTGCGGGTTCCGGCTATGATTTTTACGGCTTTCCTCTGCCTGCTTCGGCCACTGCAGATGCGGTTACCTTCCTGACAGGAAAAGTCGAAGGTGCGGATGTGCTGCCCGATGGGGTGAGTTTGCGCATCGAGAATCTTCAAACGCGGGAGATTACGCGCGTTCGGGTGGATGCAGCGAGTGGAACCTATACCGCTGTCCTAGCCACTCCCAATGCCGCGGATTACGTCATCAGCGTGGAGAATCCCGAAGTGGGTTACACGGCGGTGCGCATGGAAGTAGATCCTCGGGACGAGGAGGCAGAAGTGCCCTTGCTCGAGGCCAAGCGTTTAGAAGTGGGCGAAAGCTTCTCCTTGAATTCAATTCAATTCGCAACCAACAGCTACCAAATGTCCGCCTTGGACAAAGCTTCGCTGGCCCCCTTTGTGGCCTACCTCCAAGCGCATCCGTCCATGACCATTGAATTGCAAGGGCATACCGACAACGTGGGGCGCCCCGGAGACAATCAAGTTCTTTCGCAACGCAGAGCAGAGGCCGTCCATGCGTATCTGCTGAGCCAAGGGGTTCCGGCGGCCCAAATGCGTGCCAAAGGCTATGGCGACAGCCAGCCGGTTGCAGACAACCGCCTGCCCGAAGGCCGTGCGAAGAACCGCCGCACCGTCTTCCAAGTGCTCACTAAATAGGGGAGGGTTTCCCGTACAACCCCATTGGTATAGTCATAAAAAAAGGCCCCGCGTGGGGCCTTTTAAGTTTCTGGATGCCATTCGGCTTATCCGCGACGCTCTTTGATACGGGCAGACTTACCGGTGCGCTCACGCTGGTAGAAGATACGTGCGCGACGTACTTTACCACGCTTGTTCACCTCGATTTTCTCCAGGTTGGGCATGTTCACCGGGAAGATACGCTCCACGCCGATGTTGCCAGACATTTTACGGATAGTAAAGGTTTCCGTTACACCAGAGCCGCTGCGCTGGAGGACGTCGCCGCGGAAGAACTGCGTACGCGTCTTTTCACCTTCACGAATTTTGTAGTACACCGTGATGGTATCACCCGCTTGAAAGCTGGGGAACTCCTTGGTCTCTACATACTTTTCTTGGACGTATTTAATCAGGTCCATGGTTCTTGCATTTAATGCGTTCATCGATCGTCAACGTGCACCGCTTTGGCCAGAGGTTGGCGTCGCAAAACTCCTGTTTGGCGTTGTGCGTAGCACATACTTCCTCCTAGGAGGGCGCAAAGATAGGATTAAATCCCTTAGGTTTAGCGGGTCGGGCAAGGATTACTCGCCCAACAAATCGGGACGGCGTTCCTGCGTGCGGGCAAGCGCCTGCGCATGGTTCCATTCCTCAATGTTCTTGGCGTGGCCTGAGGTGAGTACGTCGGGCACGGTCATGCCGCGAAACTCTGCCGGGCGCGTGTACACGGGAGGAGCAAGTAGATCGTCTTGGAACGAATCCGTCAAAGCAGAGGTTTCATCGTTTAAAACCCCTGGAATCAAGCGAATAAGGGCGTCCGAAATCACAGCCGCTGCCAATTCGCCTCCGCTCAGGACGTAATCGCCAATGCTGATTTCATGCGTGACAAAATGGTCCCGAACGCGCTGATCGATGCCCTTGTAGTGGCCGCAGAGGATGAGGATGTTGCCCAGCAAGGAAAGCTGGTTGGCCTCTTTCTGGTCAAAGCGTTTGCCGTCCGGCGTAGTGTAGATGATGGCGTCGTAGGAACGTTCGGCCTGCAACGCTTCAATACAGTCAAAAAGCGGTTCGGGCCGAAGCACCATACCCGCATTACCGCCAAAAGAGTAATCGTCCACCTGTTTGTGCTTGCCCATGCCAAAGGCCTTCAAATCGTGCAAATGCACCTCGACGAGGCCTTTCTGTTGCGCGCGCTTTAAAATGCTCGCTTCAAAAGGACTTCGAATGAGCTCGGGAAGGACGGTGATAATGTCAATCCGCATGGATTACGCCAAGCCGATTTCCACCAAACGTTCGTGCAGGTATGCGCCAGCGGTGATGTCCTCAAAGGCCTTGGGATTTTCGTCTGTGACGCAGAAATCCAAACAGTTCAAAGGCATGTCTTCCGCGGGATGCACAAAGAAGGGCATGGAGAAGCGGGGGAGGTGGCATTTTTCAGCAGGAGGGTTGACCACACGGTGTGTCGTACTGCGCAATTTGTTGTTAGTCAAGCGCTGGAGCATATCCCCAACGTTGATTACAAGCACTTCCGCCGTTACGTGGATAGGCAGCCATTCTCCTTCTTTCGACAGGAGCTCCAGTCCTTCTGCGGATGCGCCCATCAGTAAGGTGATGAGGTTGATGTCTTCGTGTGCTGCGGCACGGATTCCCTCTACAGCCTTTTCTTGACCGGGGTAGTGGATAGCGCGGAAAATGGAGTGGCCCTGGTTGAGGTAGCCGTCAAAGTAACTTTCGGGCAATTCCAAGTGCAAGGCAATGGCGCGCAACAAATTGCGGCCTACGTTTTCAAGCTTTTCATACGCCGCCTTCACGGTGCTGTCCAACTCTGCGACGTGTGGGACCAGTACGTTGGGCATTAATCCGCGTTCCGCTGCATTCATGGGGCCCCACTGGTAGAACTCTTTGAGGTCAGGCTTGCTTTCACCCTTGGCATGCTCCACGCCAAAAGGTGTATAGCCACGTTGGCCCTTGGCGTTGGGCAAGTGGGAACGCATTTTATCTTCCGTGCTTTGGTGGAAAAAGGCCTCCACCACGTGCGTCAATGCGGCACGTTCTTCATTTGAAAACCCATGGCCTTCAATGGCCGCAAAACCGGTGTGTGCAAAGGTTGCACCCAGTTGATCTACAAAGGATTGACGGCTCGAAGCATCGCCATTCACAAAGTTCTCGAGGTTTAGTGTCTGCAGTTTCATACGACAAAGGTACTTCCTGCCTCACCTTTGTGGTACTTCACAGCCTTTTACCCCGTATGGAATTCACCGCCCAAAACGCCGAAGCCCTTTACACAGCTCTATTCTTACCCCGTGCCGTCGAGGAACGCATGCTGATTGCCTTGCGTCAGGGCCGAATTTCAAAGTGGTTCTCGTCCTACGGTCAAGAAGCTGTTTCCGTGGGCACGGCACTTGCGATGGATCCGGACGAGTGGATTTGCACCATGCACCGAAACCTAGGGGTATTCACTTCCCGTGACATTCCCTTGCAAAAGTTGTTTGCACAATTTCAAGGCAAAAAGACGGGTTTTACGAAGGGACGTGACCGTTCCTTCCACTTCGGTAGCACGGAACACAAAATCTTCGGAATGATCAGCCACCTAGGCCCTCAATTGGGCGTGGCGGATGGATTGGCTTTAGCCCGCAAACTCCGTGGGGAGCAGAAATGCGTTCTCGTGTATACGGGAGATGGCGGTGCTTCTGAGGGCGACTTTCACGAGGCACTGAACGTGGCTGCGGTATGGCAACTTCCCGTTCTAATCGTGGTAGAGAACAATCAGTGGGGGCTTTCAACGCCTTCCAAGGAACAGTTTGTCTTCGATTCCTTCACCGTAAAAGGGCCCGCCTACGGTATGGAGGCTCACCAGGTTGATGGCAACGATTTTGAAGCGGTTTTTTCATTGACTAAAAAGCTGACCGATTCTATTCGCGAAAATCCACGTCCGATTCTGTTGGAATGTGTGACGTTCCGAATGCGCGGCCACGAGGAAGCCTCTGGCACCAAATACTACCCCGAAGGCCTGATTGATTCCTGGAAAGAAAAAGACCCTGTTGATCGATTCCGCGCACAGATTTTAGCTCAAGGTTGGATGACGGAGAACCGCCTCAACGAGGTGGAGGAATTTTGCCATAAAACGGTCTTGGAAGAGCTAAATGCAGCCCTAGACGAACCTGCGCCTATCTACGACGCAAACGAGGAGCTAGGCGATGTTTTTGCACCTGCGAGTTCCAGCCTGAGTTCGGACCCTAGCGGCCCTGTGAAAAAAATGCGTTTGATCGATGCCATACACGATGCATTAGGCATGGCATTGGAACGCCATCCCAATTTGGTCTATATGGGCCAAGATATTGCGGACTATGGAGGCGTATTTAAGGCTACGGAGGGCTACAGTGACATGTACGGGAAGGACCGCGTACGCAACACGCCTCTATGTGAATCTGCTATTGTGGGTGCAGGCGTAGGGTTGAGCGTGGAAGGGTATAAGGCGATGGTCGAGATGCAATTTTCCGATTTTGTCACGGAAGCCATGACCCAGATCTGTAACCAAGCTGCGAAGCTTCATTACCGCTGGGGACAGAACGTAGATCTCGTTATTCGCATGCCAACAGGAGCAGGGGTGGCTGCGGGTCCCTTCCACAGCCAGAGTACGGAAGCCTGGTTCACCCGGGTCCCTGGCCTCAAAGTGGTCTATCCCTCCAATGCGTACGATGCCAAAGGATTGCTCTTGCAAGCCTTTGAGGATCCCAATCCCGTCTTGTTTTTTGAGCACAAGGCCTTGTACCGTTCTCAAGAAAGCGAAGTACCTACGGAGGCCTATGCCATCCCATTTGGACAAGCGGCTGTAGTGTCGGAAGGTGAAAGCCTCACGGTGGTCACCTATGGCTTAGGAGTCAGCTGGGTGCAAGCTTTTCAGCGCGAGAACCCCTCTATCTCTCTTGAACTGATTGATGTTCGTACGCTGGTGCCTTTGGATACAGATACTATTTTAAAATCAGTCCGAAAAACGGGCCGTTGTGTCATCGTTCAAGAAGATACTTGGCGTGGATCTTTTGGTTCGGATTTAGCGCAAGTTGTTCAGCGCGAGTGTTTTGCGCAATTAGATGCGCCCGTTTTTGTTGTTTCTTCGGAGGATTTGCCCATTCCTTTCGCCGCAGAATTGGAGCAAGGATTTTTAGCAAAATCTAGAGTAGAATCTACCATTTTTAAGGCTATTTCGTATTAGAATAGTCGTGTGTAAATGACTAAAAACGCATAGTTTTTTGTTTTTAAGAAAATTGCCCTACTTTTGACGGGTTAAATCATTTAAAAGCATAGATCTATGACTCCTAGTCAATTAGTAGCACATTTCCGCGAAAACCAGAACAACAACAAAACTTTGAAGAGCCTTTTCGCTTCTCAGTTCTTGGGCAAATTGAGTCCTGAAGAATTGGAAGGTTTGTCTAAGTCTATCTCCAAGGAATTGTCTCGCCGTGAGCAAGCTGTTGTTCAAGAGCGTATCGACTACCTGACCAGCTTGGGCTACAACGTATCCAAATAAGGATTCTACACCATACCACTAAGAGAAAAGGCGCCCTCGGGCGCCTTTTTTTTATTCGCTTTCGGTGGAAAGTTCTTCCCAGAGAATCCAGACATTCCCGCCACACCCAAAGCTCTCCCCGCGTTTGATTCCGGCTACGTAGACATCGGCCGTAGAAAAAAGGCCATAGGATTCGTAGTTATCAACGGTAATCGCCATTTCTGCGAGCTGGGAGCTGCCCCACGTTACCAGGCCCCCTTGGAACCCAGCTTCTGCCGCTTGGCTTTCTAGGTAGAGGGTCCCATTTTCAACGGCCTTTTCCAAGTGGATCTTCCGGATCGGGTTAATGACATACATCAGAACAATGGCCAAGACCACAGAGGCTAGTGCTAAACGCTGATAGATTCCCATAGCAGTTTTGGAATAGAGGGTTAGAGCGCTAAACTAAAAAAGCCGCAGTCTCCTGCGGCTTTGGTGGGAGATGAGGGGTTCGAACCCCCGACCCCCTCGGTGTAAACGAGGTGCTCTGAACCAGCTGAGCTAATCTCCCGATTTGGAGGTGCAAATATATACGCAATTTGCACATGTAACATCGTAGTTAAGGAAGAAATTCAGGACCACTGACTTTTTGGATATGGCAGCGATCGGCAGTTATAACCCATTCATTTTGAGCAAGCAAACTGTCATTTGCGTCGTAGACATAAACGTCAACGTGGTACGAATGGTTAAAAAAGAGCGATTGATGTTCGTCTGATGCGATCGTAAAGTAGTCAGGTAGGCCGTTAAACTGAGAAACAAGGCTGTCCTGTGTTTCGCGTACCACGGCATCAAGATGGTGGGGGGCATGGGTGGAATCTGTCCAGGTAAATCCAACCGTTTGGAAAGAAAGATCACAGTAAAGGCCGTCGTCGCAACTGCTCAATAGACCAAGGGCCAAGGTGGCTGTAATAAGCGTGTAGTTCATGCGGTAAAGATGCGTGGAATTGCAGGAGGGTTGCAATACCCTCATGCACGATCTATTCGTTTTTTTCGGGCTCCGCCTGGGTGCTGCTTGATTCAGGGTTTTCCTGCTCAAACGTGAGGCTTAAACTGTTCACACAGTACCGCAGACCGGTTTCTGTCGGGCCATCGTCAAACACATGGCCCAAATGTCCCCCACATTGGCTGCAAAGAATCTCGGTACGAATCATGCCATGGGAGAAATCGCGTTTCTCCGCAACAATGCCCTCGCTGATTTCTTGGTCAAAACTGGGCCATCCGCAATGTGCGTCAAACTTGCCATCCGAGGAGAACAGAGCGGTTCCGCAGCCTGCGCAACGGTACGTACCGGCTTCAAAGTGCTTGTCGTATTCCCCAGTTCCAGGGTATTCCGTTCCCTTTTGGCGTAGAATGCGGTAGCGTTCTGGACCGAGTTCTTGAAGCCAGGCTTCTTCAGACTTTTGAACGGGGAGCTGGTTTTCCATGGCAGTAGTAGGGGATTGGGCTTGGCAACTGGTAAGGGTCCAAGCACTTGCCAAGAGAATGAGTACCGTACGCATGTTCCAATAACCATGTACAGCATGGAAATGTTCGTCGCTTCGGGCACAAAGAGAAGATGAAAACATGGTATGAACCATGGGGTAAAAACTAAAAAACACGCAGACGATACCGTTGCGTGTTTTTAGATTTTCAGTGCCCTGGACTGGACTCGAACCAGCACGACCGTAGGTCACCACCCCCTCAAGATGGCGTGTCTACCAATTTCACCACCAGGGCATTTTGTGACTCGACTGGGGCTCGAACCCAGGACCCATACATTAAAAGTGTATTGCTCTACCAGCTGAGCTATCGAGTCATTCCCGTTCTTTAACGAGGGTGCAAATATAAAGAGAAGTTTTAATTGCACCTTCGGTCACCTGTGAATTTTCCAATAATTTTAAGCATGCAAAAACGGATGTATCTACTCGGCTACATGGGGGTTGGAAAGAGTACGTCCGCTAAGAAGCTGGGCAAGGCGCTTGGCCTACCCGTGCATGACTTGGATCAAATCCTTGAAAGTCAAATCGGAATGCCCATAGCGGACTACATCGGCCAACAGGGTGAATTGGCCTTTCGAAAGCTCGAAAAGCAAGCCGTTCTCGACAGTGCAAACCTCGAAGGAATTGTGGCCGTCGGGGGTGGGACGCCGTGTTTTTACGACAACATGGCGCAGTTAAATCGCTTGGGTAGGACGGTGTACCTCCATGCGCCCGTGGGATTCCTCACCAAGCGCTTACAGGACAGCTACCACGCGGGGAAGGTCCGACCCCTGTTGGCGGGCATTGCTCCGGACGATTACGCCGAATTCATTGGCAAGCATTTGATGGAACGTCAAGCCTTCTATGCAGAAAGCCAGTTCCGTATCGCCGTCGACAAAGAAGAGGTGTTGGGAAAGCTCGTAGAGATCTATCAGACCAAGTAAACGGCCTCTGGGGACGAAAAGTCCACCTCCACGCGGTCCTGCAAGCTCGTGCTCAAGCTCAAGCCTTTGATGTCCGCCTTGATGGGGTACTGCTTGAAGTTTCGGTCGATGAGGACGGCCGTGGAAATACGATTAAGTGCCGCAGGAAGGAAGTAGTGCACCGCGTACATCAAAGTCGCGCCCGTGTTGAGCACGTCGTCGATCACTACGATGTTCTTACCGGCAAGGTCCGAAGGCTGCAAACGGCATTCCGTGGGGCCCGCAGCAGGCTCGCGCTTGTTGACCGAAATCTCCACCAACTCCAAACGACCCTCATAGATCCCTTGAAGCTGTGCGAGCAAGCGCTCTGCCAGCGCATACCCTGATTTGCTGATGCCTACGAGGTAGACTTCCGAATCGTTGAGGTGGCGTTCAACGATTTGCCATGCCATACGGTGGATGACGCGCTGAAGGCGTTCGGGGTCGAGGATGAGGGTGCGTTCCGTCATGATGCCTGCAATTTAGCGCAGAAAAAGACCTCTTTGTCAGCGCGCGGTGGGATGCTCAAGTTCGTCGGGCCGAGTTCTTCCAACTGGAAGGGTGCGCTGAAGCGTGCCTCGTATTCTTCCAGAGATCCCCCAAAAGGAGGCCCAGCCTCTGTTAGGGGAAAGGTGAAAAGCACTCCCATGAGGCGCCCGCCGGGCTTTAGAAGGCGGGCCATGGCGGCTGCGTAGTCGTCCCGTCGCGCGGGGGGGATGGCGCAGTAAAAGGTGCATTCGAGCACAGCATCAAAGCGCCCGGCCTGTTCCGGCTGGGAGGCCCACTCAAAAAAGTCACCGCTCACAAACTGGGCTTCTGGAAAGTCGGGGACGCGCTGGAGAAAGGCGGTTTTGGCCGAGGGTGCCCAGTCGCTGAGGTACACATTTCGGTAGCCTTTGGACCAGAGCGCTTCTCCGTCCCAGCCAAAACCGCATCCGGGAATAAGGAGGAAGGAATCCTTCGCTAAGCCTTCTACCGCCGCCTGTAGGGCAGGGGTGGGGCCGTTGAGATCCCAGCCGGTCTGATTTTGGCCGTAGCGGTCTTCCCAGTATCTGGCGCTGTCCATGGATTTAGGCTTTGAGTTCGAGTAGGGCGATGTTCTCCACGTGATGCGTTTGTGGGAACATATCCACCGGCTGAACCACGGTGACGGCATACTTCTCTTGGAGGAGGGCCAAGTCGCGCGCCTGAGTGGCCGAATTACAGCTCACATAGACCACGCGTGGAATTTCAAGCTCCAAGAGGCGCTCGACCACCTTGGGGTGCATGCCGTCGCGTGGGGGGTCCGTAACCAAGACGTTGGGTTTGCCATACCGCTCCCAGAGTTCTGCTTGGAAGGCGTGTCGCATGTCGCCCACCTCAAAGTGGGCGTTGGTGATACCGTTTTCACGGGCATTTTCCTTGGCGGCTGCAATGGCTTCGGGCACGGACTCAATGCCAACGACTTTTTTCGCCACTTGGGCCATGAAAAGCGCAATGGTGCCCGTTCCCGTGTAGAGGTCGTAGACCGTGTCTTCAGGGCCGACGTTGGCAAGCTTGAGGGCCTCCGCATACAGTCGATGCGCTTGTTCCGGGTTGGTCTGGTAGAAACTCTTTGGACCAATGCGGAAGGAGAGGGCACGGCCGCCTTCCACCGCAGAGGGCATATGCTCTACGACGTAGGGCTCGCCCTTAAAGAGCTGCAGGTCCAAATCGTAGATGCTGTCGTTGGGCTTGGGGTTGTGGGCGTAGTAGGCACTTTTAATCTCTGGGAAGGCATCACAGACCGCTTGCATGAGGGCCAAACCCGCTTCTTCCGGGGCTTCGTAGAACTGGATGACGAGCATCCAATCGCCGGCTTGGGTGCAGCGCAGCATCATCGTGCGCAGCAAACCGTGCTTTTCGCGTGGGTGAAAAAAACTCAAGCCGTTGGTAAATGCGTAGTCCCGAATAAAATTCTTGATGGCATTGGAGGGTTCGGGTTGCAGATGGCAGGTCTCGATGTCCATGATCTTGTCCCAAAGGCCGGGGACGTGAAAGCCCAGGGCCTGCTTCTGGGCAATTTCCTCTCCCGAAGCAATCTCCTTCCAGCTCAACCAGCGGCTGGCGGAGAAGCTAAATTCCAACTTGTTTCGGTAGCGGTAGGCTTTGGGCGCGGGCACGATGGGGCGGAAGTCTCCGCCCTCCACGTGGCCAATGCGTCGCAGGTTTTCTCGAACCTCGACGTCCTTAAATTCGGCTTGATGGCCATAGTCGACATGCTGCCAGCTGCAACCGCCGCAATCCTCAGCGTACGCACAAGTGGGTAGAACGCGGTGGGGGGAAGGTTGCTCCAAGCGCTCAATGACGGCTTCTAAATGCTTTTTCTTTTTGCGAAGCACCTTGATGGTGGCGATATCGCCAGGGGCTGCTCCTGCCACCAAAATTGTCTTGCCATCGGGGGCATGGGCTACGCAAACCCCGCGCCCGCCGGCGCGCTCCATGAGAACTCCTTCCAAAATCATGGCTCAAAGATACTCCCGCCTCCGGCCTTATCTTTGAGGAAAATCCACGATTCTATGGCGAATTCACAGCATTTCATGGCCCTCGAAGATGCGCACGGTGCGCACAACTACCACCCGCTACCCGTTGTTTTGAAAAAGGGCGAAGGGATTCGCGTTTGGGACGTCGAGGGCAAGGAGTACTTTGATTTCTTGAGTGCCTATTCGGCGGTCAATCAGGGCCACAGCCACCCCCGAATTGTCGGCGCCCTCGTAGAGCAAGCGCAAACCCTTGCGCTGACGTCGCGTGCCTTCTACAATGCGGAGTTGGGGCCCTTTGAAGAGGCCATCACCGAACGCTTTGGCTACGACAAAGTGCTCGCCATGAATTCAGGTGCGGAAGCTGTAGAAACGGCCATTAAGCTCTGCCGCCGCTGGGCCTACGATGTGAAAGGCGTCCCCGCCAATCAAGCGAAAATCGTGGTTTGTTCCGATAATTTTCACGGGCGCACCAGCACCATCGTGTCCTTTTCCAACGATCCGGACAGCTATGGGGGCTTTGGTCCGTACATGCCGGGTTTTGAGCGCATTCCCTACAACGACATCGTCGCCCTGGAAAAAGCGCTCCAGGACCCCCATGTCGCTGGATTCCTGGTGGAGCCCATTCAAGGGGAAGCAGGCGTGGTGGTGCCGGATTCCGATTTTATTCCACGTGCCGCGGCGCTTTGTGCCGCTAAGAACGTGCTCTTTATTGCCGATGAAATTCAAACAGGCATCGGCCGAACGGGCTCCTGGCTCGCCACCTGCGGCAACTGCCAATGCGGGGGCGGGCGCTGTGAGCGTCAGGCAGCCACCTACGTGCGCGCGGACATTCTCATCTTAGGAAAGGCCCTTTCGGGTGGCGTGTATCCCGTCTCTGCCGTCTTGGCGGACGATGGGATCATGATGACCATTAAGCCCGGCCAGCACGGATCGACTTTTGGGGGCAATCCCATCGCGGCCAAGGTGGCGCAGGCGGCCCTGGAGGTGATGGAGGAGGAAGCTTTGATGCAAAATGCGCGGGCGCGGGGTGAGCAGTTTCGGGAGGGCTTGAAGGCCCGAATTGGCCACCTGTCCCTCATCAAAGGCATACGCGGCAAAGGTTTGCTGAATGCGGTTCTCATCAACGACAGCCCCGAGTCAAGCACCGCTTGGGACCTCTGTATGGCCTTGCGCGATGCGGGGCTCTTGGCCAAGCCGACCCACGGAAATATTATTCGGTTCGCTCCCCCTTTGGTGATTTCAGCCGAGGAGATGGACGAGGCGCTAAACCGAATGGAAAAAGTTTTTACCTCCTTCGAACAAAGCCACTAGTTAGGTGTTCTTAAAAGGCCCGCAGGGGGGAACAAGGTTTCTTCTTGTTTGGTGTATAGGGTAGTTAAACTCCCTGCGGGCTTTTTTATTCCCACGTTTTTTTCCAATCCACATACATGCCGTTGAAGTGCTGGCGTACGGATTCCAGCCATTCCGGGGTGATCGTGGCCTTTACGGTGCCGAGATCTCCAAAGCGCTCCTTGCTGTAGCGGTAGGATTGGCGCATGGGTCCTGCTTCGATTTCGACCAAAAAATGGGTTTCCGTCGCGTACAGCACAATGCGGAAGTCAGGATGGGGCAGGGTGTCAACGATGCGCATGCCTAGAGTTTGTATTGGAAAATGAGGTTGAGCAAGCGGTTGGTCAAGTAGTTGGGCACCGCGTATTGCCGCGCGGTGGAGATGTCCATGATCCAGAAATAGGAGGCCGTGTTTCGGATTTCGAGCAAGTTGAAGACCTCCAGGCCCAAGCTGGCCTTGGGGCCAAAGTCGTGTTGAAAGCCGAGGTCCATTCGGCGGTAGGGGGGAGAACGAAAATCTTTGTCCGCCGAAAGGGGCGCTCCAAAGGGAAAACCGCCTGTCACATTGATCTGCATGTAGACCTTGTCGTTCAAATTGTCGGGCAAGGCATCTTCTACGCGCAGCGAAAAACTGTAGCGGTAGTCGCTTCCGCGGTCGGTCCAAACCTCCCCAAAGCGCTCTTGCGCGCGGAACAAGGACAAACTGGCCCATGATTCGGTGCCGGGCAGCCATTCGCTGTGCACGCGGTTGTCCACACCCACCACGCGTGCCACGCCGGGTCCTTCGCCCAAGTAACGCACGCGCATGCCGTCCTGCTCAAAGGGAAAGGCACGGTCCAGATACTTGATGTAGGCCTCCCCCCGCCAGAAGAAGGGGCGCCCTTTGGAGGTGAACTGCTTTTCGACGGCCGCAATGGCGTGCCAGGCGTGCTGCATTCGGGCCTGTCCCAAAAAACTAGACGTGGACCAATCGCGCAATTCCCGGACACTCGCGGTCTGCGCATAGGATCCAGCGGAAAGCTCCACCCCGTGGCGGCTAGGCAAACTCCAGTACAGCGAAAGGCGAGGGCTCAAGCGCTGTTCCCCACTTCGGCTGTCCTGAACGTAGCGCAACCCCGCATTCCAGCCCGGTTTGAAGCCCACTTCGGGGATAGCACCCTGCCAAAGCACATGCGCGTGGACCTTCCCGTTCACGAGCTGGCCACGGCTGTCGGTCACTTGAAAGAGGCGCAGGCTTTCTTTGGTGGTCAAAAGCGTGTCGCCGCCTTGAAGCAGGACGGCGGTAGGTTGGTGGGGCAGACTGTAACCAGCCGAATCCAAATTCACCCATTCATGCACGATGTCCAATCCGTCCTGGTGGCGGTAGCTCAGTGCCGCTTCCACCCGCTGTCCGTCGCCTTTGTAGATGTAGCCGGCCTTGGACTGCCATTCGCGTACCCAAAGCTGGTTGCGGGCATAGCGCTGGTGTCCCCCCGATCCGCGGAGGTAGGAAATTTCGCCAAAGGCATCGGAACCCAGATTGTTGTTGACTTCCCCGAGCAGGTAGGCGCTTTCTACATCCATGTCTTCTTGTTCGAGCGCTTGGGCGACGCTGGACTCCAAAAAGAGCTGTTGATTTTCTGTGAGCGAGTAGCGACTCCGTGCGCCCAGGAAAGCGTTTTGGTACTGATAGCGCTCAATACCGTTCATGTAGACATTGAGGCGCAGCACTTCTGTCACCGTGCCAAATTCTGTGGTGCGCGACGAGGGACGCAGGGCAAAGGTGCTGGTTTGGGCAATGCCAAGGACCTCGTGGAACCAGCGCAGGCTGGCGGATTCAAACAAAAATTGGACGTCCTGGGCATCCGAGCGCAGGTCGCCTTGCACGTCCCCGCCCCGAATAAAGGGCGCATTCGAACGGTAGCGGACGCCCACTGCCAGGGATTGGTACACCGGTCCGTTTTTTCCTTTTTGATCCAGGATGGTCGATGCAAAGACCCGTCCGGAAAACAAGCCGGCCCGAATTTGCTGGCCCGGGAGCTCGTAGGTGTTTCGGCTTCGGTACTGTACGTCCAACACCGAGGAGAGCTTGTCGCCTTTGGACGCGTCAAAGCCGCCCGCAGAAAAGGCCAAGAACTGCACAAAGTCCGGGTTGATCGCACTTAAACCCTCTTGCTGCCCACTGCGCGCCAACTGGGGGCGGTAGACTTCAAAGCCGTTGATGATGAGCAGGTTTTCGTCAAAATTGCCGCCTCGCACGGAATACTGGGAGGAAAGCTCGTCGGAACCAGCCACCCCGGCGAGGCTTCGGACCAAGCCCTCAATGGAGCCGCCCACTTGCCCCACGCCGCCAAAATTCAAGGTCTTTAACCGGATGGTATTGGCTTCAATGTTGCGCGCAATGACCTCTACTTCTTGCAACGTACCCTCTTGAGGGACGGTATCCTGAGGCAAAGCGCCCCAGGTGCTTGCGCAGAGGAGGAATCCAAGCATTAGCGGGAGAAATCGCCGCGTTTCAGGGCGTTAAAGAACTGCGACCAGGCAAAGGGATCGCTCAAACGGCCCAAAATAGCCGTGCCTCCATTGCTGCCGTAGTAGCGGTTGGCATTGTGAACGCTTTGGGCTTGGGCCGACAGGATGTAGCGCTGCATCTCTCCCGCGTCCATGCCCATGGCTTTGGCCTGTTCTTTGAGCGATTGAATAGCCAAATTGCGCAAGGCAATGTCCCGCTCCGTCGTCTTGACTTCCATCGCGAGCAGTTCCCGGTTCAGATCTTCGGGGCGGGGCCAAGGGTAGAGGATGACCTCTTCGAGCTCCAAGGTATTCCAGGCCATTTGAATGACGGCGAGGTACGAGTCGCCCGTGAGCGTATCGGGCACCCACAGTTTTTCAGATTGAAAGCCAAAACGACGCACAATGACCGAATCGCCCGGAATGGCCGCGATGCTAAAGAAGCCATCGTCGCCGGACTCCATGACCAGCGGGCGGCCTTTCACCTGGATTTTGGCGTTAGGAATGGTTTGACGGGCCGAATCTTGAGCCAAAATCACCCCGCTCACCTGGACGGCTTGCTGTCCGTAAGCGGCGAGGCTCAAAAGTGCCCCTAAAAAGAAGGTGTAAACGCGCTGCATCATGGAAGTGTAGCCTCAAAGGTACTTCGGTTTCCGGCCTCATCTTCAGCGCTCAGGCGCAAGAGCCCTCCCGAATGTCCCTGTTGGGGGATGTACAAACGCCGGTTCTTAGCATCGTAGTATGCCCAGGTCCATGCTCCATCCACATAGGCTTCGTAGTCGACAATGTCTAGGAGGTTGTCTTTCAGGCTAATATACCAAGCGGGCTTGCCTTGAAAACTCCCTGATTTCAGACCTGAAAAAACAGGAGCCTCTAGGTCTTGAGCGATACGTAGCGTTCCGAATATCTTGATGATGAAGCGCAAACTTCCGTCGGACTGAGGCTCGCCCACAATGCGGTAGGATCCCCGAGGATCGCGGCCAATCAGCACCGTTTTACTCCGCCAGGCTTCCGGATAGTCCGCAGGCGGGGTCCAGAAATAGACCAAGGAGCGAAGGACCGGTACGTCCGGGCTGGCTTGCCATTTTCGATCGCCCACTTTGCTCAGGCTAGGCACCATGGGGTCTGTGAAACTGTTCCGGTTCCAGACCATGCGCAGATCTTCCGCCTGCAGGCTTCCGGATTGAACATCCACTTTTCCAGGGAGAAGTGGGTCTGCCCAGGGATAGCCCGTCCCAGCCAAAAGCTCAACGGGGCCACTCGCTTGCGTGATTTCGCCATTGGCAGCGCGTGCCGTTAGTGTGACGGTATAGCGACCCGGTTGCGTGACATCGAGGTCGGGCGATGACCACGCAGGCGCGGATCCCAAGCTAGGGGCTAATCGATACGTCCTCAGGCCGGTTCTGCGATGAACATGTGGTTGCATGAGTCCATCCGCGCAGCGTGTTTCGGCAAAGGAAAAGCGGTCCATTTCAAAGCCATGGGCCGTTTGTTTATCTCCCCATTGCCACTGGATCTCAAGGGCTTGAATGCCCAGATTTAAACCTTGGGGGTGCTTCTTGTCTTTGATTTCGGCGGAGAGTTCTTGCCAGCTATGAACGCTAAGCACTTGGCTCAACGTGCCGGAAGCCAC
>Ga0255767_1001571_pt1 | contig 20201 bp, 19 predicted proteins | sample 071ome_24_FD_179967 | JGI IMG/M metagenome (GOLD analysis project Ga0255767, IMG submission 179967) | Coastal salt marsh microbial communities from the Groves Creek Marsh, Skidaway Island, Georgia - 071402CT metaG (version 2) | ecosystem: Environmental > Aquatic > Marine > Intertidal zone > Salt...
TGAGCACCGCAATGGTCGGGATCCGCAGCGCGGCAATCTGATTGGTGACTGACTGAAACCGATCGCCGTTCAGAGAGCCATCAAGAATCTGCGTCAGATCCGCACCGGCACAGAAAATACGATCATCCGATGACGTCACGACCAACACCCTTGTCTCTGGGGATAATGCACCCAAGGCGCGTTCGATAGCGTCAAGTTCCGCCGCCCCCAGCGCATTGCGACGCGATGGGTTATCGAAGGTCAGCGTGGCGATGCCGTGCTCTTCTGAAAAAGAAATCGTGTCGGTCACGAAACCGCCTCATAGGGGCAAAATCGGGTTGCGAAGTGTGGCATAGACCATCGATAAGGCCCAGAGAAACGACAGCGATCCGCCCCCGTTCAGACCTTGCAGAAAGCCCATTTTTGGCCACTTTTTCGGCGAGCCGCGAATGATTTACATGGACAGGGTCAGTAAAAATACTTAAAGTTCAAATTATCGAATTTTGAGAATGGCTCGTCCGGGGCCTGCGTTACTCAAGGATATTTTGGACACCTCAACCCCAGCTAACCGCTCCCCTTTCAGTCGTGGCCTGCAGCGCGAGACCAAACGCGCCGCTGTGCTGTCCTGTGCAGCGAAGCTGTTCAATACCAAGGGGGCGCGCTCTACCACCATGGCCGATGTGGCCAGCAGATTGGGGCTCACCAAAACCAGCCTCTATTACTACGTGGCGACCAAGGAAGATCTGATCTACCAGTGCTACGACGCCAACATGCGACAAGCCCATGACCAACTTGACCGGGCCGAGGAGACTCACGAGGGAGCCACCGAATGCTTGATGGCGTTTCTGGAGAGCCAGATCAATACCACCTTGCGCTCCCTAGACGGCGAGGGCGATTTTTATGCCGCACCTCTGGAGGTGGCCTCGCTGAAGGCGGAGCATCGCGAGGTACTGGAGGAGGAATATCGCCGCCTGCTGAGACGACTGATTGATCTGCTGAACCGGGGTATCGAGGCAGGTGAGGTCCGGCCCTGCAACCCTGTGATTACCATCCGCGCCATCGTGGGTGCACTCGACTGGTCGTTCTATTGGCTCTATGAAATGCCCCGCGAGCAGGCGCGAAGTGTGGTGAACGTATTGCGTGATCTGCTCACCCACGGGCTCCTATCATCGTCCGAGCGGGCGGCGGGCGGCGTGGCGGCAACGATACCGCCATTCTCTCCTGAGGATGAGGCCTTTGATCGCGAAGCACAGAATAGGCTCAAGCAGGAAGCGTTTTTGAAAGCCGGCACCCGCTGCTTTAACCAAAAAGGCTTTAGCGGAACGTCCCTAGATGAAATCGCCGAGCAATTGCAGGTCTCCAAAGGGGCTTTCTATTATCACTTTGCCAATAAAGAGGCGCTGCTGACCCAGTGCTTTGATTACACGCTGGATCAGTTGGAGCAGGTCGTCGCACGCATCGAGCAACTCGAAGCACCGGCTGCTGCGAAGCTCGAGGCAGCCTGCCGGCATATCTTTGCGCTACAAAATTCTGATCAGGGCCCGCTGGTGCACTTTAACGCCATCACTGCCCTGCCACCCGAGGTACGTCAGCGCCTGCTCGCACGACTGGCTTGTGTTCACGCCACCTTGGAAAACTACGTGGCGCAGGCCGCCGAGACGCGTCAGTTTCGGGAGATTCCCCCGGGAATCGTAATCCAACTGCTGACGGGTGCGCTGAACGCCGCCATGGATCTGGACGCCTGGCAGCCTATCGATGACATCAACCACAGTGCAGGCGAATACTTCTCCGTATTTTTTTCGGGGCTGGCCTCGCCCACACATCTGCAGTAAGGATTTCCCGTGACCTGCTTTACCGAAGTGCTTGAGCACATTGCGCCGCGCCAAACCGACGCCTTCGCCTTTATCGGCGATAGCCTCATGCCACAGCAAAGAATCTTCGGGGGGCAAGTCGTCGCCCAGTGTCTGATGGCCGCCAACCAGACAGTGGAGCCTGAACTCAATGCCCACAGCCTCCATGCTTACTTCCTCCGTGCCGGGGATCCGTCCAGTCCGATCGATTTTGAAGTCGACCCAATCCGGGACGGGCGATCCTTCTCAACCCGCCGCGTGGTCGCCCGACAGAAGGGCGAGGCCATTTTCAATACCTCGATCAGTTACCACTGCGAAGAAGATGGCGTCAGTCACTGCTTCACCATGCCAGAGGTCCCGGCACCCCGCTCCCAGGCGGACGATCTATCGGGCTTTCGGGGGTTTACCACCAAGCCCGGCGACCCCAATCTGATCGATCTTTACCAGATTGAGCGACAGCGAGTGACCGAGTACCTCGCCGAGGAGCAGCCACCGCTTGGGCGATCCTGGTTCCGCGCCGTGGGCCCACTGCCCGAAGACCGCGCAACGCATCAGGCGGCGCTGGTGATGATCTCCGACTACTCGCTACTCAGCACGGTTTTCTACCCGCACCCGTTCAGCAACCCGATCAAGCATTTCATGGCCGCCAGTCTGGACCATGCCATCTGGTTCCATCACCCGGGCAAAATGGACGACTGGGTACTCTACGACTGCGACAGCCCGAGAGCGGGTGGCGGCAGAGGGTTCAGTCGTGGATTTTTGTGGTCGCAGGATGGCACCCTGCTGGCGTCGGCCGCTCAAGAATCGTTGATGCGAGTCAAGCGCCGCTAGTTCACCACAGTCTTGAGCATCTCGCCCCGCTCAATCCAATGCCAGCGCTCTCCGTCCACGCGCAGATGGTGCACTGACCCATTGGCAGGTAAACATTGGAGTACGTCATCCTCTCCGCTCATGTGCGCAGCCACGGTATTGATCACCAAAAAATGAGAGAAGATCACGGTCGGTGATTGCAGTCCCTGAATGGCCTCAACGATATCGCGCTGCCAGTCATGAACCGGGCCGGGCAACTCACTCCATCGGCCCTTTAGCACCCGCTGAATCCATTCTTTGCGCTCGCTCAGCTTCCCCGGTGAAGGCAACTCTATGAAGCGGCGATCGATATCTAGGACTCTCGCGCGCAACCCAGCAAAAGGCTCGCCAGTCTGTATGGCACGAAGCTTGGGGCTAGTCATTAGATTCGCGCCGTCAGGCACACATTGCGACAGCCATTCAGCAGACCTCGTGGCCTGCTCGTGGCCTAGGTCAGACAAGGGCGGGTCGGTATTTTGATCAAAAGCGGCGGCCGCCTCGCCGTGACGCACCAGCCAGACATCGGTCACCCGCAAACCTCAGCGATAGGTCACCAGCGTCTCCCCCAACTGCTGACTCAGCAACTGAAGGTGCGCGGTGTCGTTGAAATTCGACAGAGAAACTCTGCCGCGTGAAAAAATCAGTCGCGTGATCGAACAATTGAAGACCGGCTCATAGAATCCGTAGATCCGGTCGTGGGGCACACCGAGCACCCAGCTAACCGCCGTAGCAATCGTGCCACCCGAGGTAAAAATGGCGGTATCACTGCCGCTCTCGGCCTGCTCCATCGCCTCTTCCAAGGCGCCGCGAACACCCGCGAGGTAATCCGGCCAGGACGCCGTGTTGTCGAGTTGCGGACAGTCGGGAGACACCCACGCATTGAACACCGCCTGAATGACTTTCTGGTACTGCTTACTGTCGCTGCGGCCCGCTTTTACACGCTCGGCAAAGTCCGCGTCCTGTTCACACAATATCGGCAGCAAGGCCGCTATCTGGCCCTCGTTATCAACCTCATTCAAACGCGGATCGATCCGGAGTGATGCCGGTTCCGGTTGACTGGCCAGCACGCGCTGCCCGGTTTCCTGCTGCCGCGACAAATCGCCGCTGACCGCTTGACCGAAGTGAAGCCCAATGTCTGCAAAGAAACGGCCCGATACGTCTGCCTGACGCTGTCCCAGAGGCGAAAGCTGATCGTAATTGGCGCTGCCGAAAGACGCCTGGCCATGCCGGATGAGATAAATAGAGGCCATGATTACGCCACCTGTTGTCTCTGCGAGAATCGTACTCGCCGTGGATAGGGATAAAAATCCTCAACGACGCCGTCGCGAAGCTGGTCCTGCTGTCCGATCCAGTAGTCCGCGTCGTAAAGGTCTGCATGCTGTGCATCGAATGCGGCGCGTGCCCGGGCATTCCCGGAGAAGAAGAGCCGGAATTCCTCAGGAAAAATATCCTTGGGGCCCACCGAATACCAGGGCTTGTCTGACATTTCGTCCATCTCATCCCGAGGCGGAGGTATGCGCCGGAAGTTGCAGTCGAGCAGCGGCTCAATTTCGTCGTAATCGTAAAACACCACCCGCCCGTGACGGGTCACGCCAAAGTTCTTCAGCAGCATATCGCCGGGGAAGATGTTCGCCGCAGCAAGTTGTTTGATGGCGTTGCCATAGTCATTCATGACCTCGTTCACTTCGTCGTCCGAGGCTTCCTGCAAATAAAGATTAAGCGGATTCATGCGTCGCTCGACGTAGCAGTGTTTGATGATCAGGGCGCGACCATTAATACGAAGTTGCGAGGGGCAGGTCGCGTATAGCTCCTCCATCAACTCATCGGAAAAGCGACTGGCATCAAACACCAGGTTGTTGAATTCCTGTGTATCGGCCATGCGACCCGCACGGTCCCACCGCTTCACAAGATGGTACTTGTCCTTCACGATCTGGTGGGTCACTTCCTTGGGTGGCGTGAAACGATCCTTAATGATTTTGAATACATATTCATAGGAGGGCAGCGTGAACACTGCCATCACCATACCTTTGATACCCGGCGCGACGATGAAATGGTCCTCAGTCGAGCGGATGTGGCGTGTCGAGGTCCGGTAGAAATAAGTTTTACCGTGACGGAAGTGACCAATCGAGCTGTAGATCTCTGAAATCTCTTTCTTGGGCATGAGTTGTTGCAGAAACAGCACGTATTGGGACGGTATCGACGCGTCGACCATGAAATAGCTGCGCGTAAAGGAGAACAACAGGCTGACCTGATCCGGACCAAATAGAAAGGCGTCCACATAGACCGCTGGGGCCTCTTCAGAGTCGTTGTGCAACAGCGGCAGCACGAAAGGCATCTGCTCCCCTGCTACGTAGAGGCGCCCAACGATGTAGCTCGCTTTGTTCCGGAAGAAGTGGTGCTCCAACACCTGCAACTCAATGTCGGGATGCGTCACGTTAAACCGGGGGGCGAGGTGACGGTCTATCGCAGAGGTAATGCTGGCTACGTCCCGAGCGAGGTCCTCGTAGGGAATGCTGAACGCATAATCTTCGAGCAGTTGGGTAAACGCCTGCGCGAAACCATCGCCGACCGGGTAATGATTGACCACCCGTCCCATATCGACCGGCGGCACATCGCCCTGAGGCGAAAACACAAAGGCGTACTCGTTACGAATCGACCGATGACCAAAGTGGGAATTGAAAATGGAGTTGTAGAAGGTCTCGGCAATCTCGAAATTGGTCATGCCTTGGACCAAATCGGCATACAAACTGCGGGTTTCTGCCCAGAAGGTCAGGTCTTCAATCTGATCCCCCGCAATGAGGCGGGCCACATCGAGGGTCTCCATGACTGTCTCTTTGTAAATATCGATACGCCGGCTGGAGATGTCCTGCATGCTCGACCACTCCGCCCTCTCAAAGCGGGTGCGCGCGGCCAGAGTAATATTTTCAAACTCCGCAAAATAGGCGTAGAAGCCGTTCAGGATGACCCGGGCGAAGCGTTGCTGTTTGTCCACTGGAGACCCTTGGAGAATGCTCAGGGCAGTGTAGGTGGGCGCATGCTCCGGCGCAATTTGCGCATACCGCCGATCCAGCGGTCATAGTTTTGCGCTTTGTTCAGATGGTATTGCTCTACCTGCTCGTGGGGCAGAATCAAAAACGACTCTTCCCTGAGCCCTTGAACCACAACCTCCGCCACCTGAGCGGGACTCAGAATGCCATCCAGCCCGGCAGCGCCACCGTCCGTGCCGCCCAGCATGGCCGTGTCGACCGCCTGCGGGCACAAACAACTCACCTTTATTCCGTCATCACCATGGGTAATCGCTAATGACTCCGCAAATCCGATCGCTGCGTGCTTGGTTGTGGCGTAAGCCGCCGTATAGGGTTGTGTCAGCAGACCCGCTGCCGAGACGGTATGTAGAAAGTGGCCCTCGCCGCGCTCGATCATGCCAGGCAAGCAGGCACGCGCAGCGTAGATGTGTGCCATCACATGCACTTCCCAATTCATCTGCCACACATCATTGTTGCTCGAGGTCGCCCAGTAATCGTCCCCGTCGAGATTCAGGATGCCAGCGTTAGAGCAAAACAAGTCGATCTGACCGAATTCGGCCTCAGTTTCCGCAACCATCGCAGCGATCGCCGACTCGTCTCGCACATCCAGCGCGTAGCTCTTGCCATCCAGTTCCGCGGCCAGTTCAGCCGCCGCTTCGCCATTAAGGTCCGCGATTACTAGGCCACGGACACCCTCCTCGCGAAACCGCCGACACAGGCCCGTACCGATTCCACTGGCACCACCTGTGACAACCACAACCTTGTCGCGAAGCTCCATGATCAGGCCGCGTAGGCGGTCTCGATGTAGCGGTTTCGGTGATAGGTCGCATCACCAAAGGTCGTGTTGATCATCATCAGTCGCTTGGCGTAGTGACCAATATCCAGCTCATCGGTCATGCCCATACCGCCGTGCATCTGAATCGCCTCACCAAAGACATGCTTGCCGTTGCGGTCGATCAGCACCTTGAGCGCATGAATGGTCTCGGCAGCCATCGCCGGGTCCTGTTTGTATTCACACAGCGCTTTGAACAACAGCGACTTGCTCTGCTCATAGGCCATCATGGTGTCGACCATGCGATGCTGTAGCGCCTGATAGGAGCCAATCGCCACACCGAACTGCTCGCGGGTTTTGGTGTACTCAAGCGTCTTGGCATTCAACACCCCCATGATGCCGACGGCCTCTGCGGCGAGTGCAATGATGGCCTCGTCAGTGAGTGCATCGACCACTGACAGGGCTCTGCCCTCCTCGCCCAGCAGCGCATCCGCGCTTACCGAGACATCCTTGAAAGTGATGTTGGCCACACGCTGGCCGTCCATCATCGCGTAGCTCATTTTGTCGACGCCGGCCGCCGCCGCATCGACAATGAACAGTGACAAACCGTCGCTGTCTGACTGATCTCCGGAGGTGCGGGCCAGTACAACGAGCTGATCAGCCTGCTCACCATTGAAGACCACCACCTTCTCGCCGTTCAGCACATAGCCATCGCCCGATTTTGTGGCCGTCGTTTGACAGTCATGCAACGCGAAACGGCTTTGGCGCTCCACGTAAGCAAACGCACCCAATACCTCGCCACCGATGATGCGGGGCAGCCATTCGGCTTGCTGCGCCTCGCTGCCGGCGCGCTTAATGAGCCCACCAAACAGCACCACCGTGGGAAAATAGGGCTCGGCCACAAGACCCTTACCCAGCTCTTCCATCACCACCGACAGGTCGACGATGTTGCCGCCAAAACCGCCGTGTTCCTCGGCGAAAGGAATCGAGAGCCAGCCTAACTCGGCGAAAAGCTGCCAGTTATCCCGGCTCATACCCTGATCAGAGGCAACAATGGCCTTGCGGGTGTCCCAGTCGTAGTCGTCCTGAACAAAGCGCGCGATCGAGTCGCGGACCATTTGTTGTTCTTCGGAAAAATCAAAATTCATTGTTAAGGATCCCCTTACTCAAGACCGAGTACGTACTTGGCGATGATGTTTTTCTGCACTTCATTGGAGCCGCCGTAGATGGTGGCCGCGCGTCCGTACATGTAATTGCGGCGCGCCTCCGTAGCAAACTCGTGGCCCAGCGCATCGGGGTCAAGGTCTGTCGGCAATACCCCCTGGTAATAGGCTGCGATTTCCATCAGCAGCTCCTGAGTGGCCTGCTGGAGCTCGGTGCCCTTGATCTTGAGGAGTGATGATTCAGGCCCCGGGAAACCACCGGCGGCCTGCGTAGCCAATGTGCGCAGTTCAGTAAACTCGAGCGCCATCAGCTCCACCTCGATATCGGCGAGGCGCTGCTGGAAACCGGGATCATCCATCAGACGCTGACCCCCATTCTCCTCTTTAGTGGCGACCTCCTTGATCACGCGGACCGCGCGCTTCACATCAGCAACGCCGGCAATACCTGTCCGCTCGTGGGCAAGCAGCGCCTTGGCAACCGTCCAGCCCTTACCGATCTCACCCACCACGTTCTTGGCGGGCACGCGAACGTTATTGAACTCCACTTCATTCAGGCTGTGATGATTATCAATCGAGATAATCGGGTTGACCTTGATCCCCTCGCTCTTCATGTCGATCAGGATGAAGGTGATGCCTTCCTGCTTCTTGCCCGAGTTATCGGTGCGCACCAAGCAGAAGATCCAGTCCGCGTACTGGGCGTAAGTCGTCCAGATCTTGGCGCCATTAATAACGAAATCATCACCATCCCGCTCGGCTTTGGTCTTGAGGCTTGCGAGATCCGAACCTGAACCCGGCTCGGAGTAACCCTGGCACCACCAGTCCTCACTCTTCAGAATCCGAGGCAAGAAGTATTCTTTCTGCTCGTCGGTGCCATAGGCCATGATGACGTTGGCCACCATAACGAGGCCAAAGGGCACGACATTGGGAATGCCAGCCAGCGACCGCTCGGTTTCATAAATGTACTTTTGGGTCGCCGTCCAGCCTGTTCCGCCGAACTCGGCTGGCCAATTGGGCGCTACCCAACCCTTCTCGTAAAGCTTACGCTGCCAATCTTCAATGGCGTTTTTGTAATCGGGAGAGCGCAGACGTGTCTGTAGCTCCGCCGTGTAAGCCTCCTCGAAAAACCCGCGAACCTCGTCGCGAAAAGCCAAATCTTCGGATGAATATGCAGTGTCCATGAATTACCTCGCGGCAGATAGCGCCCAAACACCTATGAACCGTTTAGGCTATTTTTGAATCTTGAGTATGTTTTCTGAATAAGGGGAATGTAGGCAACTTAGGGGGGCTTTGCAACCCCGTCGAAGGGTCCAAATCGCCACTATTCAGCCTCAGAATGTCAGCCTCAGAATGGTTCAGCCTAACAATGGGTCAGCCCGGTAATGAGTCAGTACATCACCGAAAACAGTTTGCGCTGATACTCCGCCGCCAGCGGGTCGCCCTTGCCGATGGTCGCCAGCGTGTCCAGAAATACCCTGCGGGCCTCGCCGCCATTGAAATCCCGGTCAGCGCGCAGCACGATCAGTAAATGCTCCAGGGCATCGCGATATTGGACCGCCTGACTGAGCTGGATAGCGAGTTGAATACGGGTCGTATGATCGTCGGGGTTAGCCGCCATAGCCGCCTCTAGCGCTTCCACTTCGGGAGAACGCGCGGCCTCGCGACCCAGCTGAATCTGCGCCAACAACTGCTCATAGCGGGCGTCCTGATCCGCCAATCGAATATCCTGCAACAAGATTTCCGCATCATCCAGCCGGTTCGCAGTCACCAGCGCCCCCGCATACGCGAGCGTCAGGTCGAGTTTCTTGCCGGATTCCTCCCACGCACCGCGGTAAAGCGCCAGCGCAGCGGGGATATCGCCCTCCGCCATCAGCTGTTCCGCCTCTGCCAATGCATCGGCTTGTGGGGAGGGCAGGTGCTTATCGAGCATCTCGCGCACGGCGGACTCGGGCTGTGCGCCAGAAAAACCATCAATGGGCTGACCGTCCTTGATCACCATCACCGTCGGTAATGAACGCACGCCCAGCTGCTGCGCCAGCATTTGCTGCTCATCCGCGTTGACCTTGGCCAGCAGGAAAGCACCCTGATACTCGCCGGCCAGCTTCTCCAGTATCGGCATCAGCTGTTTACAGGGGCCACACCAGTCAGCCCAAAAATCCACGACCACCGGGCGCGTCATGGACTCTTCGATCAGTAACTGCTGAGCATTACTCTCGTCGATCTCGACAATATGCGCAGACGCATTCATGAGCTGGTTTCCTGATCAGCCAGCACATCCTGCATGTCATAACGGCCTACAGATTGACCGACCAGCCAACAGGCCGCCTGCACTGCACCTTGTGCAAAAGCCATTCTCGAGCTGGCGCGATGGGTGATTTCCAGCCGCTCGCCCTCACTCGCGAAAATGATGGTGTGGTCACCAACGATGTCGCCGGCTCGGATCGTGCTGAAACCAATGGTGTCGCGATCCCGCGCACCGGTCCGGCCTTCGCGGCCGAAGACCGCGACTTGGGAAAGATCACGGCCCAATGCCTTGGCCACGACCTCTCCCAGACTGAGCGCCGTGCCCGACGGCGCATCGATCTTGTGACGATGATGCGCTTCGACAATCTCGATATCGGCGCTGTCGCCCAGCGCCCTAGCCGCCGCCTCGGCCAGTTTGAAAGTGAGGTTCACGCCGGGCGCAAAATTTGACGCCTGACAGAAAGGCACACCCGCAGTCGCAGTGGCGAGTGTCTGTGCTTGCTCGTCGGAGAAGCCGGTCGTGCCGACCACCATGGGTAGGCCATGTGCCGCACAGGTCGCCGCCTGCGCCAGCGTCGATTCCGGCACCGTAAAGTCGATCAACACATCGATCTGGTCCGCGACTGCCGCCAAGTCCGAACTCATAACGACGCCAGACGCATCACCGCCCAGCAGTTCACCCATATCGGCGCCCAACAGGGTCGACTCCGGTCGCTCGATCGCCGCGGTCAGCTTGGCCGGCGCGTCGCTGCGCGCGATCGCCTCCGCCAACATGCGCCCCATGCGGCCTGCTGCACCTGTGATGCCAATGCGCACTGTCATCCGGTCATCCCGTCAAAAAAGTTTTTGACCCCTTCAAACCAGCTACTCTGGCGCGGGGACTGCTGCTCGCCGCCCTCTTCCAGAGCACTGCGAAACTCTTCGAGCAGATTACGCTGTTCCTTGGTGAGATTCACCGGCGTCTCCACCACAGCGCGACACAAGAGATCCCCTACGGGGCCCCCTCGCACCGGCTTCACGCCCTTGCCCCGCAGTCGGAACATCTTGCCGGTCTGGGTCTCTGAAGGAATCTTCAGCTTGACGCGCCCGTCCAGCGTGGGCACCTCCAGCTCACCACCCAGCGCGGCGTCGGCAAAACTGATGGGCACTTCGCAGTAGAGATGCCGTCCATCTCGCTCAAAGAGCGGATGCTGGCGGACCGCGATCTGCACAAACAGATCGCCCGGCGGACCTCCCGCCGGCCCAGCCTCACCTTCGCCACTGAGGCGAATACGATCACCGGTATCGACACCCGGCGGCACTTTAACCGACAGCGTTTTGGTTTTTTCTACCAACCCCTGGCCGCGGCACTCGATGCAAGGATCAGAAATGGTTTGACCCCGACCCCGGCATTTGGGGCAGGTCTGCTGTACCTGGAAAAAACCCTGCTGGGTGCGGACCTGACCCGAACCACCGCAACTGCCGCAGGTGACCGGGCTACTGCCCGGCTTGGCGCCGCTGCCGTCGCAGGGGTCACAGTGTTGCAAAGACGGCACTCGAATTTCTGCAGTAGAGCCTCGAACGGCCTCCTCCAGCGACACTTCGAGGGTATAGCGCAGATCCGACCCGCGCTGCGGGCCCTGCCGACGTCCACCGCCACCGCCAAAAATATCGCCGAACACATCGCCGAAAATATCCGAGAAGCTGCCGCCCTGGAATCCGCCGCCCCCCATAGAGGGGTCGACGCCGGCATGCCCAAACTGATCATAGGCACCGCGCTTCTCGCCATCGGACAAGATCTCGTAGGCCTCAGTCGCCTCTTTGAACTTGGCATCTGCGTCCGCATCATCCGGATTGCGATCCGGGTGATACTTCATGGCAATGCGGCGATAAGCCTTCTTGATATCCGGCTCGGAAGCGGATCGATCCACCCCCAGCACGTCGTAGTAGTCGCGTTTCGACATAATTTCGGCGCGAGCTCTCTCGAGCGCCTCGCTCCCTCTTTAAAAACGGACGCGGGTGACATGGTGATAGCCATGACCCGCGCCAGGTTCGCCTCCCATCGGGAAGGCGTTTCAGAGCATCGCCCGAGCGAGCTCCGTATGTTTCTGTCGGCGTTAAGCGCGCTTGTCGTCTTTAACTTCCTCGAACTCGGCATCGACAACATCGCCTTGATCCGCCTCTTCCGACTGGGCTTCAGCACCCTCGGCTCCGGCGGCCGCACCTTCAGCCTGCTGCGCCGCATACATCTTCTGCGCAACGCCTCCCGTCGCTTCGGTCAGCTTGGTCGTGGCAGCCTCCATCGCGGCGGCATCATCCCCCTGGATCGTACCCTCCACCTCGGTGATAGCGGCTTCGATGGCAGCACGCTCGTCATCGGTCGCGTGTTCGCCCGCCTCTTCCAGGGTCTTGCGTGCGGCGTGCACCATACCATCAGCCGTATTGCGCGCAGCCACGAGCTCTTCGAACTTCTTGTCCGCCTCCGCATTGGCCTCGGCATCCTGCACCATTTGGTCGATCTCATCATCAGAGAGACCGCCCGAGGCAGTGATGCGAATCGACTGCTCTTTACCGGTCGCTTTGTCCTTGGCCGACACATTCAGAATGCCGTTGGCATCGAGGTCAAAAGTCACCTCAATCTGCGGCATACCGCGTGGCGAGGGCGGAATGTCGGCGAGATCAAAACGCCCCAGTGACTTATTCTGGGTCGCCTGCTTGCGCTCACCCTGCACCACATGGATCGTCACTGCTGTCTGGTTGTCCTCAGCCGTTGAGAAAACCTGCGATTTCTTGGTCGGAATCGTGGTGTTCTTCTCGATAAGCGGTGTCGCGACACCACCCATGGTTTCGATACCCAGTGTCAGCGGTGTCACGTCGAGCAGCAGCACATCTTTCACATCACCAGCGAGTACCGCGCCCTGAATCGAGGCGCCCATCGCAACAGCCTCGTCGGGGTTCACATCCTTTCGCGCTTCCTTGCCAAAGAAATCGGCCACCGCCTGCTGCACCATCGGCATGCGAGTTTGTCCGCCAACCAGAATCACATCCTGCACCTCGGAGGGTGACAGGCCGGCGTCGTCCAGCGCGATCTTCACGGGCTCTAGCGAGCGCTTGACCAGATCCTCGACCAGCGACTCCAACTTGGAGCGACTCAGCTTGACCACCAGGTGTTTGGGGCCTGTGGCATCCGCCGTGATGTAAGGCAGGTTCACTTCCGTTTGCTGCGAACTCGACAGCTCGATTTTGGCTTTCTCTGCTGCTTCCTTCAGGCGCTGCAGGGCCAGCGGATCATTGTGCAAATCGATGCTGTTCTCTTTCTTGAACTCATCCGCCAAAAACTCGATCAGTCGCAGGTCAAAGTCCTCACCACCGAGGAACGTGTCGCCGTTGGTTGCCAGCACTTCAAACTGGTGCTCGCCATCGACCTCTGCGATTTCGATAATCGAGATATCGAAGGTGCCGCCACCAAGGTCATAAACCGCCACCGTGCGGTCACCCTCAGCCTTATCCATGCCGTAAGCGAGTGCTGCGGCGGTGGGCTCGTTGATGATGCGCTTGACCTCAAGGCCCGCGATGCGTCCCGCGTCCTTGGTCGCCTGACGCTGAGAGTCATTAAAGTACGCAGGGACCGTGATCACCGCCTCGGTCACCGCTTCGCCAAGGTACTCCTCAGCGGTCTTTTTCATCTTGCGCAGCACCTCCGCCGACACCTGCGGCGGGGCCATCTTGTCGTCGTTCACTTGCACCCAGGCGTCGCCGCTGTCTGCCTTGACGATCTGGTAAGGCACCATCTTGATGTCCTTTTGCACCACATCGTCTTCGAAGCGACGACCAATCAGACGCTTCACAGCGAACAGCGTGTTCGTTGGATTGGTAACCGCCTGACGCTTGGCAGACTGACCTACCAGAATTTCATTGTCGTCGGTGTAGGCGACGATAGACGGGGTCGTGCGACCGCCCTCAGCGTTTTCAATTACTCGGGGCTTGCCGCCTTCCAAAACGGATACACAACTGTTGGTCGTACCCAGGTCGATGCCAATGATCTTGCCCATGTTTGTCTCTCCTATCGGCCGGCGACTCTGCGCCGGCATGCTTTCTTGTTTCTTGATATGGGGACGGTCGTCGTGAATTCAAGTACCGCCGCACCCATAACGTGCTAATTCATTCTCCGCTGGGGGCTTTGGACACCATCACCATTGCCGGGCGCAGCAACCGTCCGTTCAGCAGATAACCTTTCTGCATCACTGCGACCACAGAATTAGGTTCGACGTCAGGCTGTTCCACCATGCTCATCGCCTGAGCGGTCTCCGGATCAAACGGCTCCCCTTGAGGGTCGACCGTCTCGACGCCGTACTTGGCCAGCACATCCATAAAGCCTTTGCGCGTCAATTCCACGCCCTCAGCCAGAGACGCGCTGCCCTGCTCATCACCACTGGACTCCAGGGCGCGTTCGAGGTTGTCGACCACACTGAGCAAGTCGCCGCAGAAGCGCTCCAAAGCGAATTTGCGCGCCTTCTCAATTTCCTGGTCCGCACGCCGCTGCACGTTCATCGCATCAGCTTGCGCCCTGAGCGCAGCATCCTTTGCCGCCTCGAGCTCTGCCTCAAGATCAACCGGTGCTTCAGGCTCGCCATCGAGGTCCGCAGCGTCAGCCTCGTTGTCTGAGTCTGCTGCCGCGACGGCTTCCGTCACCGCGCCATCAGCCTGCTCGACCTCCACAGCAGCCTCTTCGGCCACTGTCTGCTCCTCGGGTTTCTCTTCCGCCATGGGCGCTCTCCAATCTTTTGCTGACTAATTGCTTGCCATCGGGGCCTTACTCCCACGGGAATATGGGCTGCTAACCACCGCTATGAGGTGCGATGTGGGGTCCCACAGCCAGTTTTCAAGGGGTGACAGGGATTTTCGTTGCGGTCTTTACGACACCAGCCTGCGACTGGAGCACCAGAAGTGATCAACACCTGACCACTTGAGCCCGTGTAATCAACCCAGGGGTGACCTAGGTTCTGGTTTTGGGGAGCCTCCGCATGACGAACTGCGGGTCTATACCTGAAGACAATGCATCTGCACAGTCAGATGCCGGAGATATCGATACGGGAGCTGGAACTAGGGAGCAGCGAGTCCGCGCTCGGCTAACGTGACAGGGCCGCGCTCAGCATTCGGGCGGTGACATCTACAATCGGGATCACTCTCTCATAGGCCATCCGGGTGGGTCCGATGACACCCAGTACGCCTAGCGATTGCGAGCCCTGTGCGTAGGGGGCCGTAATCACGCTGAAGTCACCGAACACATCAAAACCGGCCTCTTCACCGATAAAGATCTGAATCCCGTCCGCGCGGGAGCAGCGCTCCATCAGCTCGAGCAGATCCCGCTTACGCTCGAAGGCATCAAAGAGCTCCCGCAGCTTCTGCATGTCCTCGGGTGAAGCCTGATTCAGCAGACTCGCCTCACCCGCAACCACGACATTTTCGGACTGTTGCTCTGTCTCGATGGCCGCATTGGCAAGTTCTAGTGCCGCCTCGAGGTAGTGATCGATGCGGGCACGGGCCTCCGACATCTCTCGGACAATGTGTCCCTTCACCGCGGAGAGGTCGTTACCCGCGTAGCGTTGATTAATCAGCTCAGCCGCCGCTTTAAGCTGCTCCTCATCCATGGGGCGCTGCATCTGGATGATGCGGTTCTGCACCTCACGCTCGTTGATGACAAGGATCACGAGAACCCGGTCACCTGACAGCGGCAGAAACTCGATCTGTCGGAGTTGACTCGCTGCGGGCTTGGGCACCGTCACGATGCCGGTTTGAAAAGTGATCTGTGCCAGCAGATTCGACGCCGTCTGCACCAGTTCCCCGGAACTGCGGTTGGGATCCAGCCCGGCATGCAACGCTGTGACGGCGCCCTCCTCCACGGGCCCTACCTGCAGCAGGGTGTCGACAAAAAACCGATAGCCCTGTGCGGTCGGCACTCTTCCGGCGGAGGTGTGTGGCGAGGCCAGAAACCCGCGGTCTTCCAATTCGGACATGATGTTACGGACGGTTGCGGAACTGACCGAGAGGCCACTTTCGCCCTGCAAGTTTTTGGAAGCCACTGGCTGACCCTCGCGAATGTGTATCTCCACGAGAGTTTTCAAGAGCGATGACGCGCGGGGTGAAAGAGCTTCCAACGGCAAGGTCTCTGGCAGCAACTGCTGTCTGTTTTAGCACAGGCTTAGACAGCAAAAAAGGACTGGGTGCCCCATGAAATACCCTTTATCTTTGCAAGGGCCAGTGCCAATGGCGCGCGCAGGCCTCATTCGCCACATCGGATGTTCACTCATGAGGCGGTCTGCGCTATAACTGACGCAAAGCACATCGGCGCCTTCCATGCTGATCAACCTCTCGATACAAGATTACGCCGTCGTCGACCAGCTCGAGGTCGACCTCGATGCGGGCATGACTTGTATCACCGGTGAGACGGGCGCGGGCAAATCAATCATGCTCGATGCCTTGGGCCTCTGCATCGGCGATCGCGCTGACTCGAGGGCTATTCGCCCCGGCGCCGCGCGCACGGACATCGCAGCCTGCTTTGATGTGAGTCATAACACCCGCGCCCAAGTGTGGCTCTCCGAGCGTGACCTCGAGTCTGCGGGGGACTGCATCCTGCGCCGCACCATCACCGCCGAGGGTCGGTCTCGCGCCTACATTAACGGGTCTCCTGCCACTCTCTCGGACTGCGCTGATCTGGGGCAACTCCTGGTAGATATCCATTCACAGCATGCGCATCAGTCGCTGTTGAGGAGGCCGATCCAGCGTAGCCTGCTCGATACCTACGCCGGCGCCGAAACACTGATCGTTGAGGTAAGCGAGACCGCGCAGCGCTGGCGGGTACTACAGGAGGAGTATTCCCGGCTCGCGGGTCAGACCGAGGAATCCGATGCACGCAGAGCCCTGCTCACTTATCAGATCGAAGAGCTGGAAGTCCTGAATCCGCAGCCGGGTGAACTGGAGGCGCTCGAGGCGCGGCATAAATTGTTGGCGAATGCCGCCTACATTATCGATAGCGCCAATGACATCGCAGCGGGATGCGAGGCACAGCGCGATCAGCTCGCGCGGATCGTGCAGCTTGCCAGTGACGAGCGCATGACGGGCTCGGCAACCGACAATCTCCGCGAACTGCTGCAATCAGCGCTGATTCAACTCGATGAGGCGCAGGCTGAGACAGCACGCTTTGCTGCCTCGGTGGAGCTCGACCCTGAGGGGCTGAGGGCAGCTGAGGAGCGACTGAGCGCCCTCCACGATATGGCGCGCAAGCATCGCGCTCAGCCCGACGCGCTCCACGAACTGTTGGCAACCTTGCAAGCGGAGCTCGAATCGCTGGCGGGCGGCACCGAGCAGCTTGCATCGCTCGAAGAGGCGCTGGGTGACACGGCACTGGCCTGGCGCACGCATGCCAAAGCGCTCTCAGAACGGCGTCGGGAAGCCGCTGTGCTGTTGTCACAGCGCGTTATGGAGACGCTCACTGACCTGGCCATGACTAAGTGCGTATTCGAAATCGCACTGATTCCCTTCAAAGATGACAACCCCGATCCGAGAGGCGCCGAGGACATCGAGTTTTTGATCGCCACCAATCCGGGTGCCACTCCGGGCCCACTCAGCAAAGTCGCCTCTGGTGGTGAGCTCTCTCGTATCAGTCTGGCCCTGCAGGTTGTGGCCGCTGACACGGCCACCTCACCCACCATGGTGTTTGACGAAGTCGATGTCGGTATCGGCGGCGGCATTGCTGAAGTGGTGGGCGACCTGCTGCGCACACTTGGAAAACGTAGTCAGGTGCTGGTGGTCACGCATCAGCCCCAGGTCGCTGCGAAAGGTCATCAGCATCTCTTGGTGACCAAAACCGGCGAGGATGCCGTGCACTCCGAGCTCACTTCGCTGGCCGGCGCGGCTCGCATTGAGGAGGTGGGGCGGATGCTGGGCGGCGCCAAACTGACTGACAGCACGCTGGCGCACGCGCGAGAAATGTTGGAGGGCAGTTAAGCGCCGGTTTTCTTTCGGACGCGAAGCACTAACGTGTGATCAATAATCTCGTAACCGTGCTGCTCCGCTATCAGGTGCTGGCGCCGCTCGATTTCCTCGTCGATAAACTCAATCACCTCGTTGGTATCGACGTCCACCATGTGATCGTGGTGGTGATCGGGCGCCATCTCAAAAACCGAGTAACCCGCCTCGAAATTATGGCGAATGATCAGATCTGCGGTTTCAAACTGGGTCAGCACCCGGTAGACCGTCGCCAGCCCGATGTCTTCTCCAGTATCGCGCAGACGCTGATATAGATCTTCTGCACTCAAGTGATCTCCCTGCTCAGAAGCATCACTCAACATGGCCAGGATCTTCAGCCTCGGGGCGGTGACTTTAAGACCCGCTTTTTTTAGCTCTCTATTTTGTGAGGCCATGCTTGAAAGGTTCTCGGAAGGCGCGGTTTGACGTTATCATGCCAGCCCAGATGGCTCCTTGGAAGATAATGTGTCGCAAGTGATTCTCCTCATCCGGCCGCTTGCAGTCGGTTGTTTGCTAGCCGGTCTGATCGGTTGCGGCAGTAACTTCGGCTTTCCCGGCGTTTATCGCATCAATGTCGAGCAGGGCAATGTGGTGACCGAGGAGATGGTGGAGCAGCTTCGTCCAGGGCTCAATCGTCGGCAGGTGCGTTACATCATGGGCACACCGCTCATAGAAGACTCCTTCCATGAGGACCGCTGGGACTACCGCTATATGCTGCGCAATGGCAATGAAATGCTGTCTGAGACGCAACTGACCCTCTGGTTTGAGGGAGATGAATTGGTGCGCGTGGAGGGGCCCGACGCCCCCAACTGGGATGAGCCTCAATCCGAGGGATCAGAGTCCGAGGCGCCAGAAGCATCCTGACCACCCTCAGCTCGGGCCGCTTTGGCCTTGGCCGCTCGCGCTTTGCGAACCTCTTTGGGATCAACCAGTAACGGCCTGTAGATCTCGACTCGTTCGCCCGCAACCAATACACGATCAGCGGTTGTCGCTTTACCCCACACGCCAATCTTAAGGTCAGGGCCGACCACCAACTCGTCGAATACTTCCTCCAGCTTGCTGAGCGTCACGGCCTCGAGCGCGTTGGTTCCCGGCGGTACGTCGAGCTTTACGATCCGCTGTTTCTCGGGCAAGGCGTAGGCGACTTCAACACAAATGCTATCGCTCATGTTGCCACCTCCAGCTCTTGGTTCGCGCGTCGCACCACTGCGTCGACAAGATCGAGGGCCACCTTATCGAATAATTTACCCGCCGCCGCATTCGCCAGCCCACTGGTCAATTCAAAATGAAGCCTCAAAGAGGTCTTACAAGCCGCATCACCGAGAGCGCGAAACATCCACTGCCCCGAAAACGAATCAAAGGGCCCGTCCACCAGCGTCAGCTCAATTTTTTCTGGCCGCGTCATTGTATTGCGGGTGGTAAAGCCATGGCTGATGCCGGCCCGGGACAGGCGCAGCGTCGCGGTCACGATCTCCTCGCCGCGCTCATGAATTTCGGCTCCCACGCACCCCTCCAGAAACTCTGGATAACGCTCGATATCAGCCACCAGATCAAACACCTGCTCAGCCGCGTATGGAAGCAGCGCGCTTCGCTCTATAACAGTCATAACGGGAGTTTACCGAACAACGCTGGAGAACGCCGACCCGCTAGAAGACGGCTCGCAGCAACCAGAATAGGCTCGCGGGTGGGGCCAGCCAACGCAGGACAAACCACCACAGGCGGAACAACCAGGTGGGTTCGCGGTACAACTCGCCCCTCAGCGCGGGTCGCGGCATTAACCATCCCACAAACCAGGCGGTCACGAAGACACTGCAGGGCAGCAACCACTGCATTGACCAAGTGCCCACGCGCAGCAGGGGTAGCGTGCCGCCAAATAGCAGTGCGGCGACAATGAGCACCACCAACGTCGCCCCCAACACGGCGCCACTGACCCTTCCCAGCTGCCACTCGTTCGCCAAAAGAAGGACCGCCGGCTCCAGCAACACAGCCGCTGCGCCCCAGGCGAGCAGCGCGGTGGCGGCAAAAAACAACGCACCATAGGTCTCTCCCAGCGGGAGGTTGGCAAAGGCATAGGGCAGACCGATAAAGAGCCCCGCCAATCCCTCGACCGGCGAGACATTCGACTCGAACAACAGCGCCGAGACGATCACGGCGGTCACGACCAGAAAACTCGTATCAATCACTGCAACAGCCAGCACCGAGCGACCCCAAGGGAGCCCCGTCGGCGACTGTGCGCCAAATGCCATGCCGATGCCCAAACCGGCACCCAGTGTGACCCCTGCGGCGCCCAGTGCCTGCCAGAAGGCGCCCATCT
>Ga0255767_1001578_pt1 | contig 20106 bp, 10 predicted proteins | sample 071ome_24_FD_179967 | JGI IMG/M metagenome (GOLD analysis project Ga0255767, IMG submission 179967) | Coastal salt marsh microbial communities from the Groves Creek Marsh, Skidaway Island, Georgia - 071402CT metaG (version 2) | ecosystem: Environmental > Aquatic > Marine > Intertidal zone > Salt...
TTGATATAGAAAATTTACCTTGGGCAACTGTGATGATGCCAGTGGGTGATTCAGGTACTTCAGGAATTGGAACTACGCCTCACGGATTAATGGAAGGTAGTTGGGTAGTTGGATTTTTTAGAGATGGACCAAGCGCACAAGATCCAATTGTGATGGGAACTATTGCAAGTAAATCATCAGAAGATAATAAAACAAAAGGTTTTACTGGATTAAACTATCCTCGTGGAGAATATGTTGGAAAAAGCGATGTTAATTTTTCAGCCAGAGAAGCAGAATATCAAAAAGGACAATCATATTTAAATAGAAGTGATGAAGGTACTAAAGATCCAATTCAAATTGCATCGCCCGCAAAAGTTACTTCAGTTTCCGAAGATAAGCCTGATAGTTATTATGAAAGAAAGACTTGGTCTGAATTGGAGCCACTAAATGGTTCAATACCAGAATATCCATATAATAAAGTTTATGAATCAGAAGGTGGACATATCAATGAAATAGATGATACGCCTGGTTCACTTAGAACAAATAGACAACATGCATCCGGAACCTTTGAAGAGATTTATAATGATGGTACACGTAATGTAAAAATTATTGGTGATGACTATGAGGTTGTGCTATCAAATAAAAACATTCATATTAAAGGTAATTGTAATATGACAATTGATGGAGATCTTAGACAATTAGTATATGGTAATTATCATTTGGAAGTACAAAATGATATGACTTTAAATGTTCATGGTACTATTCAGAGAAAGATTAGTGGTAATTTAGAAACAGAAATTGTTGGAAGCCGAAGTACTAATGTCGGTTTAAATGATAATATAACTGTCGTTAATGATTTAACAGAAAATATATTGAATGATAAAATATCTAATATTGGAAATGATTCAACATATCAAATAACAAATGATTTAGGTATTAATGCATTTAATGATATGAGTTTATTTAGTGGTGGGAAATACTCACAAAGCTCAACTGGAGATTATGCAGTTGCATCGGGCGGTAATATGAAGTTTGGTACAACAGGTAATCTAACAGAAGATATAGATGGCACACATACTTTATCTTGTGCTACTGCTGCATTAGTATATGATGCAGGAGAAATTACAGTAAATGATATAACACAAACACAACACATACATCCACAAACGGGAGGAACCGTAGCTGATGGAGATGCTAATGTGGATGTTGGATTACCAACAGGATAATATATGGCAATTTGTGGAGAAAGTACAGCTTTAAATTCCGTTAAGGATAAAGTAAAAGATTTAAAGTCTTTATTACAAGGTGGTAAAGATCAATTGGCTGCTATGCAATCGAAGCTTGATGGTATTAAGGCAGATTTAAAATCGTTCTTACCTGAGATTCCATCAATTGATAGTTTACAAGCAGAATTGGCTGCATTAGAATCTATTAATGATCCAACGGGATTAACTGCTAAGTTAGCAGAACTTAAAGAAAAATATGGTGATAAGATTCCAAACTTCGATGGAATAATTAGCGATCTAGGATTAGATTCTTTTCCACCAGAAATTAATTTAAGTAATATATGTTCGTTAGTACCAAATGCTGTTGTAAAAGATGGTGTTCTTTCAGTTGAACCAAATGAACCTAAAATACCTGAAGAAGAACCTGTAAAGGAAGAACCAGCTCCAGTTGTAGAAAAATTAGAAGAAGAATATAATCGTCATTATATGATATTTTTACATCAACTTACAACGAATAGAATTGCTAAACAAGCTAAGACAATATCGGAAAAGAAAAAAATACAACAACATTTTCTAGACTTAACATGGGCAGAAAAATTTATTGAAGTAGCCTCCGCTGGTGGATCTACATTTGATAAGCTTAAATTTGTTTCATATACAGAAGCACAATTAAAAGAAGAACAAAAAAAATTATTAAGTAAATATCCTGATATAACATGGGATTTTAAAACAGAAGGTCAAATATGGGCAAAGACATATGCTGAATTTAAATCCAGTGATATTGGTGCTAACACGGGATCTTTTTCAACTGCAGCTACAGAACTGGTTGCAAAACGACTTAAAAAGTTAGAACAATCATAGAAGTAATATAAATAGTTATATGGCAAGTTTAATTCAATCAGATAAATCAATTATAGGTGATGTTTCAAAGTCAAAGATTGTTTCGAAAAAGAAACCTTGGAGAGATTTAGATTTATCTTTAAAAATACATCCAATACGAAAAGATATTATACCTTTGAAAGATGATGTGGCAATTAAAAATGCTGTAAGAAATTTATTAGTAAGTAATTTTTTTGATAGGCCTTTCTCACCTGAGCTAGGTGCTAATCTTAAAGGACTATTATTTGAACCTGCAGATTATATAACACGTATTGATATTAAACAAAATGTTCGTGATGTATTAGTAAAATATGAACAACGAATTGAATTATTAAAAGTTAATGTGTTAGATCTATCAGATCAAAATGCTTATAGAGTAATTGTACAATTTAGAATTAAAGAATATGATACTGAAGAATCAGTAGAAATAGTATTAAGAAGGTTAAAGTAATATGGCAACAAATTTAAAAGTAACAGAATTAGATTTTCCAGATATTAAACAGAATTTAAAAAACTATCTCAAACAACAATCAGAGTTTAATGATTATGATTTTGATGGTTCAGGCTTGAGCGTGTTACTAGATGTATTAGCTTATAATACTCATTATAATGCATTAAATGCTCATTATTCATTAAATGAAGCATTTCTTGATTCTGCACAAATTCGTGGTAATGTAGTCACAAGAGCAAAACTTCTTGGTTATGTTCCACGATCAGTATTATCTCCAAGAGCTCAAGTCAATTTAGTAGTTGATGTATCTGCTGAGGTTGGAGAAAAACCTTCAGTACTTTCTTTAGAAAGAGGAACAAAATTAAATACTGTTGTTGAAGGAGAAGAGTTTCAATATGTAGTATTAGAAACACAACAAGCAAATTTGGTAGGTAATATATATACTTTCTCAAATGTAGTAATTGCAGAAGGTACTGTAAGAACACTTAAATATCGAGTTGATAATGATATAGAGAATCAAAAATTTCAATTATCTGACTTTAATGCTGATACATCTTCATTAAGAGTTCGTGTACAAGAAAACGAAGAATCAACTGGATTCGATATCTATACTAAATTTGAATCTCTCAAAAATGTAGATGCATCAAGTAAAGTTTATTATTTACAAGAAAATGCATCAGGATATTATGAGGTGTTTTTTGGAGATGGAGTGACAGGTTTTAAACCTTCAAATAATAATGTCGTTACATTAGATTATATTATTACTGAAGGTGTAGAGAGTAATGGTGCAAACACATTCTCAATGGTAGATAACATTGGTGGTTATTCAAGCATCACATTAACAACAGCAGTTAATGCATCGGGTGGTGCTGATCAAGAAACATTAGAATCAATTCGATTTAATGCACCGTTAACATTTACAACTCAAAACAGAGCTGTTACCTCAGAGGATTATGCAGCAATTATTAAAAAGGAATTTAGTAATATTGATTCAATATCAACATGGGGTGGAGAAGACAATGATCCACCAGATTATGGAAGAGTTTATATTGCAATTAAACCGCTATTATCCGAAACATTAACTACAGCTGAAAAAACAGATATCACTGGCGCGATATTAAAAGGTAAAAATGTAGTATCGATCACACCACAAATTGTTGATCCAAACTTTACATATTTAGAATTAGATACATTCTTTAAATATAATCCAAACCTAACAGACAGAAGTTCTGTTGAATTACAAACTGTGGTCAGAGATACAATTTCTGATTATAACTTTAATAACCTCAATAAATTTGATGGTGTGTTTAGACATTCACAATTGACAAGAGCAATTGATAATAGTGATCCATCAATACTAAACACTGTTGTAAGACCAAGAATGTTTCAATATATCACACCCACCGTTGATACGAATAGTGTTGTCGAGTTACAAAATCATACTCTTACATTTGTAGCTCCATTCTATCAATCAGGTTCATCAACTGATTTTATTCTTACATCAACAGCATTTGGTCTTGCAGCAGCTCCAACTACTGAACATTTCTTTGGAGATGAACCAATTACTGGTTCAGTGAATCGAAGAGTTTTTGTTTATAAAGTTGTAAGTGGTACTAATGTAACTGTTATTAGTGATGCTGGTTTATTAGAGCCAGCACTTGGTAAACTTACATTATATAATTTTAGACCAAATAATACAAATAGAATAAGATTAACAATTATACCAAACTCACTTGACCTTGCTCCAAAAAGAGATCAATTAATTTCAATTGATAATGCATTCGTAACTATTACACCAGAAATTGATACTATTGCTGTTGCAGGTTCATCAGGCTCAATTACATATACAACAACATCGAGATTTAAGTAATGGCTCATAGAACTTCATTATCACCTAGTATTATAGAGGTTGAAAATTCAACTTTACACGAGACGAAAGAAGACATTCGTCTTGATCAATTAATACCTCCCGACATTTTAGAAGATCGAGCTAAATTAAAATCATTCCTTGAAGCTTATTATGCATTCATGAATATGGACGAATTTGTCTATCAGGAAACTGAAACATTTAATGATGTTGTATTGGATAATCTTGCAAGATTTAGAATACCAGATCCAAATAACGAAAACAATCGATTCTTTACAGATGAAACTGGTGCAGATTCTACACTCGTTCTGACAGCACCAAATGGTACAACAACAAATATATCATTAAATGATATTAATGTTTCAATTACAAACGGTAATGAACTACCAGGATCACTTGCAGAATCTACATCTGAAGTAGGTAAAACATTTACTGTATTAAGTTTAAATGGTTATAATGGTTATACCGCAACACTAACAACAATTGTAAAATACTGGGTAGGTCCAGGTCCATCGTGGGTAATGAATAACATTGAAGCCGCAATGGATATTGATCGTAATGAGACTAATTATTTAGAACTCATGCAGAAGGAGATTGCAGCTGCAATTCCAAGAGGTGTAACCGTAAATAAAAGAAATCTTTATAAACGTATTATTGATTTCTATAAATTAAGAGGAAGCTCTGATTCAATTGAAATCTTTTTTAGACTTCTTTTTAATGATAGTGTAGAAGTTGAGTTTCCATATAATGAAACGTTGGTTCCATCATCAGGAGATTGGGATCAGCCAGGTACAGTTACCTCAACAGTAAATGGAACTGTAACTGCAAGTACAACTGTGGTAATTGATACTGCAGATGAAAACATTCGACTCTCATCTAAATTAGTATATGGATCAACATACACAAAATTAAATGATATCCGTGTTGCTGGAATTAGTGGAACAACAATTACTCTTTCAGATCCTGTTACTTTACCTGATGGTGCTACTATTGAATTTGTACCAAGAGGTACTTATTTAGATAATAAAGGTTTCTTATCATATAATATTAAGTTACAAGATAGTTTACGTTATCAAAAATTTAGTTATATAATAAAAACTGGTAAGAATTTATCTGATTGGGAATATGCATATGATAAATTAGTACATCCAGCTGGGTTTATTTATTTTGCAGAAATTCTTATTTTCTTAGAATTAGTTGATGCAACATTAACTGCAGCATTAAATAAAGCATCTATGCCTGGTATCCAACCTGGTGTGATAGGACCAGAAGATATTCCATTACTTGTGGAAATGTTTGCTTCTACTTTTTTACCAAGTACTGAAGCCAAAATCCATAAAACAGGAACGCTATCACTTTCATTAAAGAATGGAGTCATTAGTTCAATTACAATAACAGACGGAGGAAGTGGATATACAGCACCTCCCGTTGTTACATCATCTGATTCAGGCACACCATCAGGTTTTACAACAGCTATATTAGTTGCTAATCTTGGAGCAGGAGAAGTAACAAGTATTTCAATTACAGATGGTGGTGAAGATTATAATGTGCCAACCTTATCAATTGCTGCTCCAACAAGAATTGTTTTTGATGGATCTGATTTTGGATTAGGTCAAACAGTTGATACAACAACCGATCAAATTACACTTCAAGCAGCTGAGGTTTCTGCTTTGCCTATTGGCTCTGTAGTTACATATGATTCGGGTGGTAATTTAGCAATTGGTGGACTTGTTACTGGACAACAATATCGAGTTTTAGCAACTCCAACATCAACAACAATTCAATTAGAAGATCATATTAATTTTCCTGGTGTTGCAATTAACTTTAGTGGAGCTGGTGGTGGAACAGATCATGGCTTTACTGGTGAAACAGCAACTGCAACTGCAAGTAAGACTGATGGATTATTACAAAGTGTTACTATTGTAGAACCTGGATATGGTTATGCAAGTGCACCTTCAATCTCATTTAGTGGTGTTGAACAATCACCAGGTAGTGGAGTCGCACCTACTGTTACAATAGGAATAGATTCAAATGGAAGATTAGATGTTGATAATGTAACAATTAACTCTGAAGGTGGAGGTTGGACATCATTATTTGCTACAGTAGCAGCTAATCCAAATGCAACATCAATTGCATCTGTATCTCTAGCAGGTTTAGCAGATAAAATATATACAACTGCACCAACAATTGTATTCCCTGAACCACAGTCAAAAGATGCTGATGGTAATTTATTAAGTTCAAATGTAACAGCAACTGCTGAATTTACACTTGATTCTGAAGGAGAAATAACAGGGGTAAATATCACAAATGCAGGTTTAGGTTATATTGATGATCCTATTGTCCGACTTGGTAGTGCAGTAAGTAATGAGCAAAGAGTTAAAGATGAAAAAGAAACTTTAATTTTATCTTTAAATCATACAAACAATATTCCTACTCTTGGCAGACAAATAAATCCTGTACAAGCTTCTGCTTCATTAAGAGGATATACACTATATGATGGTGTGAGATTACAAGATGGAATTATTGGTGTTGTTGATTCAATTACTATGGATAATGTAGGATCAGGTTACACTGAAGCAACGATAACATTTTCTGGAGGAGGAGCAAGAGAGCATGCAACTGCAACAGCAACAATATCATCAGGTTCAATAACTGGAATTACAGTAAATACTGGTGGAGATGGTTATACAACTGCTCCAACAATAACAATTACAGGAGATGGTTCTAATGCAGCTGCAACAGCAAATATGGATTTAGATTATACGATTACTCAACAAACTCCAGTTGCTGATAGATTTTTGCCAGAGCATTTAGTAACATTAAAAAATCCATCATTTAGAACTATAATAAATAATGGATATAAACAAAGGAAAGGCACAGATAATTTCTTCTCAAGTGCTAGACTTTATAATACAAACCAAACAATTGAGTTTTTAGGAGCAAATCAAATACAAACTCTTGACTCAACTGTTATAAATAACTATAATACGAATACATTCGTACATATTGAAGAATAAAGGAAAACAATTATGGCAGCAATAGTAACATCAAATTTTAGAGTTCTAAATGCAAATAACTTTAAGGAAGATGTAGCAAATAACGTAGTGTATGTTTCTATTGGTAAATCAGATGTATGGTCATTAACGACATCAGATACAACGGATACTACACCATTCACACCTTATGATCATTTAGATGCTTTAGGCGAAGCAAGAGCTAACCTAATGGGTTTAAAGAAAGTTGCATCAAGTGATCTTTCACACGTTATTCCAAGATATACTTGGACATCAGGTAATAGTTATGTAGCATGGGATTCAGACGACGCATCAATTTTCGATAAGGCATTTTATGTAGTTACATCAGAGTTTAAAGTATATAAGTGTATTAAAGCGGGAGGTGGTGCTTCAAGTATTCAACCTACTCAAACACTTACAGATCCACAAGCAGAATCAGATGGATATACTTGGAAATACTTATATACAATTTCAGTAGCAGATGCTGAAAAGTTCTTAACAAATAGTTATATGCCAGTTAAAACAGTATCACTTGGTACAGAAGGAGTGGTTGCTGCCACTACATCTTCTAGTGATACCGTAGTTTTAACAGGTGCTAACTTAGATATTTTACCTGGTATGACAGTATCTGGTTCAAATGTTTCTGGTACACCAACAGTTTCTACAAGAACTGGTAATACATTAACGCTTTCTGCATCGCAATCATTAACAGCAAATGATATTCTCACATTTGCATTTGCATCTGATGCTGCAGCAGAGGCTTCATTAACAGAAGCAGACTTTGCACAATATCTAAACCAAAAAGCATCAAGAGATTCTTCAACTGCTGCTGGTATTGAAAGAATTGAAGTGACTGCAGGTGGTACAGGTTATACATCAGCACCAACAGTTACAATTACTGGTGATGGTTCAGGTGCAACAGCTACAGCTACAGTTTCTGCGGGAGCAGTTACAGCTGTGACAGTAACAGGTAAAGGAACAAATTATCGAGTAGCTGATATTACTTTTTCAGGTGGCGGTGGATCCGATGCAGGAGCAAGAGCCGTATTGGCGCCTAAAGAAGGACATGGAGTCAATCCAAGAGATGAACTTGGTGGATTCTTTATGTCACTTAATGTTTTATTAGACGGTGCTGCAGGTTCTGGCGATATCACAGTAGGTAATGATTTCAGACAAATTATGTTATTGAAAAATCCAAGAGTCTATAATGCAACTCCATTAGCAGGAGCAATCGCATCTGCAGATACATTAAAAGCTACAAATTATTTAGATTTTGATTCTGCAGTTGATGTAACTGATTATACAGTTGATGAATTAATTGTTGGTCAAACATCAGGAGCTCAAGCATTTGTAGTTGAAATTGACTCATCAAATGGATATATCCATTATCATCAAAATGATAAAACTGGTTATGCATCATTTACTGATGGTGAAGATGTACAAGGACAAACAAGCACTACAACAGGAGCTCTTGAATCTGCAAGTGCAGTAGGAAATCCTGAAGTTGATAGACAAAGTGGTGAAGTATTATTCTTAGAGAATAGAGATCCAATTAATAGAACAACAACACAGATTGAAGATATTAAAGTTATATTAGAATTCTAATATAGATATAATATTAGGAAAAATTTATGGCAACAACAGTAGTAAAAAATTATAATAGAACTCCATACTGGGATGATTTTGATGAAACAAAAAATTATCATAGAATCTTATTTAAGCCAGGATATTCTGTTCAAGCTCGTGAATTAACACAGTTACAAACTGCACTTCAAGCACAAATAGATCGCTATGGTCAATTTGCCTTTAAAGATGGATCAAGAGTTATAAATGGTAAAGCGACTCTGAATGTAGAATATGATTATATTAAAATTGAATCTACATTTTGGAATGGAACTGCAAGTGTAAACTCAGATACTTATTTAAGTGATTTTGTAGGTAGTACAATTACTGGAACTGCCAACTCTGGAAATCAAGTTACAGCTACTGTATTAAGTGTTGTTGCATCAGAAAGTTCAGATCCAAATACATTATATATTAAATATAACTCTGCTGGTGGAACAAATAGAACAGTTCAAAAGTTTGTTGCAGGAGAATTATTTCAATCAGATGGAACAGGAAGTCCGTTTGGTATGGTCGGAGGCGGATCCAATATTGATAATTCTAATACTGCTTCATCAATTACAAATCCTATTGGTCAGGGTTCTGCAGTAAATATTGAAGAAGGTGTTTATTTTATTGCTGGTTCTTTTGTATATGTTCCAGCTGGTACATTAATTCTTGACAAATATACAAACACTCCAAATTATATTGTTGGTTTAAAAGTTACAGAAAATACGATATCATCAGATAGCGATTCAGATCTCGTTGATAATGCTCAAGGTACACCTAACTATTCAGCTCCAGGTGCTGATAGATATCAAATTACAACAACCCTTATTAAGCAGGACCCAGACCTTGCCAATAGAACAGAAGATAGTTATATTACACTATTAGTTATTGAAGATGGTAAAGCAAGGGCTGATAAAACAGATAAAAATAATGATACTGAATTATCTGAAAGACTTGCAAGAAGAACATTTGAAGAATCAGGTGATTACTCGTTAAATCCATATCAATTAAATGTAAGAGAACATTTAGATACTGGAAGTAATAATGGTTACTTAATAGCTGCGAATGGTGGAGATGCTGATAAATTAGCAATTGGTATTGAACCGAATATATCATATGTAAAAGGTTTCCGTGTAGAAAATACAACAACTAAATATGTTGAAGTTGATAAACCACGTGGAACAGATGCTAAAGTCGATGTTAATCAGGAAACACAAACATTAAATCTTGGAAACTATATTAAGTTGGCAGAATCAGCAGCAATTGGAATGCCTGATATTACTAATTTTAGTTCTATTAATTTACACAGTTCAGCTAATGGTGGTGGTAGTGTTATAGGTACTGCAAGAGTAAGAGGTATTACTGAAGGCTCTAGCTCTACTGAATTATATCTTTACTTATTTGATATATCATTTACAGGTAGTAATACATTTGCAAATGTTGCAAGTGTGCAATGGGATGATTCTAGTACAGTTAAATTTCAAGCTAACTTAACATCTGATAAAACATTATATGGTACAAATAATAATACATTAGTTTATAAATTACCTTATGCCGCTATTGATACATTAAGAGATCCAGCATCTACAATTGCTTCACCTTCTTATAATACTTCATTTACAGTAAGACAAACATTTAATACTGCATCCGCAACAGCTTCAGATACAATTAGTGGTGCAACATATATTAACTCAGGAAATGTAGTAGCATATATTTACAATACAAGTACAGGGACTTATGGTGCATTAGATGCATCACCTACTTGTACAATTAGTGGTGGTGGTACTACAATCACCTTTACAACAATTAATGGTAGTGCAGTTTCATTAGGTGCTAATGATCAAATATTTTATGCAGTTGATGTTACTTATGCTGGTCAACAAGCAAAATCAAAACAAAACACAAATGCAACTCTTAGTGGTCAATCATTAGTAAGTAATGAACTTTCTTTAGGTAAAGCTGATATTATTAAAATTAATTCTATCACAGATGCTAATGGACAAGATGTAAAAAGTAGATTTACTTTAGATAATGGTCAAAAAGATAATTACTATGGAATAGGAAAAATTATTTTAAAGAGTGGAGAATCAAATCCAGGTGCAATTGATGTAGATTTTAATTATTATACACATACAGGTACTTCAGATTTCTTTAGTGTAGATTCATATCCAACAGCAGATTATGCATCTATTCCAACATTTACAGGTATTAATGGAACAGTTCAATTAAGAGATTGTATAGACTTTAGACCAAGAATTAATGATGCAGGTACAGGATTTACTGGAACAGGAGCTTCATTATCATCAATTCCATCAAATAGCCAAAGTTTTATAACTGACCTAACTCACTATTTACCAAGAGTAGATAAACTATATGTAACTAGAAGAGGCGAATTTAAAGTAGCAGTTGGTGTACCAGATAATAATCCTAAACCACCACAAGTTCCAGATGATGCTATGGGTATCTATAACCTAAGATTATCACCCTATGTCTTTTCACTAAATGGTATTAAACCACAACTTGTGGATAACAAACGATTTACTATGAGAGATATAGGCTCCATAGAAAAAAGAGTTAAAAATTTAGAATACTTTACATCACTTTCTTTATTAGAACAAAGTGCAGCTGATGTTGATATATTAGATTCAACAGGAGCTTCACGATTAAAGAATGGATTTATTGTTGATAATTTTACTAATCATGGCATTGGAGATACAAGTAATATTGATTATGCTGTATCAGTTGATAAACAAAATGGATTACTTAGACCTAAATTTGATGAAAGAAATGTAAATTTAATAAGAATATCAGGGGATACAGGAACATCAGTGATTAATAATGGTATAGTCACTATGCCAATGACAACCGATGTTAATTATATTAATCAGCCTTATGCATCAACATTCTCAAATGTCAATCCATATAATGTATTTAGTTGGGCAGGTACAGTTAAACTTTCACCAGATTCTGATGAATGGAAAGAAGTAGATGTAAGACCATCAGTAGTAGTTGATGACTCATCATCATATGATCAATTTAAAAAATTAGCTGAAGAACAAGGTATACTTGGAACAGTATGGAATGAGTGGGAAACAAACTGGACAGGTGTAGAAGTAGAAACACAAAATGATGTTACAGGAACACCACCAGCAAGAAGACAGAGACAAGAACCAGTTGAAGCAAGAAATTGGTGGTGGATTGATGGTGAACCAGAATTTGATTTCTTTGATATAGGAACAGCTGGTGGTGGTCAACAATCAACAACAATTACAACGACAACAACTACAACTGGTCAATCAAGATCTGGTATTAAAACAGATTTAGCATTTGATACAGTTACAAGAACAAATGGACGAAGAGTAGTTGAAACTAACTTTGTACCATTTATACGATCAAGAGAAATTTTCTTTAAAGCAGAATTATTAAAACCAAATACACAGGTATATGCTTTCTTTGATGGTGCAGACATATCAGATTATATAAAAGAAAAAACTTTTGTTGAATTTTCTGGTAGATCTTCAGTCACAACATTTGAAGGTGATACAGTTCACCCAGACCTAGGTGGTGCAAGTGCTTTAATATCTAATGGATCAGGCGTAATTGAAGGTTCATTTATTATACCAAGAAATGATGCACTAAAATTTGCAACTGGTGTAAGAGAATTTAGATTATCAGATAGTTCTACAAATGATAGATCTACTGAAACCACTTATGCTGAAGCTCAATACCATGCACAAGGATTACTAGAAACATCAGAAGAAAGAATTGTTTCAACTAAAGTACCAAGATTAGTACAATCAGAAGTAAGAGAAGATAGAACATTAGTTGATACAAATGTATCTGAAACAACAGAGTGGATTGATCCAGTTGCTGAAACTATTTTAATAGACAAAGCAGGTGGTATATTTATGAAGTCAATTGATATATATTTTAGATCAAAAGATGATAATATACCAGTTAGACTTACAGTAAGAACTACAAAAAACGGTATACCTACACAAAGAATAGTACCAGGAGCTGATAAGATTTTATATCCAAGCTCAGTTAATGTATCATCAACTGCCGCAACTGCTACAAACTTTGCATTTGATTATCCAGTATATCTTTCACAAGATACTGAATACGCAATAGTACTTACTTCACAATGTGATAACTATGAAGTATGGATTGCTGAAATGGGTGGATTTGATGTTACTGATGTTGATCAAAGAATTACAAAACAACCATATAATGGTGTATTCTTTAGTTCAGCAAATGCTTCAACATGGACACCAGAACAATCTAAAGATTTAAAATTCAAATTAAATAGAGCATCATTTACAGGATCAAGTTCAAAAATTACTTTCTGTAACGATGTAGTTCCTGCTAAGAAATTAAATGCTAACCCATTTTATATTACAGATAGTAGTGCAACAGTAAGAGTATTCCATAAGAATCATGGTATGTATAGTACAAGTAATAGTGTAACAATTGCTGGAGTAACAGGTGGTCCATTCAATGGTATACCTGCTTCTGATTTAAATGGAACACATACAATTACTGCATTTGGCCATGATTATTATGAATTTACTGCTAGCACAACGGCTGGCACTGCAGGAAGTGCTTATGCTGGAGGAAGTGGAGTTACTGCAACAGAGAATAGACACTTAGATGTATTATTCCCAATCATTGAAAATATGCAGGTTCCTGGAACATCTGTAAGATTCTATTTAAAAACATATACAAGTAGAAGTGCTGATGGAAGCGAAGGTGCATTCCAATTAACTACATCAGGCACAGATGGTTACGAAATATTACCAAATCAAAACTATTATTTTGCTACACCAATGGCAATATATTCTGCTATTAATGAGACAAATAATTTAAGTGGAGTTAAATCATTCCAATTAACAGCCGAATTATCAACAACAGATGAAGCATTATCACCAGTCATTGATATGAATAGATTATCAGTTAATACAATTCAAAATATTATTTCAAATGACGGTGGTTCTGAAACAAGTGCAACTGGTGGGGCAGAATCCGCAAGATATATAACTAAAGTAGTAGAGCTAGCAGAACAGGCAGATATCGCAACTGTTTATATTAATGCATTAAAACCTGGTGGATCTGATATAGATTTATATTGGAGAGCAACTCAAGGTGATGAAGATATTACTTCAGTAGATTGGACCCAAGCATCACCTGTAGGTGGTACAATACCATTTAATGCTACAAGATTCCAAGAAGCTCAATATGATATAGATCCATTTGGATTAAATTCATCTTTTAGTTCAATACAATTTAAGATCGTATTAAAAGCTGAAAGTTCATCTCAACCACCGATGGTAAAAGATTTTAGAGCAATATGCGCAACATAGGATAAAGAATGGCTAAGAAAAGAATAAAAGAAAATCCTGATTTAGTGAAAGATACAAATAGTGGAGCAGTTATAAATACTAATAGTAATGCATTTGCTAAGCGTAGAATGCAAATGTTAAACCAAAAAAATAAAGAAGAAAGATTTGAGCAATTAGAAAAAGATGTTGCTGAATTAAAAAAATTAATTAAAGGTTTGAGTAAATAATGGCAAATAAAGAAACAAGAGTTTATAAATCCGATACCTTAGAACAGTTTCGTCAAAAGACGAATGATGTCTCTTTACATCTTGGAGATAATGAACAATTAAATAGTAATCTTTCAGATAAAACTTATAATTGGGTTGATGTATCTGCAGGAGATTTATTCTTTAAAGAATCTGACGATGATGCAAAATCAGTTAGATTTGAATTAAAGCCAGAAGAAACTCTTGATAATACTGGTGGATATATTATATTAAATGATTCACCAACAATTCCAGCTTCTTTTATTAATGGTGCAACACTATCACAATCAGGTGGATATAGTGCTACAATTGAATCTGTTATTGGTCAAGAAAAAATATTAGTTAAAAATACAAGTGGAACATTTAATGCTGCTGAAGATATTACAGATGGTACAGGAACTATAGTTGCAGCTAATATTGATAGACTAGTCGCAGAATCTTATAATATTGGATTAGTACGAGTTTATAAAAATGGAACAGAGATTTCACAAAACTTATTAGAAGATGGATTCCATGTACCTAATTATGTTGCATCGATTGCACTTTCAAATAGTCCAGATGTTTCAGAATTTACAGAAGGTTCATATGTATATCAAAATGGATCACAACTTTCTACACTAGCATCTTTACAGTCAAGTTCAAATTGGTATGGTGTTGTATTAAGAGCATCATCAACAGAGTTATTACTTAAAACTTCAATCGAAGTAAATGGTTCTTTTAGTGCAAGTTCACAAATTAGATTATTAAATACTTCAGATGTAATTGCTGCTGCTGATCATGGAAGCTTAACAGATAAACCTACCAGTTATGGAGTTGCAATTGAGCTCAACAACGAAGCTGCTGCTAATGATGATATTAAAATATTCTCTATGGATATTGTTGCAGCATCAAATGAATTACAAGATGATATTGGTGTAACAGAAAATTTAACAACCACAGCTACAAATCTTGTAGATGCTGTGAATGAAATCGAATCTGTATTTGATGCCTCAACATATGAGATATCAGCTAGTTCAAATAACTTTAATGTTACCTCTGGACAATTTACATTAGATTCATCTGCAGATATTATATTAGATGCTGATGGAGCAGATGTTATATTAAAAGATGCTGGAACAGAATTTGGTAGACTTACAAATGCAAGTGGTCAATTACAATTACAATCTGGTGGATCTAATATTGTATTAACAGCAAATGATACAGATGCTACATTTAATAATAATTTAGTTGTTGAAGGAACATTAGATGTTGATGGTAACTTTGAAGTTGGTGTATCTAAATTTAATGTTGTAGCTGCTTCAGGTAATACTCAAATTGATGGAACACTTGATGTTGATGGTGTAGTTACATTTGATACCAATACAACAGTAGGTGGAAATCTTACAGTTAATGGAACAACAACAGATTTAAATACAAACTTAGAAGTATCAGGAACTAGTGCATTTGCAAGTGCAGTTGGAATTGATGGTGACTTTGATATTAATACAAATAAATTTACTGTAGCAGCATCATCTGGTAATACAGTAATTGCAGGTACATTAAGTGTTGGTTCATTAAATACTACAGCGCAAGATATAAGAGGTGCAATTAATGAACATGAATCTGATATTGGTACAGTTGCTAACCTAACAACATCAGCTACTAGCCTTGTTACCGCAATTAACGAATTAGATCTTAAACAAGGTGCAGCAACATTAACAACTACAGCAACCACATTATCTGGTGCAGTTAATGAGTTAAATGCTGGTAAAATTAATTTGACATCGAGTTCAAATCAAACAATCAATTCAGACTTAACATATACAACTGGAAAAACATTTACATTCCCAACAGGATCCGTATTAGATATATCTGATGGTACATTAATTGTTGGAGGCGGTGCAGGATCACAGGTTGCTTTTGATACAGCATTCTTAGAACTTACTCCAAACTCTGCTCAAAGAGGTTTATTCTTTGAAAGAACAGATTATAGTGGAAGTGCTGATGTTAAAATTCAATGGAATGAAAATCAAGTTACAGCAAATAAAGAAGCAAGAGCATTCCAAGTTGTTGGATTAAATGATGCAGGTACAACAGAAACAGCAGATTTAGTTACATTCTATAATGCAAAAGAATTAGTTACAAATAATACTGAATCAGGTATTAGTGTAACATGGGATTCAACAAATCAAAACTTTGACTTTAATGTCAATGATCCAGTTATTACATTAAGTGGTGATGTAAGTGGTTCAGCCACAATGACCAATCTTGGCAATACCACAATTAGTGTTAATGTTAATGATGTTCAGAACAATGCCATCGCTCTCGGAACAAAAACAACTGGTAATTATGTAGCAACAATTGCTGGTACAACTAATGAAATCGAAGTAACAGGTTCTGGTTCAGAAACAGCAGCAGTTACAATTGGATTACCAAATAATGTTACAATTACAAATAATCTAAATGTAAATGGTAATACCGTTCTTGGTAATGCTACAACAGATACAGTATCAATTGCTGGTGACCTAACAATAACAGGTGATCTCACAGTTAATGGTACAGAGACAATATTAAATACAACAACATTAGAAGTTGAAGATACATTAGTACTTGCTGGTAATAATTTAAGTTCAGAACCAAGTTCAGGTGGATTTGGTTTAGAAGTTGGACCAATCACAAGTCCAAGTGGTGTTGCATCTGGAGTAACTGGTGCTCACTCAATTGTATATAACTATGCAACTGATCAATGGGAAGCAGATGGTTCATTAATTCTTTCAGAGGCAACAGTAGGTACACCAAGTATTGAAAGTACTGACTTCGGTTCAAGTAAAGATCTTTCATTCTCAGCTGGAACAGGTTTAAGTGAAACAGTTACAGGTTTAGCAACAAATAACTTTGTTGTTACATATACAAATACTGACAGAGGTTCATCACAAAATATATTTAAGAATGTAGCTTCTGATTCAGGTACTGCAGTAGCAGATAATAATAATGACACATTAACTCTTACTGGTGGAAATGCAATATCAACATCAGTAAGTGGTGATACAATAACAATTGCTCATGATGATACCTCAACATTAAATGGTACATATGGTGGAGCAAATAATGGTATTGTTGTAGAAGATATTACAGTTGATTCAAATGGTCATATTACTGCTGTAGGAACAAGAGACCTTGATGGTAGATTCTATCAGCAATCACAATTCTTATCTACAAATACAGCATCAGCTCCAGTAATTAGAGATGGTTCAGGTAACTTCTCAGCTGGAACAATTACAGCTGATCTATCAGGTACAGCAACAAATGCTCATAATATTAATGTTGATGAAAGAAATGATAATGTAACTTATCAAGTATTATTCAGTGATCAAAATGATGCAGGATTTACAAGGCCTTATATTGATACTGATAATACTCATTTTACATATAATCCATCAACACATACATTATCAGCTGGTACATTCTCAGGATCGCATTCAGGAAATGGATCTGGTCTTACAAGTTTAAATGCTTCTAATATTTCATCTGGTACAATATCAGATGCAAGATTACCAAGCTCAATTACATCAAGTATTACAGGAAATGCAGCAACTGCTACTAAATTACAAACTGCCAGAACAATTGGTGGAGTATCATTTGATGGAAGTGCAAATATAAACTTACCTGGTGTTAACACTGCAGGTAATCAGAATACATCTGGTAATGCTTCAACAGCAAGTACTTTACAAACTGCAAGAACAATTTCAATAAGTGGTGCAGTATCTGGTTCTGCATCATTTAATGGTGGATCAAATATTACAATTAGTACAAGTGCTACTTCAGATCCAACACTTACATTAAATGGAGATGTTTCTGGTAGTGCCACATTTACTAATTTAGGTAATGCAACTCTTACATGTACAGTTGCAGATGATTCACATAATCATACAATTGCAAACATAGATAACTTACAATCTACATTAGATGCTAAAGGTACAATGTCAAATTGGAATCTACAAGCATCAGGTGGAGCAACCACAAGTATTACAAATAATGAAACAGTTAACTTTACAGGTTCAGGCGCAACATCTGTAAGTAGAAATGGTAATACAATTACAATTAGTTCAACAGATAATAATACTACATACAGTGTGGGTGATGGTGGATTAACACAGGTTAACTTTACTACTGCACGAAGAGATAAACTTGATGGTATTGCGTCTAGTGCTAATAACTATTCAATTTCACAAGATGATACATCAAATGTTCACTTTGAAGGTTTAATGGTTGGTCAAACAAGTGGTGCTACTGCTAATACAATACGATGTACAGGTGATGTTGTTGCTTTCTTTTCATCAGATGAAAGATTAAAAGATAATATTAAACCAATTGAAAATTCATTAGAGAAAGTTGGACAATTAAAAGGATATGAATTTGATTGGAATGATAAACAAAAAGTTTACGAAGGACATGATGTTGGTGTGATTGCTCAAGAAGTTGAGAAGGTAGTACCAGAAATTGTCGAAACAAGAGAACATGATGGCTATAAAGCTGTTAAATACGAAAAATTAGTTCCTTTATTAATTAATGCTATTAATGAATTAAAGGCTGAGATTGAAGAATTAAAAGATATAAATAACAAGGTATAGAGGAAAAAATGGCAGTTTACTCTAATATAGTAGTTGATCAAGGATCAAGTTACACAGCTTCAATTGATGTAACTGATACTGATGGAGATAATATTAATTTAACTGGCTATACTGCAGCCGGACAAATTAGAAAAACGTATTCATCATCAACTGCAGTTGATTTTGCAACAGCAATTGCAAACCCAACAAGTGGAGTATTAACAATAAGTTTAACTGCCGCTCAAACCAACGCCATGAAGGCGGGTCGTTATGTATATGATGTAGAGATTACTCAAACATCTAGTGGAGCAGTAACAAGAGTTTTAGAGGGACAAGTAGAAGTTACACCAGGAGTGACACAATAGTGGCAAACATAAAAGCTAAAATACGTAGAAATCCTGATAAAATTGTAGCTCAGACATTAAAGGTTGGTAATGTTGCATTAACAGATCTTACCGATATTAATGCTGCTGGTACAACAGATGGTGCCATGTTAATATTTAATGGTACCACAAACAAATTTGATATAATACCAGAAATTGGTAACGAAAATACGAATATAATCGGAGGCACATACTAAGATGGCAAATTTAACTAGGATTAAAATCCTAACCACGGGGACTACCACCACCGCGCCAAGTAATCTGAAAACAGGTGAATTAGCATATTCATATGTTGCAGGTACTCAGAGCAATAATGGTGATCGACTCTATGTTGGTACAGGAACAGAAACAAACGGGATCGCCGCATCGGTTGATCTTATTGGTGGTAAGTATTTTACTGGTCTTTTAGATCACGTTCATGGTACAGCAACAGCAAATAGTGCTGTTATTCTTGATGGTAACTTACATATTGACCAAATTAATGTTGGAACATTAGCACTTGAAAGTTCAGGTGGATCAGGAC
>Ga0255767_1001597_pt1 | contig 20004 bp, 19 predicted proteins | sample 071ome_24_FD_179967 | JGI IMG/M metagenome (GOLD analysis project Ga0255767, IMG submission 179967) | Coastal salt marsh microbial communities from the Groves Creek Marsh, Skidaway Island, Georgia - 071402CT metaG (version 2) | ecosystem: Environmental > Aquatic > Marine > Intertidal zone > Salt...
AGACTTAGTAGGTATTAAGAATAAGTCGTCATAGTTTGTACCACTAAGAGATACATAGCCATTATCACGAATTCTTTTCTTGAGTTCATCAATGATAGTCCAGAAATAACCTGCAGCTCTTGATTCATGGCTTGTATTATTATGCCATGCTGCTGAAAGATTTCTTTGAGTATATTTGAAGATGTAGAAACCAAGAACTGTACAACCAACGCGATTCTTAATTACATCAAGTAGTGCTGATGTATGAGAATCTGACCATAATAATGGATAATTTTTCTTAGTAATTTCATCATGTAAGAATGCTTTTTTAGTATAGTATTCATTATCTTTACTATAAACTCGACGTGATTTTAATGCAAAGTTATCTCTATCTGTAAGAGTAGCACCTTCACCGTCAGTTAGTGTAATGAATGATAATTTTTGTACATTGTGTTTTGCTTTAAACATTGGAAGATACTTAGTCATATAGACAAGAGCTTCATTGAGTGGAGTACCACCAAGCTGAAAGTCAACATGCTTGAAGATATCACCAGTGATTAATTGACTAGTAACATAATTAAATTCTTTATTTGTCATTTTAGAATTTAACAATTCAAACATATGTAAATCACCATATGGATTTACTTCGTCTTCACCAACTTGAACTGTGCGTTCAGGGTGAGGTATTCTCATACCATCATCGTCATATCTTCTTACACCATATTCTGTAGAGAGCGCTACAACTGAATAAGGAATCTGTGCTGACTTACAGAATAATGATAAGTTAACAACTTGATGTAGTGTTTCAGTGATATGTTGATCCATAGAAGCAGACCAATCAACTAACATCACCATACCATGATTTTTACCATCAGGTACTACATTAATTCTTTTAAATATATCGTCATTGAGTTTGTATTGATATAGTTTGCTCATATTTAAAGAACCAGATTTTGATTGCATTGTTCTTTTATAGTTATCAGCAGCCTTTTTCATTTCAAACTCTTTAACCATATAGTTGATAATTTTCTTAGAAGAGTTTAAGAATCTTGTTTTAAAGTTTTCTTTATGCTGTTGTGCTTCTTCTGATCTATAACGACTAAACCAGTTTTGATTATCAGACTCTAGTGTCTGTATAACATGTTTGTAGTCATTAAATATTTCTGAATCTTCAATGTGTTTTGGTATTTTATAGTATACGTTTACTACTGATTGATCAGCAAGTTCTTCTAGTTTTTCACGAAGAGTTCGTTCTGTTTGAGATTCCATAAGATCTTCTGCATCAGCAGCATCTGTACCATAAGAATATGATTCAGCAGTTTCTTCTTCGCCGTTTTCTTCAGTATCACCAAATACATCTTCGTTTGAACCTGTTTCTTCTTGTTCGAATTCAGCATCATGTGGATCCTGATTTTTCATTTCGTCAAGTTTATCTTGTAATTCTTGTTTAGTGTAATCATAAATTTCTTTAGCGAGCTGAATAACTTGATCTATTGTAGTTGTATATTCAGCTCGTCTTACAAACTCAGATTCTTCTTTATTAAATTTAACGCCAGATTTTACGCCTGCTTTATAAAATAGATTGATACGATCAATCAAAAGCATCTTATTAATATCTTGTTTCTTTAGTTCAAAGAAGTCTTTTTCTCTAAGTTCATCGTAACCTAATCTAAAAGGTTTACGTAGACCTGGATATTTTCTTTTGATTAATTTTTCGATACGAACATCTTCAAGTACGTTTAGATAACCTTGAAAGTGTTTGATTGCTTTGAGTTCATCTGACCAGAATGCAGATGTAGTATATAGAGCATGACCAACTTCATGGCCAATAAAAAGATCGAGCATATCTTCAGATAAATCTTTCCATTGTGGAAGTCTGAGTACTCGATTTTTAACGTCAAATGAAGCAGTCTTAACTGGTTCTTGTAGAACTGTTAAGTTTTCATTTGCGAGTAATTTTGCTAATAAATCTTTATTCATATTCTCTCTCAATCATTTAATATAACCATTATATACTAAATACGAATTAATGTACACCTTTTTATGAAACAATTTGAAAAGGTGCTTCATCTTTATCTAATCTAGCTAGATATTCTTCAACTGTAAAGTTTTTAATTAATTTTGTAATAAACTTGTGTCTATCACCTGCATTATATTTAAATCTAGCAATAAATTTTGGATATTGTTTATAATCAATATAATAGTTTAAATAGCCACCTGAAAAATGGAAGTTTTCTTTAATAAATTTCATAATTCTCTCTCTTTCTTTATTTTATAGTTATATTATATCAAGAAATCTAATTAAAGTAAACAACTTTTTTGTAACCAAATTGTAACAAATCTATCTATCACGCAGGTCCAGTTCTACCGCCTCTCTTCAGTATAAGATAATTATATCCTATTTTCTAATTAATGTACACAGTTATTTTTAAGAATTTTCAACTATTTTTGAGAAATCATTCGTCTTTTCAAATCGAATGTTATTTTGGAACTTATCGAGTAGTACATCACCTTTATGAGAGATAACAAAGATGTTATTGTTTTCTCCAAGTTTATCCATAACCGATAAGAAATAATCTGTACCTGCTACGTCTAGACTTGAATCAAAGATTTCATCAAGTAATAATAAGTTTGTGTTGACGGAGTTCTTCATCTTAGCGATTTGTCTCCATGTGAATAAGATAGCGAGGTCGATTCTCATCTTCTCACCTTCAGAGAATGAAGCATATGTAAATTCATCTCTAAATCTTGACTTAATCACTTCATTAAAGTTTTCATCTAACTCAAATTTTACAAAGAAATCCATCGCAGATAAGTACATATTAATTAACTTATTCATCGCTGGTAGGTATTCTTTAATGATCTGAGTTTTAATACCAGTATCTCTTAATAATATAGATGCAATATCTTGTACGTTACGTTTCTTAGATATATCCATCTTTATACCATTTAATTTAAGTGCTTCTTCAGCATACGCTTTTAATGCAACCTTTTCTGTATTAATATCGCCTTGATTGTTATTTAGTTCTGTTATTTCTTGTTCAAGCTCTTTATTAAGATTTGTTAACATTGTAATAGCATTATTTTCTGTTGACAATGTAATATTAAGATCTGTAATTTGATCATTGACTTCAGCGATTGTTTCAAGTTGTGTGTTTAATTTGTTTAATGCTTCATTTAATAATTGAGTTCTTGCTGCATGCTCTTCTTTTGATTTAGTTAATTTTCTTACAATCGAATCTTTATGTGAGTGCTCAATACCTTGTTCACATGATGGACATACTTCATTCTTATTAAAGAATTCTATACTTTCATCAATTGTAGAATCTTTTTGATTGAATTTTGAAAGATTTGTTTTGCATATATCAATATCACGTAGTATAGCTTCTTTATTTTGTATATCTTTTTGTAAGTCATTAATCTGTGCAATTAAATTCAATGCTGTATCTGACTTTTCTCCGATTGTATTATTGTTTGCAATAATCTTATCTTTGATTGTATTAATACTTTGGTTCTTAGTATCAGTCAATGAATCAATAATCTTTTGTTGTGCTTTGGCTTTTTCTGTAATGAGTTTGAGTTTAGTTTCGAGCTCAGACATTTCATTTTTAGTTTCAGTAATCTTTTCTTTAAGTAGATTATTCATTAAAGAGAACACCCTAATATCTAAGATGTCCTCAATAACTTCACGTCGTTGTCCTGCTGGGAGCTGCATGAAAGGAACAAAAGAGGCAGAACCCAGTATGACAACTTGAGTAAACGTTTTATAATTTAATTTAAGGATTTGTTGTTCTAAAACTTTTTGATAGTCTTTAACCGCCGCGTCTTGATTAACAAGATCACCGTTGAGAAAGATGTCAAATATATTTGGCTTAGCACCACGTACTATTTTATAATGGGAATTTGCAATAGATAACTCAATTTCAACGACACAATTCTTACCATTAATCGAGTTTACGAGTTGATTCTTTTTAATATTACGGAATGGTTTACCAAATAACCCAAAACATAACGCATCAAGAATCGTCGATTTACCTTCACCATTCTTACCGACGATAAGAGTTGAGGCATGACTATTCAGGTTAACTTTGTTTGGTGAATTGCCGGTTGATAGAAAGTTCTTCCATTGAACAGACTTAAATACAATCATTGAAGGCCTTTGCTAATTGTTCACTTACTTCTTTTGGTACCATCATGGTTGTAATTCCATTGCCTTGGCCATTGTAAACAATTATCCTTACAAATGCACCCATAGGTTCAACAGTTGCAAGAAAGTCCTTGTGTTTAATTTCATGTAACATAATATTCCTTTCAAAAATATATTATATCAAATATTTCAATTAATGTACAATTATACAACTTCTTGATTAATTGCTTCGAGATAGAGTTCTTTGAGTACTGATTTTATTTCTTCTTTATTTTCATCAGTCTCTACCGAATCCACATAGTTAGATAAGATAGACATTGTATCTTCAATATTGATGTCTGTAGCAATTTCTCCATCATTAAACTCAGAGAAGTCTTCAATGATTTTAATTTCATGTGCATCCTTTGTATATAACTCATTAATAAATTGATCGAACTTATAAAGATCAGTCTTATTGACAACCGCAACTTTAACATACTTATCTTTTATATCGACAATACTGGCGTCTGGGTCATGGTTCTTATCATCATAAGTAATCTTTTCATGTATTGTATATGGGTTTCTTATAAATTCTAATTCTCTTGTTTCTGTATCAAATACACTAAATCCTCTTGGATCATTATAGTCTTGCCAAGTCATTTCATACGGAGTGCCAACATACTCTATATTTTCTTGCTTGGACCTTGTATGATAATGACCTGATAAGACTCTTTCGTACTTTGAAAACATTTCATGAGATAGCCCATGATGGCCGACCATTCCCTTATACATTGGGAATCCTGCAATCTCAAAATGTCCAAAGCACAAATCAGATTTAGATTGATCGATATATTCAAAAACTTCTTGTTGATTCTCTTTACATATCCATGGTATCATATCAATTGTTGTACCATCTTCAAATGCTATTGGTTGTGGTTCATCAATTAGATTAATATATTGACTATACTCACCCAGAACTAAGCCTGTAGAATTCACTTCTAATGACTCTTTCCAGAAAATGTCATGGTTACCTAAAAGCGTGAATAATTTTAACTCCTGGTCAGCAATCCGATTAAAAAAGTAGTCTTTTGCTAACGCCAGGGTGTTAAAATTGATGTATTTTCTACGGTCAAACAAATCGCCTAATTGGAATATATTCGTGATGTTATTCTTTTCTAAATAAGGAAAGAATTCATTCTCATAGAATTTACGGTAGTAGTCATGAAACTTAATTGAATCACCACGTACTCCGAAATGTGTATCCCCTAGGATTGCTATTTTCATTCATCACCCTCAGTAAAGTTATCTAAAGATACATGTGTTTCTTTTTTCTGTCTTTTCTTACGCTTCTTATCTTCATAGTCATGTTCGAATGTACCATTATCTTGCATAAACTCTTTAAAGATATTTGAAAAGTCTTCACCAGCATCGTGGTCTTGTACATCAAAAGATTCAATTGTATTATCACGAACCATCTTACCTTTAATATAAGCTTGTTTCTTTTCTTTATCGATTCTTCTTAAGAATGCAAAGTAGATAATCTGTGTAAAGTATGCAAATGGATTCTTGGATTTTTCAGGATTGAAGTTATCAAAGTATTGAATACAGTTCTCTATGCCATCAAGAATCATATCGTCTTTATAACTATAATTAATAAAGTTAGGACGATTAGAAAGTTTCCTTGCTATTTTAAGAATGCATTCGCCAAGATAATTTGGTATAACGGGTTTTGGATCACCACATTCCTCAGCTTCTGTACATGCTTTTTTATAATCTATAATAGCTTGTAAGAATTCTGCGTTATTTACGTAATGTGGTTTGGTTGTTTTTTCATTTTTCATAATAAAATTATATAATAGATTCAATTAAAAGTTAAATTATTTTCGTAATAAAAAAATAATTGTACATAAATTTGGATAGGTGATATTATATCTGTATAGGGGTTTTCAAGTAATAACTAATGTAATAACTTTTTATCTTTATCATTACTCATATTATCTAAGTAATCTAATTCATCATCTATCGTTACTTTCGTTTCTAAATCACTTCCATGCAATTCATTTATTTTATCTACTAACTTTTGTACTTCATCTACTGCCGGCTCAGGGCCCGAAGAAATGGTTCCAAGAAACTTATCAATAGCGTCCTCATATTGAGGTATATAGACTGGATCCATCTCTTTAATAAAGAATGTTTGAGCTTTATCAATAACAAAAGTATCATCTGCAGACATTTGACACATTGGGCTAAAGAATAAAGATTCAACCGGCATACCATTTAATGGAGATATTTTTGGTAGGTTTCTAAGAACCATCGGTAGCATTAGTGTAATATTATATTCAGATTCTTCTATCACAGCTCCAATAACTTCTTCGCCTGATATTAATTTAAGTACAGCGTAGGTTCCTTTGATCATAAGTCAATCTCATGTATCTTGTAATCGAATTTTTCTTCTGAATATATTTTTACGCGTTCAATAAAGTGATTCATAGTATGGTTCTTTCTTGATTTATATTGTAGATCATCAGCAACATCATATAATGTCAGTTTATTTTTACCTTCTTTTAGTCTTAATCCTCGACCAATAGACTGTAAGTTTCTTATCTTCGATTTTGTTGGAGAAGCAAAGATAATGTTTTCTATACTAGGAATATTTATACCTGTTGAAAAAGTAGCATAAGAGGCAACAATTATTGTATTGCTACCTTCCTCAGTCTTATGCCGAATATCTTCGCGGTCCATAGTCTTAACACCACCATGTACAATATGAACTTCATGTTTATCTGATTTTTCTTTAATCATATCATAAAGAACTTTACCATGTTTTTCTACATATTGAAACAGTACTAATGTATTACCTTTACAATTTAATGCAAGGTTTCTTATAAATTTATTTCTTGGATAATGTGTAACAAGGAAATCCATTTCTTTCTGGTAGTCTAAGTCCTTTGCAACTTTTCGAAGTTCACCATTATATTTTAAGAATAGACAATTAATATCAATATTCACAACTTTACCTGTATCCATAAGTTCTTTTGTTGTAATAACTCTATGGACTGGACCAAATAAACCTTCGAGTGTTAACTGATTGAGTTTCTTACCATCAATAGTACCTGTTGTACCAATGCGATATTTAACGTGTTGCATCTTCTCCATAATATTAATTAAAGAAGTTGCTTTAAATTGGTGTGCTTCATCGCCTACAACTACATCAAAACTTTCAAACCACTGTTTTGGTTGTTTATAGATAGATTGCCATGTTGTAATAAGCACATTTGATATAAAGTTTCTTGAGAAACCACTATACAATCTTTGACAATGTTCAGTAACTTCAAACCCATTATTTGTAGAATAGTCCTGAAAGTCTGAATACATTTGTTCAACAAGCGAAGTTGTTGGTACTACAATCATAACTTTACGATCTTCTTCTAAATGCCATCGCAATAAACAATAGATCATAAACGATTTACCCGAAGCGGTAGGAGATAGCAGTACAGTTCGATTTAAATTAAGAGCTGTGGTTACAGCTTCGACTTGATAGTCTCTTGCTGCTACTGGTTCTCCACGAGCATACATACCCAACGATTCAATCCATTTTCCAATATCCTCTATAGTGTGAGAATTAGATTCTATTGGTGTTGGGAAATCATCGTTAGGTATATACTCAACTTGATAACCTGATCGTTTTGCAAACTCAAGTACATATTTGTATAGACCAACATATAGTGTTTTGCGTATTAAAGAATATAATCTTACTTTACCATCCCATAAACGCGCTTTAAACTTTGGTGTAAAGCGAGCACCGGGTACTTCATATGTAAAGAAAGCTTCTAATTCCTGTTCACAATTAGGATCAGAATATATTCTTAAATGAACTTCAGATATTTTTTCTATCTTTAATAACATTACATTCCAGATAAGAATTGTTTCCAAGTGATAGCATTTTTAAGTTGCCAATCTCTTGCTTTTATTTGAGAAAGAATAGACTCTAATGTATATAGCATAACATTGAGATATTCTATTCTTTGATTAACTTCAATAAGATCTTTATCTCCTTGTAAGAATTCATCCATTTCATTCTTTAATGGTTTATTATATTGCCATGGTTCCCAACCAAGAGTAGATAATTCTTCTCGAGATAATTCACCACGATAATACTTAAATTTATTCTTACGTAAGATATTGTAGTCTGCTTGAATCTTAGTTAATTTTAATTTTGTATTAATTAAAATTTTAAGATATTTGGCATGTAGGTTTGGTGTGTATGTTGAAGCTTCACCTAAATGATTATCATCGATCTGACAATCCTTTTCCCATTCGTCTTGTACTTCTTGTAAATTCATAATATTCTCACACTATTTAAAATTATATTATATCACAGGTACTAATTAAAGTACACTATTTTATTCAGAAAATTCGTAGTATGTATATCTAAATATAGCATTACCTTGAAGGTAATTAACATCGGATAAGTTTGAACCAAATTGTAATGAAGCTAATGATATCGGAAACATATCTACAAATCTTAATGTTTTTACAACTTGATTATTACTTGATAAGATAGATAATGAAGCATCAGAATAGTTCTTACTTAATTCCATTTTATTTGCTTGCTGATCTTGAGCAATAAAATCAGAATATTCATCATGGTTAGTTGGGAAACCTAATCCTTTTAACCAATCATATAACGCTTTATAGTTATCCATATTTTCATCAATAAGAAAGTTAACTATTAAATCACCATATTGGAGTATGGTATCAGGTATTTGAATCTGTGCTAATGGTGTAGCAACAGGAATAGAATTAATAGTTACGTCTGGTAATGTTGCTTCTTGACAGAAATAACTTACATTCGGTAACTTTTCAATATCTAATCTAAATCCAACAGGACTTAATGGGTTTATATTCTCTGGAACTGGACACTGTGCCATTCTATTATCCTTAATTATATAATCTATTATTATTTATATAAAAGAAAAGGGCTTCCGTAGAAGCCCTCTCTTAAAACTATCCTTAAGAGGATATTAAAATTACATTAAGTTTGTAACTTTAACACGTCTGTAGTAGTAGTTTTCATCAGCTTGTAGGTCACCAGAACCATCAAGATGTACGAATGGGTTAGAAACTAAACCATAACGTGTCTTGAAGCCAATTTTTGGTTGGAATGTACCTGGATCAACTGCACGTACTAATTGTAATGGTACGTATGGGCAGTAGAATAAGCCAGCATCAAATGCTGAAGTACCTTTATAACCTACTGTGAAGAATTGTGAAGCGCCTTGGTTTGCTGAATATGGATCAACATAAACTTTATATTTACCATTTAATACACCAGCAAATGTTGTAGAAGCTTCATCAACATTTAAGTTTGTGTTTAATGCAGGAGCATAGTCAAGTACGCCAGCCATTGCTAAAGCAGATGCAACATCTGATGAGCAAAGGATGAAGTTACCACGACCACGTCTGGTTTGTTGAGCAATCGCATTAGCTTCACGTTCGATTTGGAACAATAAGCCTTTGAATTTTTCAACTGACCAACGACCGTTAGAGTCAACGTCTAAGTCGAATGTACCTTGAGTAGCTGTACCAACTTGAGCACCTGGTTTAGCTGTTTTATAAACAGTTCTAACAACTTCACGGTTGATTTCAGCAAGGATTTCATTTGAAAGAATGTTAGATAACTCACCTTCAGCGTCAAGACCATGAACTGATTTAAGATCTTGAGCTAATTCGATAGAGTATTCAGCTTTAAGAGCACGTGTCTTAGCTGTAACTGATGTTCTTTCGATTGAGAAAGCCATTTCACCGAAGTCAGCACCAACGCCGTCGCCTAAAGCTTCAGCAGCAGCTGTTGTCATACCAGTACCTGTTGTGTATGTACCATCAACTGGGTTAGAACCAGCAGCAGTACCTGTACCAGCAAAGTCTGTATCAGCTTCGTTGAATAATGCTTCATCACCAGCTTGGTTTGTATAACGTGATTTCATTGCAAAGATAAGACCTGTAGGTTGTGTCATTGGTTGAACACCAGCGATATCATATGCAATCATTTGTGGCATAGCACGACGTACTAAAGAGATAAGTACTGGATCTAAACCAGCAACGTTATCAGTTGTAGCACCAGCGTGACCTTGAGCAACACCACCGCCACCTGAGTTAGTAGGAGCAGCTTCGTTTAGGATGCCAGCTTGCTTACGCATTTCTTGTTCTTGGTTTTCCAAGAGAACAGCAGTAACCTCTTTACGGTGGTTGTCCTTAATTGGATCTAAACCTTCCGCTTCAAGGATAGGCTGCCATTTTTTCATTAAATCTTGACGAGTAGCCATTTTTAATTTTCCTTATTAGTAAGTTTGTTTATTTTTGATAGCGTTTAAGTAACGAGCCATTGTAGGATCAACTGGTTTTGCTTCTTCAGTTAATTCTTCAACTGGTGAATCTGTTACAACACTTTCAACATTTGTTGATGTTTTACCGTTGAAATAATTTTCACGGATAGTCTGTACTTTCTTCTCGAAAGTTTCTGAATCTTCAAAAGCTAATTCTTCAGCTAAGCCTAAGAATTTTTCTTTTTCTGTTTCAGTCATATTTGCAGAAGCTGCTTTAACGATTTCGTCACGTTTGCTTTCGTTGATTACTTTATTAAGTTCAACATTAGCTGCAACTTGTTCGTCAAGTTTAGCTTTTAATTCTGCTGTTTCTTCTTCTAAAGCACCTAACACATCAAATTTTTCCTCTGGAATATCGATATAGTGCTCTTCGAATAGGCCTTTAAGACCTCCAACAAAGCCTTCAAGAATTTCAGACTTCATACCATGTTCAAGGGCTATTTCATTCTGTGCAATCCACTGCTCAACTACGTAGTTGAGGTATCCATCAACTTTTTCAACTAATCCCTCTTTACTTTCGGCTACAGCTTCTTCAAGCTTAGCTTCAAATGCTTCTTCTAACTTAGCAGTTTCTGCTTTAACACGGTTAATAATAGCCGCTTCAAAGATAGTTGCTGCTTTAGTTTTGAATTCTTCAGAAAGTTCTTCACCGTTAACTAATGCATCAACGTCTTCTTGCACGTCAATAATCATTTCGTCTTCAGTTTCAACTTCTTCTTTCTTGCATGATGATTCTTTTTTAACTTTGACTTCATCTTCATCGTCGTCATCGTCTTCATCATCGTCGCAATCTTTTTCTTCTTTAACTGCTTTTGCCTTGTCACCCTGAGGGTTTTTATCTACAGCGTTTTTCTTATTGTTTGCTTCATCTTCCTTTTTAGAAGCTTTGAGTTCTTCCTCATTCACTTCTTCGGTTTCTTCAGCTACAACTTCTGCTGTTTGATCCTCTTGGATGTCTTCAGACACTTCAGGTTGATCGATAGTAGCATCTTCTAATTTAGATTCAGCTAAGATCTCAGCAATCTTTTGTTCGATAGACATATGTATCTCCTAAAATTTAATTATCTTTATAAGATATTAATATTATTTATAATTTACTTAATTTTGTTGAGGAAATCTGCAAATAATTTGAGTTTCGCCTCATTAAGATTCTTACTAGAAGTTTTACGAATAATACGCTGGGCCTCTAGCAAATCTCTTTCCACAAATTTTCCATCGACCATGACCCATTCTTTAGACTCCATCACACCTTCAACGAATGCATTAGGTGCAGATGGATCAGCAACTATATCAGCAGCTGTTGCTAAAGTAAAATCGTCTTGAACCATTGAAACACCACCTTTTTGAGTTAATGATCCCATGCCTCGTGATGAAACACCAAGTGTTGCACCTTCGTCAATTAGATTCTTAACAATTTTTCCATAAGGTGTATCCATGATTTTAGCTTTTCCGATAAAGTTATCACCATCTCGTTTAAGCTCTTTAATCATGTGTGATACACGATCTAGATTAATTGTTGGAGAATCAGGATGTCCTAACTCACCGAATGCGCGGTTTTTAGTCACGTATTCTTCATTGTAGCGTTTGATTTCTTTATCCAAAATTTCTGTTGGATAAACTCGTCCGTTACGATTCTTTAAATTTGATTGAAGGAATATACCCTCAATAAAATATTCTTTACCTTTACCTAGTTTCTCTTCAACTAGATACTTAACCTCTTCGGTATGTTCTTTAATTAGTTTCATTTACTTAGCTCCCTACAGCTGTAACGTCATCATAGACACTAAACTGTGCTGTTTCTACTTTGTTAGCATAACCACTAACTTTTCGTAGTGTTAAATATACCGCTACGGTACCAGTTACAGTAACTAAAATATCATCAGTATTTCCTGTGGTATCTGAGTAACCCGCACCAAATTCTAAACTATCACTACCAGTTGAATCAACTGTAACAACTCCAGCAGCACCTCTAGCAATGGTTACTGTTGAAGCAGCTGTTCCTGCCCATTCAATCTTATTAATGTTTACTGTTTGAGTGGAACCATCTAAAGCTTGTGTAGAAGGAATGAGTGTTGATAAATCAATAGTACCAGCATCATTTGTTCCATAAACCTTTACAACGGCTTCAGTATCATTTAACTTTAATACTTGAGGTGTAATTGCCATTCATTATTCTCCAATATCTTTTAAAACTTTTACAAAATTTTCTTTTGTTTGTCTCATATGCTCAACAACATCTGTATGAGCTTGAAATAAATCTTTTAACTTTTCATTTGTATGTTGACTAATAGCAATAACACTATCATCTTCAAGTCTGTAATCTATTTTACCTTCAACAAGTGTGTCTAACTTATTGAGGTTTCTTATATCTTCGACTGCAGGATCTAATGTAAAAAGTTTAGAAGAAGCGAGATCGATATATGATTCTATTAATGTATCTGTAACTTTAACATCATAATATTTTTGTATAATATCAACGATCTTATTTTCTGATAGTTCTTCGTATATTTCTGTTTTAACTTGCTCTTCTAGTTTTACTGTTTCGTATTGTTGCTTAATATAGTTTCTTGCTTCTTCTAACTCAGTAAACTTTGTTTTTACAGTACCAATAAACACAGTACCATTTTCATCTTTTTGTATAAGATGATCATAGCATCGAAGCTGTTCAGTTATCTTCTCGCCAGATAACTTTCTTCTAAACTGATTAAAATACATTAAACTTCCTGTTCGTCAGTTTGTACATCAGGAGCAGGTTCTTCTACTGGAGTATCTGCTGTATCCTGAACTTCTATATCTAATTCGTCTTGTGTTTCAACAGCATCTTCTACTGGTGCTGCTTCTAAATCCATATCTTCAACTTCTGTATCAGCATCTAAATCTACTGATTCGGCAGATTTAAACATATTTTGTGCAACATCTTGTCTCATTGTATCTAATCGATCTGAAACTCTTGCTGACATTTCTTTATTAAATGCATCATCAATAGCTACTGAATCACCACTTTGAATTGCATCTATAATATCATTTACACCACTCATTGTTCTTCTCCTTCACTTTCATCGGGCTGCTCTTCCTGGTCAGGATTTTCGCCTCTTCTAACTGCATCGTGCCTTGCTTGGAACTCTGCATCACCTAACATACTATCTCTCTCACCTTCAATCTGACCATCGATGTCTTTAATTTCATCTTCAGATTGTTTTAGTATAAATCTTCTTACATATTCTTGTGAGTAATACTTACCAACATATTGATCGATTGTTTGTAATACATTTAATCGATTCATCATAATGTCAGTATCTCTTAATTCAGCAAAGTTATTATCTTCTTGATAGTCAAATCGTACATCTTGTACAATACTATTCCAATCATCAAGGTTGATAATACCTTTAAGTATTAACTGTAACTTTAATGTTTCAGCAAATACCATTGAGAATCTTTTTCTTAATCGTTCAATAAACTTATTGAATTTAATCTCATCTCGAGTAATTTCACTTGAACGACCTAGACTAAAACCTTGTTGTGGTTGAAGTCTTGAAATCGGTACATTTAATGCTTGATACAACTTAGTTTGGAAATAATTAATATCAGCAATATCTCCTAAACCTTGGCCACCAGGTAATGTTGTAATTTCTGTACCTTTACCACCTTCTCTACGTGGCATCCAGAAATCTTCCATCATGCTGAGATGTTTCTTATCATCTCGTATTTCACCGGTTGTTGCATCATAAACAATTTTGTTTCTAAACTTGTTCATAATATCGTTAACGTATTGTTCTGCCTTCATCTTAGGTAGGTTACCAACGTCAACATAGAACACTCGTCTTTCCGGTGCTCTTGAAACTCGATAGATGACTAATGCATCTTCGATCATTTTTAACTGGTTAACTGGTTTAATTGCTTTATGTAAATGACCCAACATCATTGTTGTGTTACCGTCAATCAAACCAGATGGTGCATATACAACAGAATCTAAACTAAGTTTAACACCTTGTGATGTATTCTCATTGATTCCTTTATCGTGGTAAACATAGTATTCTTCTACTTTTACTACGACTTCTACACCTTTATCATTCTTTTTCTTGTGTACGTTCTTGATCTTACGTATTTTACGAGGATCAATATATCTTACTTCTGCAATCCCTTTCTTAGGATTGTTATTGTCTAGTAATACATGATAATAGAGTCTTCCATCTACATACCAAGATCTAAACATGTCATGGCCTTTAGAGCCAAAGTGATAGAGTTTCAATACATTTTCAAACTCATCACGTATTTTATTCTTAATACCTTCAGATAATTCTACATCATCTAGTACGATATCGATAGGTGATTCATCACTGTTTGCAGTAATAGCTTCATTGACAATATCTTCGATTGCACTATCGCAATCAGAGTATTGAGCAACCTGTCTATATCTTCGTATGAGGTCATTCTCAGTCTTAATGGTACCTTCAAGATCTAATGTTGCGCCATAATAGGCAGCCGTATTAGATGCTATGAGGGTCGAGCCATCATCAACCGCAGGGGCTACTACGGCCCCTTTAGGTTGCTGATCTTTTTTCCTCTTTATCTCAAATCCGAATATATCCATAATATACCTTTATAATAAAAACACTACTAGAACGGTAATGGGAATGTACCGATAGGTGTATCGAAACTCACATTAATACCGAAGTCAGAACCTTCAGTTGTATTAGATGTCCAGTAGTTATATGTCCATTCAACGTCAAACATTTCAATTACGTTATTTGTTTCATAGTCCAACTGAATCGGTGAGATTACTGTTGGGTATGCATCTCTAAACGTATAAGATTTGATTGCAGCTCCATTTCTATCTAATTGAGTTACTAATAAGTCAACTTGATAGTCACCAGGATTTGTTCTACCATCAGTTTGGCTGTGGTTCATAATACCGTCTGACCAACGCTCTAGAGCATTACGTACAGCGAATGTGGTATCATTGTACACAGACACAGTCCAAGGTGCAAATGTTCTTTCACCAGCAAAGTTAACTTGACGGCCTCTATAGAAAACTGGAGTGTTATCTATAGTTGATTGTGGTAATTGCGCAGCTTTACACATGAACTGCGCATTTAATCCAACCAAAGTACCGGCAGTAACAAAGTTAGGAAAGGACAGATCCACTCGGAACTGATTGGCACGAGCGCCGCCTCCAATCATCTGAGCTTTAAAATCACTTAAATTTGCCATTTTTGATTTCCTTTGTTATTCTTTATTATTTATATACTATGCACCAATTTCTTCAAAACTTACAGCACTTCTTGCAGCAATGAAGTTCAATGAGATGAAGTTAATTGAGCGATTAGGTTTAATAAAGATATCGGCAACAAACTCGTTACGATCGATAACTTCACCAGTATTATTTGTATCATCACATTTAACGCGATAATCAATAATACCTCTTCGACCTTGTACATCTCTTAAGAATGGTTCAACCAAATTCTTAAATTGTGCTCTTGTAAATGAATCGTTAAATTCAAATAATTGATATTTAGCCGCAATTGCAATTGCTTTTTCAAGAACAATAAACAATCTACGAACGTTAATTCTATCAAATGCACTTGGTTTAGCAAGAAGAGTTTTATCACCAAATAAGACTGTACCTTCGCCAGGGAATGTAACTACTGGGTTGATACCTTTCTTATAGAGTGTATCTCTTTCTGTTTTACCTGGGTTTACAGCAAGTTTAACAACGTTCTTAATTTGACCGCGGTTAAGACCAGCTGGAGACCACCAAGCATCATTTGTATAATCTGTACGAGCAGCAAGACCAGCAATATCACCGTTAAGTGGTACCCAACGATAAGTATCATTATAGCGGTCATACTGATATTTGTAACCAGAATCTAATACAGCATATGATGATGATGGTAATTCATTTCTAAATGCGACTAATTTATTAGCAGCATCAGAACCATTACCTTGAATAATATTACCTGTACTTACTTCTAAAGGTGATAAGAATGCTACACAATCTTTTCTTACTTCAGCAATATTACTGATAATATAATCAGCAACTTCTTCTGTTGCTCTACCGCCTAAAACTAATGAAATGTCATATAAATCTGAATTAGCAAATACTGAGAAGCCATTCATAATTTGACCTGATGTAGGTTCAACATCATCTGTACCACCAGATAAAGATCTAGACACAACGTTTGCTAAGTCAGCATAACCTTTACCGTTAGCAGCTACAGTTCCCCATCCAGCAACAGAATCGCCAGATAAAGTAGTTGTATTTGTTGTAGAACTTGAACCAAGGTCTGTTGGATGATCCATCCACCAAATATAACGTGATTGTGAGTTAATTACTGTTTTATAGTAGTTATTAGCACCGTCAGTTTTCTTAGCATCAGAAGCTTTAGATAAGAAAGCAAATCTTTCTAAGATAGAACCTGGAGTACCTGTCCATTCACCATCTTCGTCAATAACAATTACGTGTACTTCGTCGCCTTGACCACCAACACCTTCTACATAAGCAGATGTTTCTGGTTGAGCATCAAATTCTTGTGCGTATGGCCAGTTAACATATGTTGAATAGTCTGCAATTTCAACTTTAAGTGAGTTACCTAAAGCACCTGGATATTTAGCTGTCCATTCACCAACAATACCATTACCATTTACATAGTTGTCATTATAATCATCAAAGTTTTTAACTTTTAAACCTTTAGTTTCTAATGTAAAACCTAAAGTTGGTTGGTTAGCACCAGAGTCTGCTTCAATTGTAACTTCAGCAGTATCTGGAACACCTTGGTCATCACTAGTATAACCAAAACCACCATTTGTAATTGTAATACCTGTTAATGCACCTGTATTTTCATCAACAACAGCAACCGCAGTAGCTTGTGTACCACCCGCAATGTCTGGAGCTGAGATTGTAACTGTAGGTAGATCTGCTGGGTCATAAACTGCACCAGCATCATTAGTAACTGTAATTGTTGCAATAACACCTGCCTGCACGGCAACAGCGTTAACAGCTTCTGTATCGACACGTGAAATTAATAAGTTATTTGTGTATGATAGGAAGTTAGCTGCAGTGAACCATGATTGACCAATACCATCAACCGGTTTTCCGAAACGCTCAACAAGAGTGTTTTCAGAAGTGATAGTAACTGGTTCCTCAACTGGACCCCACATAAATGTACCCGCATAAGCGCCAGCCGATGTTGACACAGCAGGAACAATATTGGTAAGATCCTGTTCTGTTACTAATACTCCTGGAGATAATTGAAACGCCATTATGTTTCTCCTTAATTAATGTATTATTAGAGTTTCCTCTATATCGTATATTTATATTATTATAATATTCAAAAATTCGCTAGCACTTGTTCACGATCATCTTCTCTTCCATCGTCATAGAATCCAAATGGTGTTAGCTCATCTTCTATCTGCTGTATATGAGATTCATACATTGCTTGTCTCATATTAACATCATTTAAGTCTTTAAAGTATGGATTGGAAGTTAACCAACTAAATAATACTAAAGTCATAACCAAATCATCATGATAACCCTCATCGGCAGCAAATGATCCACGCTTTTCAATAAAGGTTGATAACTCTGCAATAGTATCGACATCTTGAATAATTAACTTATTCTCTTCAACCATTGACTTCAAATTGGTACAACCAATTCGTTTTACTCTTTTATCAGTAACAACTCCAAGTTGTGTTTGTCCGCCTCCAAAACCTCCTGAGACAACCTGTCCATTAGAGCTTCTATTGACAAAGAGTATATTCTCGTATTCAAGCTCAGAGTATAATATTGATGCTACTTGTTCGCTTGAATTTACTTCTATTAATACATATGCATTATTATATTCTGTTGCTATTTTATGTAGTATATTTGGGTAGAGTAATGGGCTTATCTTATTATCCCTATATTTTCCTACCTGTTTATATGGTATTTCTGTAATATCTATTATATTAAATGCAGAATAATCACCACCAACACCTTTTGCAGTATCAGCAATGATAACATATGTATGTCCTTTTTCAGGCTTATTAAATATATCTAAGCCATCTTTACTATATTTATTATTTGTAGGATTTAGCTTTGCAATAACGTCTGCTCGTATCAATGTTAAGCTAGATCCTAGAAACGTACATAATACCTCTTGGTTGAATTTTAGCTCACCAAGCTGTCTTTTTTGTTCTTCTGCCCACTTTTCATCTCGTCCTGGAATACGATTATATGGTATAAACAGTGGTACAAAGTCATTATTTCCTTCTTGTGCATCATTCCAGAACCTCCAGAAATGATTATATCCTAATGGTGTAGAAGATAATAAGATCTTTGTTGTAGTACCAGCAGAAATTGTAGGATAAACCGAAGTAAAAAAGTCTTCTGCTACATTATTTGGTATAATTGCGGTCTCATCAACATATAACATGTTAACAGATTTACCACGAATACCAGAACTTGATGTTGCTGCAGTAAATACAACTGCATTATTTTCTAATTCAATATCACCTTTATTCCATGTTATAACGCCTTGTTGCATCCACTTAGGCAAATTCTCATACATTAATTGGTATCTGCTAAGTACTTCCCGCGCGGCGGCTGCTTTGTTTGCCAATATGGCGACCGTTTTCGAATCTTGAAATATAGTGTACCATAGAATGTACGCAGCACTTGTGGTAGTTTTACCTTGCTGCCGACCTTCCATAAGAATGACTTTACGATTTTCATGTATTATTTTAACCTTTTCACGTTGACACTCATATAATTTAAATGGTTGTAGGCCATGGTCTAGTGTAATAATCTTACAATAGTTCTCAATAAAGTAGATCGGATCTTTACGGCATTTACGAAGTTCTATTACATCATCTTCTGTAAATGGTACTGTTACACCCGCTGCTTTTAAATTAGGATTACCTAAATAAACTTGTGCCATTAAAATTGAGCTTCCCAGTTCTCTGTGAGTGGATCATCAGGAGAAGGCTGGGTTGCTGTATATTTTGTGTTTATTGGCTCTGAAAGATTAACATTAGTTGTTGTAATAACACCTTGTTCATTAACATAACCATAAACGTTTGTTTTTAACTGAAAGTTCAGTGTATGAGTAACAAACCTTCTTGTCTGAAAATCACCATCATATTCATCGTTAACCTGTACTGATTGTAAAATCACAGGAACATCTTGTACTATATCTAAAGCCGGTAATGCATTAACTGCCAATGTGTATTCAGGTGTGAATATTGGTAGTATTTGTTCAAGTATTTGCATACCATCTTCTTGTGTCTTTGTAATAATGTATAAACTAATATCAATATTATATGGGGCAGGACTAAATGTAGACTTCTTATTAGTACCATTTAAATTTTCACATGTAATCTTATTTAGTTTATTTGTTTTTCTTGTTGGGTCATAAGCATAACTTACAATTTCAAAACTCATTCTTGGTAATGAAACATATGTATAGTTATTTAGAGATGGATCTCCATCTACTCTTACTAACCATTTTTCTTTTGGAGCATATGCTAATGGTACTT
>Ga0255767_1001618_pt1 | contig 19898 bp, 17 predicted proteins | sample 071ome_24_FD_179967 | JGI IMG/M metagenome (GOLD analysis project Ga0255767, IMG submission 179967) | Coastal salt marsh microbial communities from the Groves Creek Marsh, Skidaway Island, Georgia - 071402CT metaG (version 2) | ecosystem: Environmental > Aquatic > Marine > Intertidal zone > Salt...
CCAGATTATGAATGCGGGACTCAAGGAGCGGATTGCGGCCGACCCCAAGCTGGCTAAGACCTATCTGCGCGGTATCCCAATGGGGCGATTGGGTCAGTCAGATGACATTAAGGGCGTATCCATCTTTTTGGCATCGGATGCGTCGGCCTGGATTACCGGAGCCTTAATTCCGCTGGACGGGGGCAATCTGGCTAAGAATGCCGGCGGTAGCCATCACCAAATGCCCGACGCGCCCGACGAGCAGCGCTGAGGTCAACTGCGTTTAAATGCCGAGAATCTATTCACACGATACTTCTGCGCGGAGATAAGCGCTTATGACCCTTTTTAGAAAAGACAATTTGCTCGCCTGGTGCGTCGTGCCGTTTGATGCGAATCAGCGCGATTCACAGCAGCGGGCTGCCATGCTGCAGCGTTTGGGCATCGGTGCGTTGGCCTATGATTGGCGCGATGAGCACATGCCCCTATTTGACGAGGAACTGCGTCAACTGCGCGATCACGAAATCGAACTGAGTGCCTTCTGGCTGGCCGGGAGTGCGCCCGAGGATGCAGACGCGGCACGCGCTGATCGCCATATTCGCGCGGTGCTCGACTTTGTCGAGCGCAACGGACTGGAGGTCGAAGTGTGGAAGACGTGCGGTGGCCCACACATAGAAGAACTTGCCGACCGGGAAGAGCGGCTAGATGCGGCGGTGGCGGAAGTGTCGGTGCTGGCCGATCTCTTTGCCGACCTGGGATGCACCTATGGCCTCTATAACCACGGCGGATGGGGCGGTCTTCCGCAGACTATGATCGATATAGCGAAGCGAACCGAGGAAACGGGCATCGTCTACAACTTTCACCACGGTCACGAACACCTGGCTCAGATGCCTGCTGATTTTAATGCCATGGTGCCGCATCTGCTCTGCGTGAATCTCAACGGCATGGCGGTCAACGGGGAAAAGATTCTGCCGCTGGGGGATGGAGAGAATGACCTAGCCCTATTGAATATGGTGGTCGATAGCGGCTATAGGGGGCCGGTTGGCTTGCTGGATCACCGACCTGAAATGGACGCCGAGGAAAGTCTAAGGCAGAATTTGGACGGGCTAAAGCGCCTGTTGGCCGAGCGCGGAGATCAGGCGGCGTTGGCCACCTATGCTTAGTCGGAGTCCCATGTCAAACGCAGCCTACGAGGAGAATATCATCCTATGCGCAACCATCCACTAGACGGCATAGAGCGTGAAAAGCTTACTATCCGCGACGTGCGCGTTATTCCCCTATCGCACGTCGACCCAGAGGGCGACCTGTGGCGGAGTGGGACGTACCAGGTCTGGAAGACAGACGGCGCCATCACGCAGATCTTCACCGAAGAAGGGCTAGTGGGAATTGGCGAGGGATCACCCTACGAAGATCCGGCACGGATTAAAGAGTACACCGAGACGCACATACGCCCCTTGCTGATCGGCAAGAATCCCTTTGACGTCGAGGCGCTGTGCAATCGCGGCAACGAATCGCGCCGCAGTCGTGCGCCGTGGGCCGGCGTTGATGTGGCCTGCTGGGATCTGATTGGCAAGGCCGTTGGCAAGCCCGTGTACGAGCTGCTCTGTACAGAGGGAACTCCACGGCGTCAGATAGCAATCTATGCCAGCGGAGGCGTAGAGCACGCGTGGTATGAAAACGGTGCTGAGATGCTAATTGAAGAAGCGCTGCGCCACCGAGAGGCCGGGTACGACGCCTTTAAATTTCGTCCCGGCACCGACTGGCAGGCCGCGGGTATGACGTTGGAAAAATACGCGCCCATCTTGGAGCGCCTACGCGATGCTGTCGGTCCTGAATTTCGCCTTATGCACGAAGGATTGGGCATGAGTTTAGGTTCGTTGGAGGCGATCATTAGCGACTTTGCCCCCCTGTTGGAAACGCTGGATTTCTATTGGTTTGAAGAGGCGTTTGGTGGCACTAATATTGATCACATTGACCTCTTTATCCGACTTAAAGAAGCGATGCCAACCGTGCGCGTTTCCGGCGGTGAGCGCTTTCGCGAACGCTTTGAAGCCCAGGTCTGGCTCGATCGTGAAGCGCTCGACATCGTGCAGACGGACTGCAATGTTACGGGCTTGACGGAGAACTGGTATATCGCGCGCATGGCCCATTTGCGTGGGATGAGTCTCATACCGCACAACTGGCACGGGGGCGGTACGACCATGGCCAATGCACATTTGGTTGCCGCGATTGCCAATGGCGAATACTGCGAATTAAACCAGACCTACAATCCGCTTAAAGAGGGTATTTTTAAGGAACCGCTGACGGTCGAAAACGGCGTGATGACGCTACCCGATAGGCCCGGCTTGGGCGTCGAACTCATCGACGATTTGGAAGAGCGTTTTCCCTTTCAATCGGGTCCTTACCAGAAGCCCAATCGCCGCGTGCAAAGCTGAGTCTCCGTCTCGTAGAGCGGTCGGGCTGTTTGTCGGTATATTCCGCCTACGATACCTCAGGAGAATCGTCCCAATGCCCGAATTCAACTTTGCTTTTACCGTAAATGCGCCGCTTCAGCAGGTTAGTCAATTTCACGGCGATACGAATGCGCTGAAAAAGCTGACCCCGCCGCCCATGATCGTACAGGTGCATCGCGTTGAACCGCTGGGGGAAGGATCGCGCGCCGAGTTTACGCTGTGGGCCGGTCCACTGCCCATTCGCTGGGCTGCGGTCCATCGCGAGGTGAGTGTAAACGGGTTCACTGACATACAGGAGCGCGGTCCGATGCAGCGTTGGGAACACACGCACCGCTTTACCGCGCTATCAGAACGCACGACGCAGATTAACGAGCACATTGAGTACGCCCACCACGGGGGCCTGCGCGGTCTATTTAGTCGCCTGCTCTTTATGCGCCCCGGTCTCTACATGCTCTTTACCGCCCGAAAAATACTCACGCGATGGCACCTACGCAGCGGCGATGACGACTAGGTATAGCCGCCCACGCCGAGCAGCATTTTTGTCTCCTCGTCCGCATTTTCCAGCAGCTTTTTAGTCAGCCCGTCTTCTGGTTGTACGCCGTAGGGCGAGCCGCGAAACCACGTCGGCTGGTAGCTCAGAATCAGCATGCGCCGTCGCGCGCTGAGCGTTGGTCCGCCGCGATGCCACACGTTCGAATGCATCAATACTACGCTGCCGGCTTTGAGGTGCAATTCGATTTCGCCGTCAACGGGTTCGTACGTGTCGGGAGGTTGGCGATCGAGCCATGCGTGCGATCCAGGCACCAAGCTAACGAGACCCGTTGCCTCGCTCAGATCGTCTAAGTAAATCAGTGCGTCTAGGCTGTGCGGCGCGGAAAACCACGGAGGTATGGGTCGACTGACCACGCGCAGATGCTGGTGCAGCGGCGTTTCCTGCCGTTCGGCGCCGGGAAAGGTGATGCGCGCACTCAGGCCGCGCAGGCAGACGAGCGGCCCCATCATCGCCTGGGCGACGGATAGGATGGGTGGATGTTTCAGCAGTTCGAGAAAAGCCGGATCCTTGTCCATCAGGTGGCGTAGAATGATTCCCCAGGAACGCTTGCCGGTCGCCTTTCCGCGGTGCTGCTCCCATTCCGACTCGACGAGCCGTTCGACGGCGTCGCGCAGGGTCGCTAGCGCGGACCCAGTAAACAGCCCCTCGCGCACCAGATAGCCTTCTCTGTCTAGCTGCGCCAACTCGTCCGGCGTCGCGTGTACATCAATGGTGCGCGTGCAGTCGTCGCCTAAGTTGTGAGCATTGAGAATTTCGTAGCGCAGTTCGTGTCGTGACATATACGGGCCTTGCGTAGAGTTACTGCGGCGTAGAGCGCATAGCATGCAAGATGAGTCACGAGGAGTGGTATGTCCATAGACAGATCGAGACCGTTCCGAGAATACGGCTTGTCATATCCGAACGACAGGAGAGGGCAAAACGCGCGCCGTCCATGGCATGATTGAACGGATCTTTACGCTATGTGGATCGGGCGCTTGCTGGGCTTAATTGACCACCGGACTGCTTTCTATGACAATGCCGACTTCGTTGCGCCGCATAAACGGGGGCGTCCATGGGTCGTTATAGCGCATGAGAAAGGGTTCGCCCTGCGTTTGAATACCGCGTTCACGCAGCACAGACAGCAACTCCTCGGTTTTTTTCTTTACGCGCTTAGAGCCGGTCATCCACGAAAATTTTAGCGCGGCAACCTGGCGCGGTGCCACCGTAGTGAATTCGATGGGCTGGCCGTTGGGCGTTGGTGCGCTGTCCTCCGATAGGGCGGCCGGCAGAATAAACGACATAGTCCCATCGGTGATTACGGGCGCTGTCATGGCCACGTTTTGCCCTTCTTTGTTGTTGCCGAATATATAGGAGGCCAGCACCGAAAACGAGGCGTTGTCGGTTGTGCCTACCGTAGAAATCCACGTCTGCTGTCCGTATTGACGGACTTCAACCTTTTTGTCCAATCGTTCGACAACCTCGTACTGGGGGCGTTCGATGCCGTAGATGACATAGGTGCCCCATCCGACCCAAAGAGACATCAGCACGCCGATGGTGACCATGAGAATAAACCCCACTTTCATAGATAGATCCTCTCGTTTTTCGTAAAAAACGAATGTATCGGGCTATATCCCGTTGTCAATCAATCTACTTTTTCAGCCGCTTCCATAAGGCCGCGCATATAGCCGACGGCAAAGAGTCGACCCTGCATCGTGTAGCCGCTTTCGCCGCTTTCGCCCGCCAGTACGGGCACGTGGTCGGGGCGCATGACGCCGGCAAAGCCAACGGCCCGATAGGCGCGCATAGCTGCAAACATATCAGTGGGACCCTCGTCGTGGAAGGTCTCGACAAAGCGCGTGCGGTCTCCGCGCACGTCGCGTATGTGGGCAAAGCGAATGTGCGGACCCAATCGGCGAATGGTGGCGGGAATGTCGACGCCCATGGCCGCAAAATTACCCTGACAAAAGCAGATTCCGTTGGCCGGGCTGGGCGCTAGGTCTACTAAGCGCTCAAAGGCCTCCGCGTCAATCATAATGCGCTCCAATCCGCGCAGCGGAGACAGCGGAGGGTCGTCCGGATGCATCGCCAGCGCAACGCCGGAGGCTTCGGCAACGGGCAGCATGTACTCCAAAAAGCGTTCGAGGTTTTCCCAAAGAGCAGCTGTGCTTACGCCGCCCTCGATAGGGCCTAGCGCTTCAGTCTGTGCAAGGTCAAATTCGCTGCACAGCGCGCCGCCGCGTCCCGGCGTGCCGAACGAGGTGCGCGTCCAGTCCGTCAGGCCCATCCAGTTGTAGCATAGTACACCCACGCCGAGGGCCCCCATGCTGCGCACGAGCTGGGCGAGCTCTTCTAGCTGTGCGCGATAGCCATCCTGTCCGAGAACCACCTTTTCAATGGGTAGATAACCCTCTACAACCGAGATCTTCATACCGTGTCGTATGACCTGTTGGCAGAGCGGTTCTATGTCTTCTATGCGACAGCCGGGGTAGCGTATGACGATATCGGTGACGCCTATCTGGCTGGCTAACTGCAGGTTGTGATCGGTAAAGGGCGTGGCTACCAGAGCAATGCGCATGGCGGAGATCTCCCTCGTATGAGTGTCTTAACTGTTGTTCAGGTAGAGCGCGTAGACGGTAGCTCGCTCTAGGTGTAGTCGCAGCATATAGTTGCCGGGTGTTAGGTCATTTAGGCCGCACTGCCGCCAGCGCACTTGGGCCGAGAGACTATCGTCGCACACGGGAACGGCGTCTTCCCTTGTAAAGCCTTGCAGGCGTTTGCCCGCGGCGCTGAGTATTTCAACGCGTATGCTTCCTCCGTGCGCATCCGCGTTGAGTATTAACTGGCTATCTCGGCCTAGCGCTAGCGGTTTGAGCGTGACTTGCCCGACGTGTTCCAGCGGTTCCCGCTGCGTAGGCAGGTCGCTGTGTGCTACGGGAGCTAAGCCGGCAAAGCGGTCGCGAGGCAGCATTGCTACGCCGACCCCGCTCTCATGCGTTCGGTCGTCGGCACCTGTTGCACCCTGCGAGTAGGCCCCGTAATAGAAGCGCATTTCGTCGTCGGTTAAGATCGGCGTAGAATTGGTGAATAGAGACCCGGCGTCAAATGCTCCAGACGGGCCGCGCGCCAAAAAATGCGTCGAACGGAAGGGGCGCTTCCAGTCGAATCCATCGCGGCTTAGCATGAGCTCTATGTCGATTACGCCGCCTTCCACTGCGCGGTCCAGCAGCTGGTTGAGGCAGAAATAGGTGTCGGCGTGGTGGAAGACCGGCGTGGTGTGGAACTCGACCTGCGGTGCGTCGGATTCGTCCGGTGCGCATATTAGCTCGGGTTCGGACCAGTTGATAAAGTCGGTACTCTCTATGCGTCCCATTGCGTGCTTCCAGCGCATGCGACCGTCCGGTCCGTCTATCCACATCTTGCCGTACCAGGCGTATACTTGGCGTATTGGATCAAAGAAAACGTCCGTTCCGTCGCTCATCGAAAGCGGGATGTCCCACGGTTTGTCAGGCGCGTCATCAAAGGGCACTTCTTCAGCGAGCTGGCCGTACGATATGTTGGAAAGGGGGGCATTCGAGTGCTTTTGCCAGTGAATACCGTCGCGTGAAAAGGCTACGTGTAGGCCGGGGAATTCCCCCTGCGGCGTTTGCCCCCAGTCGAAGTAGGCCATCTTGTAGCGTCTGTTGGGATCGATATCGCGCTCGTCTACAAGCACCGAGTTGCAGTAGCGCAGCGAGTGGCCACCGCTGCCTATCAGCACGATGTTGGTTCGCTCGATATCGCCAAAGGAAAAGAGGTCGAGTGCGGGTTTCACAAAGTGCAGGCCGTCGTCTGATTCGGCATAGCATACGACGCATCCATAGCGTCTGTCGGGCGCTAGGTCGCCCGTATAGGCCTGATACCAGAGCTGATAGCGTCCCGTCTCCTCGTCGCGGTGTATACTCGTCCAGCCAATGGCCACTTCCCACGGCTTGGTCGGTGCCAGCACTTGGTGGTGCGCCGGTCGTTTGGCTGGACAGAAAACGCGTCGTGTGCCCGCGCGGTAGAGCACGTGGTGGTCGTCGACAAAAAGCAGGGTTTGGTATCCGTCTACCACAGACTCTTCTCCTCAAAGGGCTACGTGTGAGGTAACCTCGCGTAGGTGTGCCATGCTCTTAGCCTCAAGCCGCTCATCTATCGGGCTGGGCCGTTGGGTAGGTCGATATCGGATAATGCTTCGTATACCTTGGCGACGGCTGCGTCGTCTAACGCGCCCCATCCCTTGGAGGCGGCCATGGTAAATAGTTGGCTGGCGGCTGCCGCTAGCGGTAGCGGGAAGCGCAGTTGGCTGCTCGTGTCGAGCACAATGCCCAGATCTTTTACAAAGATATCGATCGCGCTGAGCGGCGTGTAATCGCCGTCGAGTATATGCTGCCCGCGGTTCTCAAACATCCATGAGTTCCCCGCCGATCCCGTGATTACCTCGTAGAGCGCGTGCGGATCGAGCCCGTTTTTAATGCCGAAACTCATCGCTTCGGCCGCGGCGACGATGTGCACGCCGGCTAGCAGCTGGTTGATCATCTTATAAGCCGATCCGTCGCCCGCGGCCTCGCTCAGCCTGTGCACGGTTGAGGCGATACCATCGAGCGCAGTCTGCGCCCGCTCGAACGCGGCGGGTGATCCCGAAGCCATAACGGTTAAGCTGCCGTCTGCGGCGCGTGCCGAGCCTCCGCTGATGGGCGCGTCGAGGTAGTGCAGTCCGAGGTCTTCAACCCGTGCGGCCATTGTTCGGGCAAAGGCGGGCGACACCGTGCTACAGACGGCTACCACGGCGCCCGCTGGTAGATGCGCTGCGGCTCCGCGTGGACCCATGAGGACCTGTTCCACCTGCTCTGCGTTAACGACGACGACCAGCGCTATGTCGCAGTCAGCCGGGAGCGCGTCGAGTTCGTTAATCGCCGTGCCTCCGCTAGCAACTAGCGCCTGTCGCGCGGTCTCGTCAGTGTCATAGCCGACGGTTTCAACGCCGGCGCGCAGCAGCGACTTGGCAATGCCAGAGCCCATGGAGCCCAAACCAATAACGGCAGCTTTCACGGAGCGTATCCCTCCTCAATGTGCGGTGCGATAGGTTCGTCGTCCGCGGGTAGATATAGGTTTCACAGGGGTGAATATTTCGCGCAGGTGATCCATTCTATCTCAGAACGACTGACCTAGGTCGCGCAGCGCTTGCCCGGTGACTCGGTGCACCGTCCACTCGTCCTGTGCCTTGGCGCCTAGACTTCGATAAAACCCTAGCGCTGGTTCATTCCAGTCGAGGACGGACCACTCCAAGCGGCCGCAGTTGCGCTTGACGGCTAGGTGTGCCAAGTAGCGCAGGAGTGCGCCTCCAAAGCCTTTTCCGCGCCAGGCGGGATCTACAAAGAGGTCTTCGAGATAGATGCCGGGCTGCGCGAGAAAAGTGGAGTAATTGGAAAAGAAGAGGGCAAAGGCGACGGGCTTTGAGCGATAGAAACCAAGGAGTACCTCAGCCGTTGGATGTTCACCAAAGAGCGTCTGGCGTAGCTTGGCTTCCGTGGCAACGACCTCGTGGCTCAGCTTTTCGTATTCGGCGAGCTGTCTGATAAAATGGAGAATCTGTGGGCAGTCTTCTTCTGTGGCAGGGCGCAGGGTAAAACCGTCCACGCGCGTGTCTATTACGGTCAAAAAATATTCCTTGTCGGTAGGTGAACGCATTCGCGTCCGGTTGGAGGATTCGACGTCACCATAGCCAGCCCAAAATTCGCCGGTAGATCTTGGCGCGCAGCGGTCCGTAATGCTTGTGGGCAAAGAGGGTGAGTCCCTCTCGAAGCAGGCGCTTACGACGGGCGCGGTCTATGGGCACTTTGTTGTGGTAGTGAAATGCTTGGGACTCAGGCGTATAGAGAACGGAGTGGCCTAGCTCGTAGCAGCGGTAGCACAGATCCGCATCCTCGCCGTACATAAATATTTCGCTGTCCCAGCCTTTTAATGCATCAAATACGTCTCGACGTATCCACAGATAGGCGCCCGTCGTCCATGCGACTTGGCGCTCCCTGTCGTAGCGCAGATAGTGTCGCTGGGAATGGCGATCCAGCAGGGGGCGCAGCAAAGAAAGCGCGCCGAGGAGACGATCAATGGCTAGGCTGGTCAGCGTGGGAAATGCTCCTACGGAGCGCTCTGTTTCGCGATCAGCGTCCGCGAGCTGGCCGCCAAAAATTCCGCAGTCCGGCTGGCGCTTGATCACCGTTAGCATGGCGCGCAGCGCACCGGGCGGCACCTCGGTATCTGGATTCAAAAAGAGCAGGATCGGTGCGCTCGTTTGGGCCGCGCCGATGTTGTTGTTCTGTGCGAAGCCGTAGGGAGCGCTGTTGCGTATGAGCGTGGCCTCGGGAAAGGCTTCTTCGACCATTTCACAGCTGCCGTCTTCCGAACAGTTGTCGACGACTACAATTTCCAGCGCTACATCGTCGTGGGCGCGCAGCGACTGTAAACATCCGCGCACCCAGTCGCGGGTGTTCATCCCGACGATAACGACCGCTAGTTCTGCAGCCACGCGTTAAAAAAGTCCTTCGATCTGGCCGTTCTCATCTAGATCAATGGCCTCGGCTGCCGGCACGCGCGGGAGGCCGGGCATCGTGACGATATCGCCCGTAAGCACGACGACAAAACCGGCTCCGGCCGAGAGACGCACCTCGCGCACGGGGACTTCAAAGCCGTGCGGGCGTCCCCTGAGCAGCGGATCAGCCGAAAGCGAATACTGGGTCTTGGCCAAGCAAACGGGTAGATGGCCATAGCCCTGTTCTTCGAGCTGCGCGATCTGTTTGCGCAGGCGGCTATCTCCGGCAATATCGTCTGCTCCGTAGATTTTTTGCGCGACCGTGCGAATCTTTTCCCACAGCGGCATCTCGTCGGGATAGAGCACTTGAAACTGACCGGCTTGGGTCTCTGCGGTTTCGACGACGGCTTCGGCTAGGCTCTGGGCGCCGGCCCCGCCTCGTGCCCAGTGCTCGGACAGGGCTACTCGCACGCCGAGATCGTCGCAGGCGCGCTGCAGGACCTCCCATTCGGCCTGGCTATCGCCGCTAAAAGCGTTGATGGCTACGACGACAGGCACGCCGTAGCGGCGAATATTTTCCACGTGTTTCGCCAAGTTGGCGGCGCCTTTTTGGACGGCCTCAGGGTCTTCTTTGGACAGTGCTTTACGCGCTTTGCCGCCGTGGAACTTGAGCGCGCGCACTGTGGCTACTAGCACGGCCACGTCGGGCTCTAGGTCGGCCTGCCTGCACTTGATATCAAAAAACTTCTCGGCCCCTAAGTCGGCGCCAAAGCCCGCTTCTGTGATGGCATAGTCGGCCAACGACATGCCTAAGCGGGTGGCCATCACGGACGAGCAGCCGTGTGCAATATTGGCAAACGGTCCGCCGTGTACTAGGGCTGGAGTGCCTTCCAAGGTCTGCACTAGATTGGGCTTTAGGGCGTCCTTAAGCAGCACGGCCATAGCGCCGTGGACGTTGAGGTCGGCTGCGTAGACGGGTTCTCTTTCACGCGTTTGCGCCACCACCATGCGTCCGAGGCGCTCTTTGAGCTCGGCGGTTGACTCGCTTAGACAGAGGATGGCCATCACTTCGGATGCGACGGCAATATCAAAGCTCGTTTCGCGCGGAATCGAGCTGCCCGTGCCCCCCAGACCGATAACGGTTTGGCGCAGAGAGCGGTCGTTCATGTCCAGCGCGCGCCGCCATAAGACGCGGCGTGGGTCGATAGATAGCGCATTGCCGTGATGCAGATGGTTGTCCAGGGCTGCGGCCAGAAGATTGTTAGCCGTAGATACGGCGTGGATGTCACCGGTAAAGTGGAGATTAATATCTTCCATCGGGGCCACCTGTGCGTACCCGCCGCCAGTTGCGCCGCCCTTCATGCCAAAGCAGGGGCCTAGCGAAGGCTCGCGCAGACACAGCACGGCGCGCTGTCCGATGCGGTTGAGGCCGTCGGCTAGGCCGATACTAGTCGTGGTCTTGCCCTCGCCTGCCGGCGTTGGATTAATGGCGGAGACGAGAACGAGCTTTCCCTCCTTTTTGCCGCGCGCTTCCGCACAAAACTCCATCGATATTTTTGCTTTATCACGACCGTAGTGCACCAAGTGCTGGCGATCAATGCCCAAGCGCTGCCCCACCTCTTCTATGGGCAGCAGGTCAGTTTCGCGTGCAATTTCTATATCGGGTTGCAAAGAATCTCTCTCGTTCTGAGTTAGTCCGTCGGCTTTTGCAGCAGACCTACGGCGCCAAATTCATAGCTGGCATCTTTATCGGGCAGCTCTTCCAAGTAGACGGTGAAGCGCACGGGCAGGCCGTTGTCGGGCATTTTTTCTTTCCAATAGCGGGCGTAGGCCTCGGCGTATTCAGCGCGAATCCGCTTCTTCTCGGCGGCATAGCCTTCGGGGTCTACGAGCGAGTTCGGCGCTTTGGGCGCCGCGCCGAAAGAGTGCACTTCGAGAAAGTCAACTTCGGCGAGTGATTGGCAAATCCCCGCCTCCTGCAGATACATTTCCCAGGTGTCGAAAATGAGCGGAATCTCTCTTTCCGGATTCATTTTAGCCACGTCGTCTAAGCCCAACTCGTTGGTTGCTGCCAGGGCACCGGTCATGCCGACAAAGCGAATTTTTAGGTCGCCGTTGTCCAGCTCTTCGACGACGAGGTCAGAAAAAACGTCGTTGCTCTTTTTTCGATAGTAGGTGACGCGCCCGCGCTTTTTTATTTCCCAGTCCATTAGAACCCTTTCGTGTAAATATCGATACCGTCGTTCCGCGTTAAAATTCGTAGTCGATGGACCATGCTACCTGCTGGCCTGACGCAGCGCTGCGCTCCAAGAAGGGTTCCCACGAGAAGGTGTTTTTATTGCCCCAAATGGGAAAGAAGTTGGGCACGTAGGAGCACGTTGCGGCCACTAGGCCAACGGCTGGGTGCTTTTGCAAGACGACCAGATTGCTATGGGCCTCGTGCGCGAGGGCTTGGTAATAGCCCTTATCCCAATGCGGCCAGTTTTTGCGCGCGATAAAACCGCTGTCGGCCAAGGCGTAGCCATCGTTTTCCGGAAAGGATACGGGAATGTTAAGGCGACACAGTTCATCCCCTTCAGTTTGCGGATAGAATGGATGGGGGAACCAGCGAATGGGAATGGGACGCCGGCCCGTATTGTTAAGCGTGATAGAAGAGCGCACGGTGCGGCCGTAGAGCTCGACTTCGCGCGTTAGACTGAGGGCAAAGTGGGCAAATTCCTGCTCGGTGTGCATGCGTATACCGGTCTCTGTTTGCCGCACTTCCCAGCTGCAGAACTCTTCTACCTCATTCTTTTCCAAGTCGCAGCGGCCTATGCCTATGATCAGTGCTCGCGCATCGGTGGATTTTGGATCTTTGAGCGGACTCTGGTTAAATGCATCGGGTATGCCCTGTCCGTCAAAGGTATTAAAGCTGTCTGGGTAGGTGGGTCCCGAGAGTAGCGGACCGACGCTGGCATCGGTGACTTGGAAAATATAGCCCCCGGTGCAGTAGCGCGTGCCAAAGCGCTCTCTGTCGGCAACCGGGTCTAATACGTCGACGCTTAGCGCTTCATTTTGCAGCGTATACACTAGAGTCTCTCCGTAGGTAATGAGTCAATCTGGCTGTGCACATGAACCATTGCAGCGGCCCATACAGTGCAAATATAAGGACCGCAGATCAATAGAGCGCGGCGTTTAACTGCGGAATGGGCCGACCGTGGTCTGGGCTACCAGCGCTCGATGGCGCCGAGCAGCATTTTTTGCTCGTCGTTCCCCTCGGCTCGCATGCGCTGGGCAAAAGGCCCGTCAAAGGGTTCGCGCGACTTCATCCACGCGGGCTGGTAGCACATCAGGCAGGCGCGCCGGGCCGCCTGTGATTGATTGGCTCCACCGCGGTGGTACAGGCAGCCGTCAAACAGGACCGCCTGACCGGGTTTGGCCAGCACGCGCACTTCCTCGGGAAAGGGGGCGTGGCATATGGGCGGCCGAAAGGGCACCCTCTGTGACCCAGGGACGATGACGATCGGCCCGTTTTCCTCGCTTAGCTCATCCAGATAGTAGCCGCAGTTTATCTGACCGGGAATGGCCCCATAGGGCGTTCCCTCAGGCGCGACGGGCCAGGGTACGTCGCGGTGCCAGTTTTGATCCTTTTCGCCCGGCAGCGTGACGCGTGCCGTGGCACTGTGCAGTTGGACGCACTCGCCGAGGATGGCTTTCATGCGCGAGAAGACGGGCGGGTTGTCCAGTAGAAAAGCAAACGCCTCGTCGCACTCGAGCAACTGGTGAATAAACTGTTCGTCGCTCTGCGCAAAGGTTGCGTCCAGCGCGGTGCGCAGCGCATCAACTTGCTCCGACGTGAGCGCGTCGTCGACTACGAGGTAGCCCCACTGCTGAAAAAACGCGACCTCCTCTCGCAGCTGAGGTGAACCGGTGCCGTTCAGATGTGGGGGGTAGGGCGTAGAGGCCATAGGTCAACTCCTGTGAGAGGGCCGATACATTTTTCAAGGTAAGGGCGGCGTTGGCTGTGAACAAGGCGGCGCGTCGAGCGTTCGCGCGCGGCGCGCGATTTGACCAACTTATGTTGGATATTTACCTGGAGTTATACGCCATGCGATATCGCTTTTTCAACATGATACTGTTTCTGCTTCTGACGCATCTTCATACAGCGCTGGATGCAGCTGAACTCGCTGGGCGCGTCGTCGACGCCAAAGGGCTCGGCCTGGAGAACGCGACGATAGAGCTCGTGGGTAGCGGACGCGGTGGGCTTAGCGATCGCGACGGTCGCTTTGCGCTTGTAGACCTCGAGCCACAGCGCTATTTGCTGCGCGTTTCACACTTGGGCTACGTTGCCGTGCTAGACTCGGTTGACCTGCGTGCCGCCTCGCGCATCGAACGGCACATCGTGCTGCGCGGAATGCTCTATGAGATGGAGGGAGTACAGGTCATGGGGACGTTGACGAGTGCGCAGGCGCGCGCACTCAACGACCAACACCGCGCGCCCAACATAAAGCACGTTTCCTCCGCAGAGCTCTTCTCGCGCTTTCCCGATCGCAACGCCGGGGAGACGCTGCAGCGCATGCCCGGCGTTGCGCTGGATCGCGACCAGGGCGAGGGCGAGTTTGTTCAGGTGCGCGGACTCAACGCTCAGCTCAACGCAGTGGCCGTCAACGGCAAGCGAATTCCAGCGCCCAGTGCCAGCATAGAAGAGGGCCGCGCCGTCGGTCTCGATCTGCTGCAGCTGCACCACGCCGAGCGGATAGAGATAACAAAGGCGCTTACGCCTGATATGGATGCGGATGCGCTGGGCGGGGCGGTAAACATGGTCCTCAAGAGCGCACCGGAACACCCCCAATACGAGCTGAGCGTGTCCGGTGGCATCAACGGCGAACCGGCTCCCCTGCGCAGCTGGGGTCGCGAGATGGGGGAAGTGTCGGGGTCGCTGGCGCGCCGATTTGCCGGCGGACGGCTCGGAGCGCTGCTCGCTGGCAGTCTCTATCGCACCAACCGGGCCGCTCTTCTGCACCAGGCCGGCTACGCTGCCGACGGGCATCCGTCCTATGCGCGCTGGGATAATTACGACGTTTTGCGTCAGCGCGCGGGCCTATTGGCAGCACTCGATTACCAAGTGCACCGGAATCACGACCTGCGCTTTAGCTATACGTATAACGCCTTTAACGACGACGAGATTCGCCGCCGCCGTCATTTCTCCTTTGCCGATGGCCAAGAAGATATGGAAGTGCGCAACCGGCTCGAAGAGCAGCGTTTCTACCTAGCTGAACTGCGTTCAGAGCACCGCATTGCCGACTACGTGCTGCATCTGAGCCTAGCGCAGTCGCGGGCCGGCGAAGAGCTGCCGGATCGGACCTATTTCCTCTTTCGCCGTTCCAACGACTTTGGCGGCCTCGATGCGCGTCAGCGGCTGTCGTTGGACGTGGGATACGCTTTCGATGGATTGGGCGACTTTCCGCTCGTGCGCGTTCGCTTTGACAACGAATCGTTCGCCGAGCGCGATCGCGTGCTGCAGGCCGATTTGGAGCGTCCTTTCCTTTGGGACCATCGGCAGGGGGCGTGGAAAGTGGGTGCCAAGCTGTGGCGCAAGGACAAATCGGCCTCCCAGCGGCGCTGGCAGCGCTTTCCCGAGGAGGGGACGGCGGCGCTTGAGGAGAACGCATTCGACTTTGTCGACGTTCACTACGACGATGCGCGCGCCCTGGCGCTGCTGCCGCTGAGGGGATATCGTCCCGTGCAGCAGCTACTCAATTACGATGCGCGCGAGACGGTCTATGCCGCCTATGCCCAACAGACGCTGCAGTGGACTCGGCGTCTGTACCTTCTGTGGGGCGTGCGCTATGAAGAGACGCGCCACGCCTATGGACACCGGGCCAGCTTTGTGCGCTCTCGCGCTCAGTATGCCAACGTGCTGCCCTCGCTCCATATAACCTATCGCACCGGCGAGCGCAGCACGCTGCGCCTGGCGTTGACCAGCGGGCTGTCGCGCCCCGAGTATACGCGCCTGCTGCCGATAACGACTCCACCGAGCGACGGATTGATTCTACAGGGCAATCCCGATTTGAAGGCTACGCGAGCGCAGGGGGTTGATCTGCTCTTTGAGACTTTTCCCGGGGCGCTTGGCCTGGTGAGCGTGGGCGCATTCTTTAAGCGCATTGCCGATCCGGTCGTCACCTACGCCGAAGATCGCACGCCCTTTGTCTTGTTGACGCCCGTCAACGGGGAATCAGGGCGCCTGTGGGGTGCTGAATGGGCGTTGGTTCACTACCTAAAGCGCTACGAACTGCCCGCGCTGGAGAACGTGGGCCTTTACCTCAACTACGCCTTCTCTCGCGCGCGCATCGACTACGGTTCGGTCCGCAGTGATCGCGGGCCGCTGCCGGGCCATGCGCGTCACACGGGCAACGTGGGTCTGCTCTATGATCACAGCAGCGCGGGCCGTGCGTGGACTCTTAGCGCCGCCTATCGTGCGCCCATGCTCAAAGATCTAGGCGATAGTCAGCGTGAAGACGTGTGGTATAAGAGCGAGTGGCACGTCGACTTTTCCGCGCGTCAGCGTCTCTTTGGCGACGTGGAAATCGTCGTCAAACTCAACAATTTGAGCAACGCGCGCGAGCGCGAAGTCTACGGCAGCCCATACGGGCGTCAGGCGACTCGCTGGCGCGAGCGCGAGGTCTATGGGCGCTCCGGACAGCTGGGCTTACACTGGTCGCTCTGATGCGCTATGGTGCTCCTTTTGCGCAGCGCAGAAAACTGTTATGCTCTCTATCAGTTCTTGTCAGACTGCAACCCTTACGAGGATCGATATGCCCTATCTCAATCCGCAGTACGTAGAAATTGATGCCCCTATGGCGCCCCCGGCGTGGGCCGTTATGCAGTGGGAACTGCTGCGGGCCCAGTCGCGTGCCTGCCGACAGTTTTTTGAACACTACTTTGACGATCGCGGCTATCTCGAGTGCATACCGCGCTGGGGAGGCAACGACGGTCCAGACGATGCCATTGAGAACTTGGTTCACTGGCCCGTGCTCTACGTGCTGGGCGGCGATGACCATCTGCGCGATATGTGCGATCTGGCCTGGGAAGGGCATCTCAAGCAGTATACCGAAGCTAAAACAACCGAGGTGCCTTTTGCGCGGGACGGCATGTACTACCGCGAGTTCCCCGTTATGTTTGACTGGGTGCACAACGGCGAAGGGCTGACGACGTTTAACCTTCACGGCCTGATGAACCCGCGCGAAAAGAACTTTGAAAAGCGCGTGCGGCGCTACGCGGGTTTTTATATGGGCGACGATCCGCAGGCGCCCAACTACGATCCCGAGCACAAGATTATCCGCAGCCTGTTTAACGGCAGCCGCGGTCCCATGCTGCGCAAGGCCACGGCCCTCGACTGGGCTGGTGATCCGCTCGACGAGGTGCAGGAGCGCTTTATACCGCTGCACGGCGAGCGCAACTTTGAGGAGATGCTCGCCCACTTTAAGGACTATACGGACGTGATCGGGGACCACCCGCAAAACCTGGTCGCCACGTCGCTCGGCCTCAACGCCTACGCCTTGACCGGCGAGTCACAGTACAAAGAGTGGGCGCTAGAATACGCCGAGGCCTGGCGTCAGCGCACGCTGCAAAACGACGGCATCATCCCGACTAATATTGGCTTGGACGGAACGATCGGCGGCGCCTGCGACGGCAAGTGGTATGGGGGATGCTACGGGTGGGCCTTTACGGTGGAGGTGCCGCAGACGGGAGCTATGGCCAGCCGAAACACGCACCATCTCGGCCTGTCTGGCTTCGGCAATGCGCTGCTGCTGAGCGGTCAGCAGGAGTATGTCGACGTATGGCGTCAGATGATCGATACGATCAACAGCCACGGCAAAGAGATCGACGGTCAGATGATGTATCCCTACATGCACGGCGATGAAGGCTGGTACGAGTACCGTCCCCATCCTTATGCCCAGGGCGCGTTAGAAGTCTATTACTGGTCGATGGAACGCGACGATCTCAAGCGTCTCGATGCGCAAAACGGGTGGATCGGTTTTCTCGAAGGCCAAGCGCCTTCCTATCCGGAAGCGGCGCTCCAGGCCGATTTTTCGCGGGTGCGCGCACAGATGGAAAAGGTGCGCACGGATCCCACGACGCCCGACACGCGCCTGTCCGATAATCCGAATCCATTTAACCCGGCGACGCCGGGCGCGCTAGTGCAGCAGATGGTGGGCGGTTTGACGCCGCGCCACGGCTGTCCGCTGCATGCGCGCGTGCGCTACTTTGACCCGGTGGCCGGTCGCCCCGGCATGCCGGAAGGCGTGGGCGCGCTCGTCGAGAAGCTCGAAGCGGACTCCATGACGGTTACGCTGGTGAACATCGATCCGACCGCTTCGCGCGACGTCGTGATCCAGGCCGGCGCCTATGCCGAGCATCAATTCACGGGCGTGCGCATCGACGGTCGGGAGACGGCCATCGGCGACACCTCTCTGGGCGTGCATTTGGCGCCGGGCGCCGGTGCTACCTTAGAAATTGACATGGAGCGCTACGTCAATGCGCCTACGTTTGCATCCCCTTGGGATCGCTGAGAAGTTGCATAACGCATTTTAATCACATCAACGGTCGCGCTGGTCGCGCCCATATAGACGGAGAAAAGGAACAGAACTATGTCGACAGGAGCAGTCCCAGCAGTGCTCAGCACCGAAGATCAGGAATTTTTCGCGCGTGAGGGATACGTCATGCTACCCGGTTTTCTCGACGAGGCGTTCAACGAGCGCCTCAAAGGGGACGTCGATCGATTAATGAACGATCGGGAGGAACAGAGGGCATCCCATATAGTGTCCTATCGCGAGTTGGGTTTACTGACCTCGCATCCACCGCTGATTGAGATGCTCAAGCAGCTCATGGGTCCGCTCTTTGCCATGCACCACATCCATGCGGTTCGGCAGGATACGGGCAATGGCGGCGTGCACTGGCATCAGGACTACGAGCAGCTTCCGCAGACCAACCGATCCCACGTCATGGTTCACGTGTTTTACTACCTGGACGGACTCAACGGCGAGGTCGGTGACCTGCTCGTGCTGCCGCGCTCACAGGACACGATTGTTGGCAACGGTAGCCTAAAGCTCTTGGGCACGGAAGATTTGCCCAACTCGCTGACCGTAGACGACGTGCCGCCGGGCACGGCCGTTATCGTTCACTCGGCCGTGTGGCACGCCCGGCGCGCTAAGCCCGGAGACGGTCCGCGCTACTTTATTGATGTTTCGTACTGCCAGGAAGGCGTGCTGTGGCCCGGATATGGCGGGCACCAGGCCGAGATCAATCAAACGGCCCTAGACAACGGCTGCGGACGCGACGGTCAGTACGATTTTCTCTACGATACGTCCAAGTTTTTTGTGCAGAGCGAAGTGCGTGAGAAATTTAACGAGCTGAACAAAGGAAGCATTGCTCTGCAAATGGAAGGGCTGCGCCCATGAGTGCTTCCGAAGCGGTCGTTCTCGTCACGGGCGCCACGGGTAAGGTTGGACAGCAGTTTATCGGCCGCTTTTTAGCCGACCAGCGCTGGTCGGGAGCGCGCGTGCGTGCGCTCTGCCACAACCGCCTGCTCGAGGAAAGCGAGCGCCTGCAGGTCGTGCGTGGCTCTATCTCCGAGCGATCGGTCGTGGATGAGGCGATCCGTGGAGTGACGCACGTGGTTCACTTAGCCACGTGCAAAGAAACGCCCGACGACGTGATGGACGTCACGGTAAAGGGCATGTTTTGGCTCTTGGAAGCGTGCCGCACTTCGCCGACGTTTAGGCAGTTTATCCTTATCGGTGGCGACGCCGGTATGGGTCATTTTGTCTATCCGCATCCGGTGCCGGTAGTCGAGACGCAAAAGCACAGCGCCTATGAGGGCTGCTACGCGCTGTCCAAAGTGCTAGAAGAAGTCATGCTGGAGCAGTACTATGTCCAGTACGATCTCAACGGGTGCTGTCTGCGCGCGCCGTGGATTATGGAAAAGGACGACTTCAAGTACTCGCTGTCCTTTGGCCAAGACGTTTTTGGCGGTCCGAAATGGCGGGAACTGGTGGGTGCGGAGCAGGCCGACGCATACGTGGAAAGCGGGGCCGTACCCGTCATGCTCGATCCGCAGGGTCAGCCCGTACTGCGCAACTTTGTGCACGTCGAGGATTTAGTCAGTGCGATCATCGCGGCGCTCGATCATCCCAAAGCGCGGCAAGAGCTGTTTAATGTGTGCATGGACGAGCCGGTCGATTATCGCAAGATGGCCGATTATCTGGCGGAAACGCGCGGCCTGCCTAGCGTGGACGTGTCGACGCCGTTTCACGGCACTTGGCTGGATAATAACAAGGCCAAGTTCCTGCTGGGCTGGCGTCCGGCCTACGACTTACATCGTCTGATTGACGCTTCGTGGGACTAT
>Ga0255767_1001625_pt1 | contig 19845 bp, 10 predicted proteins | sample 071ome_24_FD_179967 | JGI IMG/M metagenome (GOLD analysis project Ga0255767, IMG submission 179967) | Coastal salt marsh microbial communities from the Groves Creek Marsh, Skidaway Island, Georgia - 071402CT metaG (version 2) | ecosystem: Environmental > Aquatic > Marine > Intertidal zone > Salt...
GGCTTCGATTCTTCTACCGGCTTCGACTCTTCTACCGGCTTCGACTCTTCTACCGGCTTCGACTCTTCTTCCGGCCTTGACTCTTCTTCCGGCTTCGATTCTTGTTCTGTCGTCTCATTCGGTTTGACAGCCGCGCACGGTCCGCACGGTTGGCCCGCAACGACGTGCGTCACCGGGTCCACTTTGACTTCTGATGACGACGAAGAAGAAGAAGAACCATCGCTATTCGCCGGTTTCGGCTTCGGCTTCGTGCCTGGGCACACGCAGTGACCAAACTTATCGGTTCTCCCAGTCAACACTGGCGTCGCCGCCGGTCCGTTTGGACCATCGTTGATGGGCTCATTCGAGCTCCCCGGCGTCGCGTCAAAGTGTGCTTCGTTTTCTCGTTCTTGCGTTTTCTTGTACTCGTCGGCGTCTTGTTGCACCGCCGGTTTACCGCACTGATCCAAGGACGTAGCGCCGATTTTGTGATACTGATCGTGGTTCATTTCCGTATCCTTTTGGTCTTCGTCATCCTCGTCGTCCTTCTCGGAGTCCCACCAGCCGCCCAACAACTTTCTCTTCGAGGCACCTTGCAATGCAAACTCTTTCTTACCCAACGCGGCGTCACCATCGCAAGCGACGCAGTATTGCTGTCCCCAGTTTGGTTGAAAGTATCCATCCGGGCACGCCATGCATCCTTGCGCCTCCGGGAACGGGTTAAACTGCCCCGGCTGACATCTCTTACACGTCGTCAACCCGCTCTCGTCAGAGTACGTACCAATTGGACACTCCTCGCACTCACCGTTAGTGTTCGTGAACGACCCTGGAGCGCACTTTTTCTCGTTCGACGCGGTCGACTCGGGCGGTAACACCGTCTCAGAACTCTTCTCGTCTGCCGGGCACGCCGTCCCGTAGTGCGTCAACACGTCCTCGTAAAAGCCCGGGCAGTGATGATCGCACGAACCAAACACAAAGTGTCTGTCCCCATCTCTGTCAAACACTCTCTGCATGACTTGTTGCCCATCGTACGTGAACTCTTTCGTGCACTCCGTCATGTGCATCGCCACGTTGGCGTTTCTTTCCTTAACCGAAGTCTCGTTCGCGCCGCTCGAAAACAACGTGAACTCAAACGGACCGTCGTGATGAAACTGAACGTCGTCGTCTTGTTCAATCTCGTATCGACCGCACCCAGCGTGCGTCATCGTGTGGCCGGTTAATCCGTGGATGGATACTCTCGCGCCGACGACTTCGCCCCAATCCGCCAAGTCTTCCACTTCAAACGTGTCCACCAGTAACTATAATTCAGGATAAAATAATAATAATGAAGAAGAACACAAAGGGTCAGCGTTTGTCCAAATCTAGAACGAAGACGACAAAGAAGAAGTCGAATAAGAACGATTAAACGCCAATCGGAGCGCATTTTAATCATCGAACGGTACATTCACGTCGTCGTCGTCGGTCGTCTGTCTCTCTCTCTTTCGAAACAGATTTCCAATTTAAAAAAAAAGGGGCCGCGGAGAGAGAGAGAAAAAAAAAGTCGTCGTCGGGGGGTCGAGAGTCTCTCTCGTTCTTCGCACCTGCGCGACGGGCGAACACCCGGTGTGCAACACCACTTTCCCACCGGTAGAATCGCCGAGCAACTTCCCGTGGTCGTAGCTCTTGTACCCGGAGACGTAACTGGCGATCGCTAAAGACGCGACGCCGACGCCTCCGAAGAGTTTCAACAACATCGCCGACGAACTCATGGAACTCGAAGATGAAGAAGTCGACATCATCATCGCGCGAAAGCTTCGTCGTCGGTTGTTTTGAGCGGCGGCGCGTTCGTCGTCGATGGACGATAACAACGCGCGCGACTCCGGGAGGAGTTGGTCGATGCGTCGTTTGCTGCTCGACATGATGATGATTTGAATGCGCGCTGCTGTGTGTAGAGAGAGCGCGCGCCGACCTTTTTGGAATAATGAAGAGAGAGAGAGACCGCGGGGGTGCCCGAGCGTTTCTATGTTTAGGGTTTCAAATTTAATTGGTTACCTGATTTCGAATATATAAATACACGCGTGTTCTACTTCTTCTTCTACTTCTTCTTCTTCTCGCGAAGTTTTTACACGGCCCACGACCGAGGTTTGCTGTTGGTTTGGTGGAATCCTCGTCGGTAGGACGAGGCAGTTTTGGGAGCCGTCGTCGTCGTCGTCGTCGTCTCTGTTTTTTCTTCTTCACCGATTTGGCCGACTGGTTGTTGCCGGTCGTCTTCGACTTCTTCTTCTTCTTCGAAGGAAGGCGACGCCGGGCACTGCGCGAGGCTGGTGGCGCCTTGTTTGTCGGATGTTGTGGTGGTTGTGGAGTAAGTAGTCGTAGTCGTCGTCGCTGGAGTCGTCGTCGTAGTGCTAGTGACGCTAGTAGTGCTAATGGTGCTAGGAGTCGAAAAGGAAGAAGAAGAAGGAGAAGGAGTCGCCTCTTCCATCGGGCCGCTACTTTCCTGTTTCTCGTTCTCTTCTTGCTCTTGTTTCGTCGTCGTCGTCGTCGTCGTCGATTCGACATCACTATTGCTGCTACTTTCACTACCATTGCTGTTGTCTTCTTTTTCACTATTGCTACCATCAAAACCACTTTTCACTTTCTCCGCGGTATCCTCGACGCTCTCTTTGCTCGCGTTCGCGGCGTCTTCAGCGGCTTCTTCCGCAGAAATCGTAGCCTTCTTCACGCCATTCACGCCATCCTCAACCACTTCTTTCGGATTTTCCGTTGCTTTTTCGACGTTGTCCTTCGTCTCCTTCGCGGCGTCTTCAGCGGCTTCTTCCGCAGAAATCGTAGCCTTCTTCACGCCATTCACGCCATCCTCAACCACTTCTTTCGGATTTTCCGTTGCTTTTTCGACGTTGTCCTTCGTCTTCTTCGCTGCTTCCTTGACATCCTCGGAGGCGCTTTCCGCGCTTTCTTTAGCATCGTTGACGGCTGACGTTGTTGACGTTTGCGCGTCGTTCATCGCATCGTCCGCTTTTTCTTTCGCGTTCTCGGCGACTTTATCCACTGCGTCCTTGGAATCTTCCGCGGTTTCCTTCGTTTTGCTAAACGCGCTGGAGACGACGTCTGTAGTTTTCTTCGCCGTTTGCTTCACGGCATCCGCGCCGCTTGCCAACGTGTTATTTACGGCATTTTTAGCGTCGTCGTACGCGGTTTCCGTCTTGTTAACGATCGTCTCGGTCGTGTTTTGAATCCACTCCCAACCATCTATGGACCCAAACTTGGACCAATCAAAAGTTTTCTTAACACTTTTTGTTGTTTTCTTAAAACTTTTCATCATGCCGCCTTGTAACTTGCGTCTCGACGAGTCCGCTCTGGAACCCGGGCAAGACTCGCAATATTGCTGACCGATTTCGCTTTGGTACCATCCGTAAGGGCACGCGATGCACTCCGTCTGACCTTCGTGCGGTTGCATGGTTCCCGCCGCGCACGGCTGGCACTCGGTCGCGAGCGCTTCCTCGGAGTAATGTCCAACCGGGCACTTTTGGCACTTGCCGTTTACTTGTAAATATTCACCCGGCACGCACTTTTCATCCTCTCTCACCTCAACTTTGCCCATGTGCGGCACCTCCTCCGCGTCTCCGCAATACGGCGTTCTCGTAAACGACGGGCACGTATCCAAGCAGCTGCCCCACACGTAATCGGTCGTCTCGCCGTCAAATACTCTGTTGTAAAAAGTCACGTCGCCGTATTTATATTGAAACGTGCACTCGGTCATTTCCATCGGTCCGCCTCTGACGCCGTCCCCGTCTTCGCCTTCTCCGCTGTGCGGCGACTTCCAAGACGGACACCTCGGATCCGAACCCGACTCTGATCGACACCCGATATCTTTCGTCGCGTGATGCGAAGTCGTCACGTTATTCTTTTGGTACAGCGCGAATCCAAACTGCGTCCCGACTAACAACTCGTCCGTCTCCACCGAGTACGAGCCGCACCCGGCGTTGTCCATCTCCACGCCTCGCTCGAAGAAGAAGTCGTTCGAATCCGTCTTAAATATAATTTTCGCGCCGACTTCATTTCCCCACGTTTTCTTATCTTCGATCGTCCACGGAAGTTTCTCGTGCGGCGAGCACCCCGTGTGCAGCGTCAGCGTCATCTTGGACGTCTTTATGTCGTTGACGTCCCGTTCAGACATCGGGTCGGTGTTGTTGTCCGCGTACACTGGATTTTCGTAATACGTCGTCGCGCCTAACAATCGCACCGAACGCGCGCCATCGCGAGACGCCTGCAAAATTAAGAGCGAGCACGCCGCGACGAGCGAAAAGCCCGAGACGAAAAGGAGGGCGGCTTTTTTCGAGCCGCCGCTGCTGCTGGCGTCGTCTTTGCCTTTGCCTTTGCCGCCGACGAAAGAGAAGAAGGATTTCGTCTTCGCTTCGAATTGTCCGCGGCTCGATGATGTTTCGTTGACATGAAGCAAAGGGAGACTTTCCCCGCGAGCGACGAGCAGTTGTTGTTGTTGCTGCTGCTGTCGCTCTTTCGATGACATCATTCTCTCTCTCTGTGTGTGTGTGTGTGTCTCTTTAAGTCGTCAGAGTCTTTATTATTCGCTCAACACTCTGGCGCTCGCTCGTCGCGCGGCGTCTCGCAAGGGAGAAAAACAACGAGAAGATGAGTTTAGGGTTTTGATATTTGACAGTAAAAACTACCCGTACAAACAATTTTTCAACTCTCGCCGGCGTTGGCGTTGTGAAACTTTCTATCCTTCGTGTGGTCGAGCATCGCGGACGACGGCCAGACGCTTAATGACGACGACTGTCTAACGCTGTTGAAACCGTTGTCTTCGTCGTCGGGTGAAAACCGATCCACCGCGGCGATGGCGAAGACGTCTTCTTCCTTTTCGTCGTCTCGTCGTTCGACGTCTTCTCGGTTGGACGAAACGAGCGCTCGTTGTTGCGGTTGAAGGTCTAAAGGCGCAGCCGCGAGCGCGGCGTCTTCGACGACGTCGTCGATACCTCCGGCAAAACCGATCGGTTCGCACGAGTCGAAGCCGCCTTGCACGTCTACGTAGCACCAAATACCATCCTCGGATTTGCTCGGATTGCGACAAAAGTTGCGCGGATTTTCTTCCATCGCTTCCGGTTGCGATTGGTGAGACCATTTCGCGTGCGGGACGCCGTATTTGCTCCCGAACGGTTGTTTGGACCAGTCAATGCAGCTTTTGCCAGTTCTGGTGGTCGTTTGACACCCGCGGTAGCCGATGCCGTATTCACCTCGCATGGTTTCGTCGCAGGACGCTGTGGAGGAAGACGGAGAAGGAAAAGAAGAGGATGTTGACGACGATGAATCCACGTTATTGTCGTCATCTGAGTTGGACAAGGATGCGTCTATCGTCGCCGCTTCTTCAGCGGCAGACACAGACGCTAATGTTTGATTAATTTTCTCGCGTTCAGTGACATTTACTTCCTCGATGGTTTCGATAATCTCCTCCTCCTTTTCTATTTTCTTGTCGACGACGGTATCGTCGTCGTCGATTTCCTTCTCGCGAAGCAAGTCGTTCAATTCCTTCTCGTGGCGAACGGAAAATTTAAGCGTCGCAGCTTCGTCGGCAATTACTTCTGGATCTATCGTGAATTCTTCTTCTTTCCCAACGTTTTCGTTTGATTTTTTTCGTGCCTCCTCCTTGGCGCCGTCTTCGGTGGCATCATCCTTCGCGATTGAAGCGTCATCGGCGTCGCGACTCTTGTCCGGAAAAGTAGTTTCCGCAGATTCAAACGTAGCTTCTGGTTCTCTTTCTTTCCTCTCTTCTTTCGCTTCGTCGCTCACAACGTCTATCGTCGTCGGTGTTGGAATCACTCTATCTTTTGTCATCTCTTTCGTGATGTCGACGTCAATCGAAGCGCTCTTTTCGTCGTTCGTCGCGACCGTACCGTCCTGATCATCGACGATGACTGACGATGTAGACGATGCGACGCACTGATCTTTACTCTCCGCGCCTTTACCTTTCGCATGTGCGTCCTGCATTTCTCGCTCGATGACGTCTTTCGCGTCGACGACACCGTCGCCGTTGACATCGTTTTCGTCGTCGTCGTCCGAAAACCATCCTTCTTTACCGAATAAACTACCACCTAAAAGTTTACGATTACTATTGTTTTGCTCACGACGACGACGGCGCCCGTTAGCGCTACCTAAACGCGAAGAGGACGAAGACGTACCCGTAGCTGTTGATGATGCTAATTTCCACGCGATGCCTCCGTTTGGCACGCCTTCGTCCTGCAACTCTTCCATCTTCAACTCAGTCATATCGTCTGGCGATATTTCCGATCCGTCGCAGGGGTTGCAAAACTTTTGACCCTCCTTGTCTTGGTACATGCCTTTCGGACACGCTTCGCACCGATTGCTCTTCCCAAACGGTTGGAAAAATCCTTTCGGACATGATTGGCAGGACGTGTCGTCTGGCATGAACGAAAAAGAACCGGGCGCGCATTCACCGCACGATTTCGTGTCTCCGTCCGAGACGATGTAATGCCCATCTTCGCACGTAAACTCGGGCTGATCTTCTTCTTCTTCTTCTTCTTCTTTTTCGTCGTCGTTCTTATTTTCTACGTTGACCTTGTTGTTGTCGCTAATGGTGTCGTTTTCAGTGCTAGCGGTTTCTTCTTTTACTGTTGTTGTCGTCGTTGCCGCGGGACTATTTCCCTCGCAAAACGGATGTTTCGTAAATGCCGGACACGACTCCAAACAGCTCCCCCACACGTACTCCAACTGCTTCCCGTCGAACACGCGGTTATAAAACGTCACGTCTCCGTATTCGTACTTAAACGTGCACTCGCGCATACCAAACGGATGTTCGTGTTCATCTTCCGCGATGGCATCCGAATACCCGCCCACGACGCCGCCTCTCTCGCCCCACGGGCACCGCTTATCGACTCTCTCCGGATCGGACGTCAAACACCCGACATCTTTCACCACGGCTATGTTCTCCCCGAAAACGTCCAGCCCGCTCTCTTGGTTTTCGTAATGTATCAATCCACCCAAAGAGCTCATCGCGGAGGAAGAAGAAGAAGAAGAAGAAGAAATCTCGTACAGCGCGAACCCAAACGCCGTGCCTCGTTTCATCAACGCCGTCGTCGCGCGATACGTCCCGCAACTCACCTGTTCCATCGGAATGCCTCTCGCGAAGCTAAAATCGTTCCCACCGACGTTCTCGTCGTCGTCTTTTAACACGAGTTTCGCGCCCACGCGCGCGGACCAATCGTACGGAACATCATTCTCGCCTTCGCTTTCGCCTCGTCGCAGCGCCGGCATCACTTTGTCCATCGGCGAGCATCCGGTGTAAAGAGTAAACGTTAACCGTCGTCCGTCGTTATCGTTCGACGACGACGACGACAATTCTTCTTCTCCTTCGCCGAGAGAAGACATAGTTCTAACATCTTTCTCGTCGTTTTTTGTCGCCAGTCCAGCGAAAGCGACGAGCAAAACGGCCGTCGCGGCGAAGAAGACGGTAAAAACGTTTCGTTTCTTCTTCGCGACGACGACGCGGCCTTCTTCAACTTCCAGAAGAGATTGCCGCTCGTCGTCGTTATCACCGGGCACAAAAATTTCTCTTCCGCTACTTCCCAAAGAAAAGAACGCCACGGCGGAAGAGGTTTTCGACGACGGCAACATCTTCGTATCTCTCGCTCGTGATCTCGATCTCTCGCGCGCGCGTTTTGTGCGTTTCGCGTCTCCAAAATCTCTCCGCGTTTACGAATTGGAAAAGTAATGATTTAGGGTTTTACAGTTTTAGGGTTTTACAGTTTTAGGGTTTCAGTACGAGTTCAAACTCCTTCTTCAAAAACCGAGAGACACACACTTTACGCACGCGCAAAACGCGAGAGAGAGCATATACCACCATCGATCGCATAGAAAAAGCAACGTAACGAAAAATGATGGAAGAGTCCAGAAAAGGTCTCCTCTTGCTCTCGCTCTCCTTCGTCGTCGTCGTGCACGCCGCCTCGCGACAAATTTCCGATCGCAAACACTCCACCGAGGCGCAGTTTGGGTGTTCCCACGCCGTCGCGATGGAACTTTTGTTCGCGATGGCGCTGGCGTTTTACTCGACGTTTAGCGAACGCGTCGGCGCGTTCGGGAGGTTTAAGGAGATACGAGAGGAACGAGGGGATGTTCCAGGATTGACGGTGACGAGGATGAGCGATTTTAGCGGGTTTTGGACGCGAGCGAAAGCTTTGTAGTATTGGTAGTTTTTGCTTGTTGTTCTTATGAGCTCATTGCGTAGAGCTTTTGTATTATTATTAAACAATAGTAGAGTATTATTAATCAGTGCGCGTTCAGACAGAACTTTGATTTCCCACTCTTCTTGTTGGACTTACCAGCGGCGGCGGCTGCTTTGGCCGCTTTGGCCGCTTTTTGGAGCTCTTTCATCGCGCCGGGTGGCAGAGTGATTTTACACCCGCCGGCGGGAAGCGTTCGCGCGCACTCTTCGAGTTTCGTCTCGAGCGCTTCTCGAACGGCGGATTTCTCGTCGTTCGACGCGAACGGGGCTTTTAACATCACGTTGGCGCAGTCTTTGACCGTTTTGCCTCGCTTTTGCGTGCCGGGAGTGAGTTTGATGCGAAACTTGTAACTCGTGAGGACAGAGAACGGGGCGCACACCGGGAGGCAGAAGGATACGCCGTCTTGTTCAAACGGCTGCCCGGTGAGCTGACGCAACGCGATTTCGGTTTGCTCGTCGCGATGCGCGTGGACAGCTGCGAGATTGAGAACTTTTGACGAGTCGTTTTCGTCGTCGCTGTTGTCGTTCTCATCGTCGTCTTCGTCGTTTGGTTCGTACACCAAAGGTTTGATGCCGCGTTCTTTCAAGTTTGGCATTTCCGGCGTCGGCGCTTCGGGAAGAACGATTTCCTTCTTCTTTGTCCCAGCGGCATCCAGAGACGTCTCCGATTTCAACGGCGCCGCTAAAGCTGTTTTTTTCCTATCTTTCTTCGTCTCTTTTTGCTTCGTCTTGAGCAACTTCATGGCTAATTCGCGATCTTCGTCGTCTTGTTCGGCGTATTTTTTAGCCGCTCTTTTCGCTTTCGCAGATTTTCCGCGCACCTTTGGCTTCTTGGGATTCGAGGCAAACGAGGTGTCGTTTGTTTTCTTCTCTTCACCTTCTTCGTTGTCTTCTTCTTCTTCTTCTTCTTCTTCCTCTTCTTCAATCTCGTTCGAAACATTTTGCGTATTCGCGCCGGCCTCTGCGGCGGCTGCTTTGAGCGGGTCAAAAACGTCATCGTCGTTGTCATCATAGCCGTTGCGCCCTCCTTTCTTCTTCATCTGCTTGCGCTGCGCGGCAGAAATGCGCTTTTTCTTCCCGACTTCCACGCTCTCGTCTTGCTTCAATTTTCCTTTTTCAGCGCCATCGACCGAAGCTTGGGACTTTAGCTGCGCGGTGAGCTCATTTACTACTACTTCCTTCGCCTTCTTTTCTTCGATATCCTCCTCTTCCTCTTCTTCTTCTTTTTCGTCGTCTGGCTCCTCCTCGCTGCTTATTTCGCAAATACCGTTTAGGCTATCGTTCCTACCCTCGTCGTAAAACGTCGCATCCGCGGATTCTGATTTTACGACGCGCTCCTTTTCGTGTCCAGAGATATTTTCATCACTCACGGCAAAAAGCAAACCGAAGCCCATCTCCGATTTCGCCGGAGGTAAGAATTTCTTGCGCGCGCCTTTAACGAGCGCAAAACTACCGCTCGGAAGTAAACTGGCATCTTCTGGTAAATCCCAACGACGTTTGGAGACGTCTTTTGCTCTCGCCCACCACGCCGAAGCCGACCGTTTCTTGGCCCAGCACTCGCTTCTCGCGACGGTGGCTTGCGCGGCTTGCGCGAGTGAAAGTGAGGGCACCTTTGGCGCGGGGGAGTTTTCGCCATTCGCGGAATATCGCGGCGGCGGTTTCACGAGCGTTATCGCCGGCGAGCCGTTTTCGTCGCAAAAGATGAAACAGTCGTTCCCTGCTTCCGTTTTGTTCGCGTACTTTGAAAACAGCATTTCCGCTTGCGTATTATCGGTCGAGTGTAGAACCAAACAATTCTCCGACGTGACCCACCAGATGAACTTTTCGAACCAAAATGGCTTACGCGCCGCTTTCGCGCCCGGCAAGGCTTTCTCCCTCAGAGTCTCTATTTTCATAAGAGCTTTCTTCTCCGCATCTGAAACGACTCTGTCGTGGTGCTTAGCCGTCTTGTCGAGTTTCGTGTCGTGTTTTTTCTTCACCTCGAAACGCGCGTTGCAATTCGCAAACGCCGATAGACTCAAATCGAGCGGAATGTCAATCGGTTTGTACTTCTTCACTACGACTTCCTCGCCGGTCGTTTCATCAACTTCGACGTCCTCTTTCGGTGTGAGCTTAATCGTCACCTGGTTGTTCTTCAGATCTAAAGTAGAGATAAACTTCGCGACTGGATTACCTCTTCTCTTCTCTTCGTTAATCATGGATTCTAAATCGTCCCACGCCATCCCGCTCGCCAAGGCGTCGTTGACCGCGTTCAACACTTTTTCTACATCTTCAACGTTTCGAGAAATCAGTTCTGCTCTCTGCGCTTCCTTTTCCGCGTCGCGTTCGAGCACTTTCAGCCTGTTCTCCTGGTCTTTCTTCAGCTTGTCGAATTTCTTCAACGCTTGCGCCTCCGCGCGATTTCTCTGCACGATGCCTTGTTGCATCTCGAGCTTCGCGTAGTACTCATCCAGCACGTCGTTGAAGACATTTTGCATGTTTGGAGCATCGTTCGCTTTTTCTTCTTCTCCATTTCTACCTAAAATCTCGTCGATTGAGACCGTCTTCTTGTTTTCGTTTTGTTTCATCGGGTGTGGAGAAAAATCGTCGAAAACTTCGACAATTTTTTGTTCCTTCTTATTAGTATTCTCTTCCGCGCTTTCTTCTCCCGGAGACGGAGTAGACGCTAATAATTCCATCGTCAAAGACTTGCACGTGACTTCGGGAATCGGAAACACTTTCCCTTCCGTCACGTCCTGAAACCAAGCAAACTCTTCCTCTATGCATTTGTACAGCTTTTCTTTCGTCTCTTCGCTCAAAAGAGTGAGCGGCGCGAGCGCGCCTTTCTCTACGCCCGCTTTCGCCGCGACGTGTTCGCACTGCGCCGGCGAGAAAGAAAAGCCGCGACACAAGCACTCGCGCAACGTTTGAGGCGCTCGAACATTCGCCAATCGCTCTGCTTCTCTCTGTTTCTTCTTCTCCTCGTACGTTTCTTCGTCTTCTTCGTCTTCGTCTAAATCTACCGCTCTTTCCTCCTCTACGTATATCCCTTTCAGCGCGTCCTCCCACGTCTCTCTCGTCGGCATCCGAAACGATCGAAATCTCTCCACCGGATACCTACGCCTCCCCAATATCTTCACGTTCTTCCTCTTATCCACGTGTGACCTCAACAACGTCATCACCATAAACTCCCTATCGCACAACACCGCGTTCCCGCTCGCGTACAACTCCACCACCAAACGCGTCTCCGTCTCGTTCGCGCCAAACGTCAACAAAACCGCGCGGTCCATCCCGAGCTGCCGAATATCGTTCAGCCGCTTTTGCTTCACGTGCTTCCGTAACTTTTGCACGAAATTCGACGGACCATCTTTATTACTCGTGGCGTTGTTACAGGTGCTGCTACTCGACGACGACGACGCGTATCGCGTGTTCAGCAGTTTCACTCCCGGTTGCACCAAAAGGTGCACCTTCGCGCTTTCACCGTCTGCTGTTCCTCCCGCTCCTCCTCCTTCTCCCGAAAACGAAACATCCGCCGCTGCTGGTTTGTTGAATTTAAACAGCAGCGCGTTCTTGTGCTCGCCGTCGTAGATTTGCGAGCACCAGAGACCGAGGAGCGTTCGGCGAAGGCACGACACTTCCGCGCAGACGTCGAACGCCGAAAAGCGCTCTTTGCCCATGATGTTTCTACTAAACCACCACTATTACTACTACTACTACTGTCGTTAAACCGCCACACCGAACGCCTCGCGAATCTTATCTCTCTCGTCTGTCTCTCTCTCTGTCTGTCCAGTAGTTTATCTCTCTTTCCGCTTCTTTAAGGCTCTCTCGTCTTCTCTCTCTCTCTCTCTGACGAGGAAAAAAAATCGATTTTCGATTGCGTTTTATCACAAGAAACCGCATTACAAAAACAAAGAGAGATACGTAAATAACATCTGAGAGACGATGAGAACGACCGCGCCTGGAGGTCTTCTCGTCCTCGTCTTTTTCTTCTTCTTCTTCTCCTTCGCAGTGACTGCGGTGCACGTGCCGTCTTTATTCCCCGCGCGAGACTTTGGTAAAGGAGGCGAAGGAACAACAACATCTTTCCCGGGAAAGTCGTCGACGACGTCCGGAAACGGTTTGAATAAGATCATCGAAACGAAACAAGCGGACTTGCGATACGAGAAACGGCGAAAAGGAGGAGATGAAAATAACAACTGTCCGGCGGCGCTGACTGGTCAGTTTTGCGAGCGCGTCGCGAGAGACGTGCCCGCGTGTTTCCCGTCCAAGCCGTACAACGATTGGATATCGGTGCATAAGAACGTGTTTTACACGGAAAGCGTCGTCGTCGTCGTCGACTCGAATAACGATGGGAACGACGAAACGAGCAGCAGCGGTAGTAATAACAATCGCGTCAACAACGAGACGTTTATTTTTGCGCCGGACACGCCGTCTCTGAGACGGAGTCGACACGACGAGAAGGCGAAGGAACAGTTCTTTAAGAAGGAACAACAGAAGGACGGCGAGACGACGATGAGCGAAAAGCAAGCGAGGAAGATTTGGCACGAGAAGCAAATGGCGCTGGATAAGAAAAAGAAGAAAATTAAGGTGAACGGGAAAGTGTTTAATCGAGGGGAGGTGCCGGAGAAGGATTTTTTCGGAGACGTGTGGACCGGCGCGGTTGACGGGAGCGAAAACGACGACGGAGGGCAGATGTTTGCGAAAAGAGCGAGTTTCAAGACGTGCGCGGTGGTTTCCTCGGGAGCGGCGTTGAAAGGGAAAGGATACGGCAAGACGATCGATGAGCACGAAGTCGTGGTTCGCTTAAACAACGCTCCAACTATTGGCTACGAAAAAGACGTCGGTTCGTTCACGACGTTGCGTTTGACCAACACGCAATACGAAGGCGTGAGAGAATACGAAGACGAGACGGTGCTGACGAAATGGAACGGAAACCCGATGGATTTGATGCGTTTAGGAACAAAGAAAACGTACGCCATGAACCCCGCGTTTCGACAGTGGGCGCAACAGTTGGACGACACGTTGAACAATCACATCGTCACTTCCGGTTTGTTGATGCTCTTTCTCATGCTGCAAAAATGCGAACGCGTCTCGGCGTTTGGATTTGGCGGGAAAGAATTGGAGAAATGGTATTACGACAAACGTCCGAGTGGTAAGATACCGAAATCGGCGTGGTTGAGCAGCGGACGAGGCGTGGTAAAGTACGAAAATTGGAACACAGTCAGCAAACACGCTCGAGAAAACGCACTGTTTGGCGATAAAGAAAACAGGAAACTGGCGGAGCAGCCGAAAGTGAAAGTGTACGGGAACAAAGACAAGAAAATCGGCGATATGCTCGGTATCGGCGCAGGGAAGATGGCGAACGCAAACAAAAAGAAGAAAGAGAGTAGCAAAAAAGCAGCAGCAGCACTAGAGATAGCAAAGAAACTAGACGGGTTAGAGTCGGCGGAGGAGGTTGAGTCGGATATGATTGCGGGCGAAGTCGAAGACGATGGGATTGCGAGAAGAAAATTATTGAACATGGTCTCGCACGTCATCTCGAGAGAACGACAGTGCATGGCTTCGTTGGCTGATTTTGGCGTGATTAGCATTTATTCATAAATAGATGAGTATTTTTTAAATCACAACGTACACAGCTTAGGAGTTCAAATTTGAAGCAGCTCGCGGAATATTTTCTCGTCGTGAATTTGAATGGTTTCATTCGTCAACTCGAGTTTGAGATTTAAGCGCGCAATAGATCGCATCAGAGCGTGCTCTTCTGGCGAAGATCGCGTTTCTTCTTCTTTTTCACGCGCTTTGATTTGTTTGCCAAAGATGCTGTGTATCTCGTTTCGTTTCACGACTTCGTCCAATCGCGCTATTGAGGCTAAGAGCTTCGCCTCTTGACCAGCGAAATCTTTCGATTCGGAAACTTCCTGTTTCCTACGAAATCGTTTTGTTTTCAAATTCTGTCTCGGAGAAAATGCCGAAGCGATCGGACTCTCTTCTTGTTCTTCCTCTTCTTCTTTCTGCACAGAAACATGCTCCATCTTCTTCTTCTGCGCTTTGACCGAGGACGAAATCCCTCGCCTGCGTTCGCGCAATTTTTCAATTGCTTTTACGCGCTTTTCTCTTTCCGTCGCATCCAATGTGAAACTGCACCACCACGAAATCGACTCAGAATTCCTTCGATTTTCAGTCTTCTCTTCTTGTTCTTCCTCCTTCGCGTATCGCACGTTCGGCTCCGAGTGCCTTGGGAAAACAAGAAACTCTTCTTCTTCCTCTTCTTCTTCTTCGTTCTCCTCTTCGTTGTCGTCGACGAAACCCACCTCTCCGCACGCGCTCTTCCTCCCACCAACACCAACCGCCTCTTCCCTCGTCTGCTTCATCCTCCTCCTCCTCCTCCTCCTCCCGGGTAAAACCCGCTCCGTCTTCTTTTCGTTCTCCTCCTTCCGTTCTCTCGCTCTCCTCTTCACTCTCTCTTTTTCCTCCCTCGCCCACCTCTCCGCGTTTTTCGAAAACTCCTCCCGTCTTCTCCTCGTCTCCGCGGCGGAGCGCGCCAACGCCCTTCGTCTCGCGGGAGCGTTCGCGTTCTCGACGACTTTGACGACGACGGACGAAGAAGAAGAAGGCATGCTTCGCGCGGCGGGGTAAAAAACAAAATCAAAAAGAAGAGCGTTTTTTTACTAATTTGCGTTGACTGAAAAATAGGCGTTTTAAATTTTTGAAGAAGAGACGAAAACTGACTTTGACGACGGACTCTGGGGACGACGGAAAAAAAAAGAAATCCAACGTCAGAGAGAGTTTGTTTCTTGTTGCGTTATTAAAAGCACAAAAAGAAGAAGAAACAGAAGAGCAGGCGAGAGAGAGCGTTCTCTTTCTCTCTCGTTCTCTTTATTCTCTCCTCTTTCGAGAGCGCCGCGAAGACGACGTTCTTCTTTTTCCATTCAGAAGAAGAAAAAGGAGAATTGGAAAAAAAAGAAACATCAGACAGGCGGCGATTTTGATCGGCTTTTTCTCTCTCCGCTGCGCGAGATAAAAAGAAACATCGGGCGAGAAGAAGAAGAAGGAAAAAAGAAAGACGACGCATCATGGGATTCTTCGCGAACATTCCGAAACCGCCGAAACTGGCTGGTTTTTTCGGCAGCGAGGAAGAGGGCGAGAAGAGCGATGGTGCCAACACCACCACGAACGCCGTGATGGAAGAAATCGGAGGCGAGATGGAAGATTTGGAGCTGGAGAAGACTTTGAACGACGCGAAAGTGGAAGAAGTGGACATTCCGTCGACGAGCAGCGAGCATAAATTGCTGACGCCGATGGATTTGTTGAACGCGGCGAGGAGTGGTGGGGGTAATAATAATAATCAGCAGCAACAACAACAACAACAACAACAACAACAACAACAACAACAACAACAACAACAGATGATGGCTCCGCCGCCGATGTTACCGCCGATGCCGGGAGCGCAGCACCCGATGTTTAGCGGACAAATGTCGCCGCAAGGACCGCCGCAGCCGGGAATGCCACCGCCGATGCAAGGAATGATGCCGCCGCAAGGACCACCGCCGGGAATGGCGAGTATGAATATCTTTCCACCGTTGGGACAGGATGGAGGTCGCCCGCCTCCTCCGGGGATGATGCCTCCTCCAGGCATGCCACCTCCGCCCGGTCCTCCGCCCGGATTCCATCACCAACACGGTGGCAGAGGCCGAGGAGGTCGAGGAGGTCGAGGAGGCATGGGTGGTTTCAATCAGCACTACACACAATCAGGAAAACAGAGACGCATAGTTACCGGGCCGCGACGCGACGGTCGCCCTCGATTCCAAGGCGAATTGATGACTGGCGAAGAGATTGAACAAATCTTACGCATTCAGTGGAAAGCGACGCACCCAGACCAAGAAAAGGCGTATTCTCACGATTATTATCATCAAGCGTTTTTATCGAAGAACAATCCGGGGCGGTTGCGTGAACCGTTTTGTCCAGACGAGCTCAGAGAGTTGCCTTCGCACGTGAAAGAAAAGCGAGGCGAAGTGACGTTTGTGCCTGGGTTGGAAGGGTTGGGTAAGGTGCCGTTTTCAAACGTGCGCACGCCGAAACAGTTGTTGCAAATCCCAACTGGCCCAGAGGAAGAAAACGGCGAGTCTGGCGACGACGAAAACGAGCCGAGAGTGCGACTGGCGAACGAACCTTTGCTCGCGGCGAGAATTATGATTGAAGACGCGATGTACTTATTGTTGGACGTCGATGATATCGACCGATTACTCTTAAAGAATGAATTTGCCGCGGACGATGCTATGAATCCCGAAGGTGAGACCGACGCGGAAAAGGAAAACAAAGGCGAAAAAGCGTCGATGAAGCAAAAGACGAAGGACGCGTTGACGCAACGTAAGAAATTTCTGTTGGAAGGCTTGGTCGCTACTTTACGTTTGCCAGAATCGCCGGTTTTGAGCAGCGATGAAAGCGACGTCATCTTCCAAAGGCTTGTGTCTCTACCGAAAGGTCGAGTTATGCTCGCGAGCGTTTTGAAAGCGCTGGATCCGGCGTCACCTTCCGCTGCGCAACTCGTCTGGGCGGTGTTTAGAAACGTCGGCAAAATTGCCAAGTATGCGGAGAAATCCGCCGCAAAAGCGAGCAAAGGCAGTCGCGCTGCGCAAGCCATGTCTTTTATGCAGAGAGAAGGACAGAACAACATCACTGACGTGGATCGATTGATTCGTGCCGCAGCGGAAGTCTCCTCAATGCTCCCAAAAGACGCCACGGAAGGCGCTTTGGGGAGTTTGATCGTCGGCATCTCGATCGCTGACACTCAAAACTTGCTACCGGGTTGTCTCGTCAGTAAGCGATCGCCGAGAGAATCCATCCAAGAGACGCTCTCTGTCGTCATTGAGCGCGGGAAAGTCGTACAGTTGACCGATGGGAATTCTCAGGCCTGGGAAACGTCCATCAGCTTTGCGTTTGACATGTTCAACAGACAAGCGACGGCGATGGTTTCCAACGAAAAGAGCAAAAGTGACCCCGAAGCGAGATTGCCGAGATCTTTAATGCGCGCTTTCTTGCCTCAACTCGATGCGAACGGAAAGCAACGCATAGCAGAGTTGAACGCTTGCGCGTTTTAAGAAAGAGAAGAAGAAGAAATTCTGAATCTTCTTCTTCAAGGAGCGTAGACCGAATGTTTTTTTTTTCAGTTCGGTTGCGATATGAGATATAATATCAAACAACATATAGAATTATATAATATTATAAGTATCTACTTTACAAACAATACTAATCAGCGTGCTCTTCATCCGCGTTGAAGAAAGTAGACCACGAATATATTCGGCGCGCAAACGGCGACTTATTCGGAGTCTTCGTCGAGGAAGCGAAACGTAAAAAATAATGATCACGGCAACGGTTCTGTGCCCGTCCCTAATCTATTCAAGTGCACGTAAGCGTCTGTGCCATACCCATCCATGGACAAAACTTGTAAATCCCCGCCGAAATACCGACAGTACAAACGACTGAGAGGTAAACCATATCCATAGCCCGCTAAAACTACCGGCGTCGAACTAGCCCCAGCCTCGCTAAATTCCATCTCTTGTAAAGGTGAATCCGCGGTTGAGTATAAATACGTCCAAATTTTCTTCAATCCAGACCTAGGAATACCACCGCCTTCGTCGCTAATTTTTATAGTCACGTCTTCGCTGCCTTCCGCGACGACCACCCTAATCGCCGGTGGCGGTAAGTCCGAATCCTTGTATCTTTCCGCTACCGCTCGCAACGAGTTTTTCACTAATTCAAATACAACATGATGAATGTGTCCGGGAACGTACGCAAACGTTAAATTCGGATCTCCGAAAATTTCAACCTCTGGCGCGTCGCCGTATTGTCTCGCGCACAACGCTCTCGCGTCGTCAACGGCATCTTTGCAAACCTCTAAAGCTCTCGTTTTCGTACAAATAAGACCGACGTAGTCTTTTTTCGGTGGTTCATGTAACGCCACGTGTTGTCCAATCAACATCCGCATGCCTATTCTGGACATGTAAAATCCATCTAGAAACTGGTGGATTTCCGGTAAGTGCGCTATGCGATTGGGATCAATGCTATTACTACCGTTCAATCCTCCTTTCTTACTCTTTTCCGCGAGCTCGTTCTTCAATTCCAACACTCCACTGGCAATCATCGGCACGACATCGTTGTGTCTCTTCATCACAGACGATAACAACTCCGTAAACTTCTCCTCCCGTTCCATCGAATTGATTTCCTTCATCTCTCGAATATCCTCGAACGACTCGACGTACCAATCTCTCACCGTCAACACTTGCGGCTTCCTGCTCAATCCAAACGGCAAATTCTCCAACTCCGCGACTCTGTGCGCCAACCGAATCGGAAGCTCCTTGTGTAAAAACTGCGCAGAAAATAACAACTGCTGATCTCTGGGATGGTTCCCAAAATCCATCATATACTTCAGCGACACGCCCGTTTGATTCCGAAACGAACCGCGGTAAATATCATCCACCAAGTTCTTCGAGAACGCCTCCGATAAGCGTCTGTTCGAGGAATCTTCGCCTAAAGTTTTCATCGACGACGACACGAACCGTCTTTGCTGCCAAGTGTTCGCGTCGTCGTTCCTCCGTCTCGTGTTGTTGTTTTGGTTCGTATCGAGCGAATCTCGCCGCCCCGCGCGGTTTCCTTCTCTTCCTCCTCGATAAGATTTTTCACCACCAACAACGGTTCCAATTGTGTTCGTCGTCAACACCGCGCGAACTTGTTGATGGTGTTGTTGGCACGACGACGACGACGACGACGACGACGACGACGACGACGATCCAACGACGACGGCGTCGAATAAAGAAGACGTAGTAGTAGCAGAGGGCCGACGCAGTCGTCGAAACGTCGTCGTCATCATCGTCTAAATCTGTTTTCTTTTATGTTCTGTGGTAACACACAAAAGCGATATCCTCGTTTTCCCGAAGAAGAAGAGGAGGAATTATTGTTCGGGGTGCCTCTCTCTCTCTCTCGCTCGCTCCGCGTTCGATGCGTGAAGATTGCAGAACGCTCTGTCTCTTCCCGTCTCGCACGTGCGACGACGAGCCAGGGTTATTTCCCCGCTCTTCGAAACGTCCTCTCTGCGTCAGTCTCTCTCTCTCTGTGAGGAGGAATCGCAACAGAAAAATCGTTTCACACGCACGCAAACTTCGTCCAAAAATGGGGACGTGGGACGAGGTTTTTGATAGATTTTTTCACCCCGGGAGATAGATTTTCACTTTGGCAGAAGATAGATAACGAACAGGAAGCGAGAGGAAGAGAAAAAGAATACACACGCGGGAGGCATAAAAAACACAAAAAGGCTTCGGGCCGTGTACCTCAACAACGCGTTCGTAAATATAATATAAATAATAATAGCAATACATGTATTTACAACAGCAACACCTGGCGACTCAACTCTCGCGCGCTTTTAAAACATCATCATCTTCATCATCTGGCTTCGCGTTTGGTGAGTTTCTTTTTTGGCGTTGAGGAGGAGGAAGAGGAAGAAGGCGCCGCGGTGTCGTAGTTGGCGTTTAATTTTTTCTCCAAACCGGTGTTTCTTTCGGCGCTTTGCGCGTCTTGCACAGCGCGTTCCATCGCGCGGCGTGGGGCCAATATGACCAACAAATCTTTCGCGCGAGAAACGCCGGTGTATAGGAGGTTTCGGC
>Ga0255767_1001633_pt1 | contig 19796 bp, 13 predicted proteins | sample 071ome_24_FD_179967 | JGI IMG/M metagenome (GOLD analysis project Ga0255767, IMG submission 179967) | Coastal salt marsh microbial communities from the Groves Creek Marsh, Skidaway Island, Georgia - 071402CT metaG (version 2) | ecosystem: Environmental > Aquatic > Marine > Intertidal zone > Salt...
CCAAGCCGCCTGTCATGCCCGCACCAAAGTTCACCCCCGTGGCGCCCAGCACCGTGACCAGACCTCCGGTCATGTATTCGCAGCAATGGTCTCCCGCGCCTTCGATCACAGCGTGCGCGCCCGAGTTGCGCACCGCAAAGCGCTCGCCTGCAACACCCGCGGCAAACAAACTGCCACCGGTAGCACCATACAAACAGGTATTGCCAATGATGCTGGTCTTGCGACTTTCGAAGCGGCTGCCCTCGGGCGGCGCAATCACCAGTTTGCCACCCGCCATGCCCTTGCCGACGTAGTCGTTGCAGTCACCGCGCAGGTACATGTGCAGGCCGCCGGCGTTCCATACGCCGAAGCTCTGGCCAGCCGTGCCGGTAAGGTTAACGGTGATGGGGTCCGATTCCATCCCGGTGTTGCCATGACGCTTGGCAATTTCTCCAGAAAGGCGCGCACCAATCGAGCGATCGCAGTTGGTCACAGCGTAAGAGAACGTGCCGCCGCTCGCCGCCTCGATGGCAGGCAACATATCGGCCACCATTAAATTGGATTTCTCCGCGGTGTCGAAGGGATCGTTGCTGGCCACCTGACAAAACTGCGGCTGATCCGTGGCCTCGTCGTCAACCCAGAGGATAGGGTTCAAGTCGAGGCTTTGTTGCTTAGCCGTCTGGCCCGGCAAGCATTCGAGCAGATCGACCCGGCCAATGAGCTCTTCAAGGCTCCGCACCCCGAGCTTGGCCAGCCACTCGCGGGTTTCCGTCGCCACGAAAGTAAAGAAATTCACCACGCGCTCAACGTCCCCGACAAAGTGCGCCTGCCGCAGTTGGGCATTCTGGGTCGCGACACCCGTCGCGCAGTTATTGAGGTGGCAGATGCGCAAGTACTTACAGCCCATCGCGACCATAGGAGCCGTGCCAAAACCAAAGCTCTCGGCGCCCAAAATCGCCGCCTTGACCACATCAAGGCCGGTCTTCATCCCGCCGTCTGCCTGCACCCGGACCTTGCCGCGCAAACGGTTACCGCGCAGCGTTTGATGGACCTCGGCAATGCCTAATTCCCAGGGGGAGCCGGCGTAGCGTATCGACGTCAGGGGACTGGCAGCAGTACCCCCGTCGTAGCCTGAGATCGTGATGAGATCAGCGTAGGCCTTGGTTACACCCGCCGCGATCGTGCCGACTCCAGGCTCTGACACCAGCTTTACCGAGACCAGTGCGTCGGGATTGACCTGCTTAAGATCGAAAATTAGCTGAGCCAAGTCCTCAATCGAATAAATATCGTGATGCGGTGGCGGCGAGATCAGGGTGACGCCCGGCACCGAGTAGCGCAACCGCGCAATCAGATCATTCACCTTGCCGCCCGGCAACTGTCCGCCCTCACCGGGCTTAGCGCCCTGAGCCACTTTGATCTGCAGCACCTCGGCGTTCACCAGATAGTGCGGTGTCACACCAAAACGACCGGAGGCAATTTGTTTGATCTTGGAGACCCGGTCAGTGCCGAAGCGATTCGGATCCTCGCCCCCTTCACCACTGTTGGAGCGCGCACCGATCTGATTCATGCCCATCGCCAGCGCCTCGTGGGCCTCGGGAGACAGAGCACCCAACGACATGCCCGCTGAGTCAAACCGACGCAGAATATTGTCGATCGGTTCTACCTCATCGAGAGGCACCGGCGCTTCGGGTAACTTGAGCGCCAAAAGATCACGCAATGCGGCCACCGGCCTATCGTTACAGTGGTTCGCATACTGCTGATAATCCGCGTAATCGCCGCTGACCACAGCGGCCTGCAGGCTCATGACCACGTCGGGGTTATAGGCGTGGTACTCGCCGCCATGCACATACTTTAAGAGACCACCCTGATCGAGCGACTTGCGCCGCGAGCGCGCACGGCTCGCCACCTGCCACTGGTCTTTCTCCAGCTGATCGAGGGTCACGCCGCCAATACGCGACGTCACGCCAGTAAAGGCTATATCGACCAGTTCGCTGTCGAGACCGACCGCTTCAAACAGCTGGGCGCCGCGATAAGAGTTCACCGCCGAGATGCCCATCTTGGACATGATTTTTAAGAGCCCCTTATTGATGCCCTTGCGGAAGTTTTTCTGGCATAGCTGGGGATCACCCAGCAGCTCGCCTCTGGTCAACAAGTCTTCAATCACGCTGTACGCCAAATACGGGTGCACTGCCGTCGCGCCAAAGCCGAGCAGGCAGGCCACATGATGCGAGTCTCGGGCACTGCCGGATTCGACCACGAGGTTGCACTCGGCGCGCAAGCCAACGCGAATCAGGTGATGATGGACAGCACCCGTAGCCAAGAGGCTATGCAGCGGAACGCGGCTCTCATCAATATTTCGATCAGAGAGAATCAGGATGCTCTTGCCTTCACGAACCGCCGCCTCGGCACTGGAGCAGACCGCTTCAAGGGCTTGGCGCAAGCTGGCGTCAGCTGGGTCGTAGGTGGCATCCACCGTCACGGCGGTAAAGCCCTCCTCAGACAACCCGCTGATGCTCTTGAACTTGGACTGGGACAGCACGGGTGACGTCAGGCTGATGCGACGGGCGTGATCCGCCGACTCCTCAAAGATATTGCGCTCCGGGCCCAGATCCACTTCAAGGGACATCACGATTGACTCGCGCAGCGGGTCTATCGGCGGGTTGGTGACCTGAGCAAATTTCTGTCGGAAATAGTCATAGAGCGAGCGTTCCTGACGCGACAGCACGGCCATAGGCGTGTCATCACCCATAGACCCCACCGCCTCGTTGCCCGACTCTGCCAGCGGTCTGAGTACCTGATCCCGCTCTTCGAAGCTGACCTGAAACATCTTCTGATACACATCGAGCTCGGCGCCGGAGATCGCGGCCACAGGCTCTCCCGTGAAGCTACCTTCAATCAATCGCGCGTTTTGTCGCAGCCATTTTTTGTAGGGCTGACGGGTTTTCAGCAGCTCATCGATATCCTTGGTGTGCAGTACTTTGCCTTCCTGAGTATCGACCACCAGAATCTGACCGGGGCCGACCCGACCCTTGGCAATCACCTGCTCAGGCTGATAGCCATGCGTGCCGACTTCAGAGGCCAGGGTAATAAAACCATCATCCGTCGTGACCCAGCGCGCCGGGCGAAGCCCGTTGCGATCTAGCAGGCAGCAGGCATAACGCCCGTCTGTGAGCACGATCCCCGCAGGACCGTCCCAAGGCTCCATATGCATAGCGTTGTATTGGTAGAAGGCTTTCAGGTCGGGGTCGATACCCTCGATGTTTTGCCAGGCGGGCGGAATCAGCATGCGCAGTGCGCGCGGCAATTCGACGCCGCCGGTGGTCAGGAGCTCAAGCATGTTATCGAGGCTTGAAGAGTCCGAGCCCTCGGTGTTCACCAATGGCACCAAAGCCTGCAGATCAGGCAGTAGCGGCGAATCTAATTTGGCGCTTCGCGCCCTCGACCAGCTGCGGTTACCTTCGATGGTATTGATTTCGCCGTTGTGGGCCAGCATGCGGAAAGGCTGCGCCAGCGGCCAGCGCGGCAAGGTGTTGGTGGAGAAGCGCTGGTGGAACACGCAAATGGCGGTCTCTAGCGACGGGTTATTCAGGTCGGGGTAAAACCGCTCAAGATCCGCAGGCATCACCAGACCTTTGTAAGAGACCACCCGGTCAGACAGACTGCAGATGTAGAAATCGGGGTCGCTTTCCAGCGCCATCTCAGCGCGTCGGCGCGCGGTAAACAACTTGCCCAGGCAGTGCTCATGGTCGACGCCGCTGGCATCGACAAACACCTGCTCTATCCGCGGCAACTGATCCAGTGCAATCTCGCCACACACGCCTTCATCAATGGGGACTTCCCGCCAGCCAAATACCGGCAGCCCTTCGGAAATCAGCGCAGCCTCCATGGCCTTGCGGGATGCCTGCTGCAACGCCTCATCACGACTCAAAAACAGCATGCCAACCGCGTAGTGCTCGCCAAGGTCGACGTCTAGCGCGGCTTTGGCCTCGGCGCGCATGAAGGCGTCAGGCATTTGCAGCAATAGACCACAGCCATCCCCCGTGCGCCCATCGGCGGCAATACCACCACGGTGCGTCATGCAGGTCAGCGATTCTATCGCTGTCTGTAACAGGCGATGGCTGGCCTCACCCCCAATGTGGGCGATCAGACCAAAACCACAGTTATCCCGGAATTCTTCGGGACGGTAGAGTCCGCGAGAGGGTGCCGACCGTTCACCGGCATCGCCCGCTGCTATAGCATGATTCATAAACCGTTTCGCTACTGAACCGGCGCACAACACCGGCGAAACCGCTCCTCACGGAGCAAGATCAAAAGGGGGCGTAGTGTACACGCCCGAAAAGGGGCGCTCAATTAGCGCAAACTTCGCCGATTAGGCGTCGATCACGCGGGCAATGTCGTCATCCGTGACGTTTTCAGCCACCACTGCCTCACCCAGATGAGAGAGCACAATATAGCGAACTTTTCCGCCGCTCACTTTTTTGTCACTGCCCATGGCCTCTAACATCGCCTGAGCTGTGATATTAGCCGGGGGGGAGACCGGTAAACCTACCGCCTGATTGAACGCCGTGAGCTGGTCTACCACTTGTGAATCAAGCGCGCCGCGGAGCACTGACAGCCGACTGGCCAACACCATACCTGCGGCCACCGCCTCTCCGTGGAGCCAGTCACCATAGCCCTGAATCCGCTCGATGGCGTGGCCGAAGGTGTGCCCGAAATTCAGATGCGCGCGCACCCCACCCTCGCGCTCATCGGCTGCCACGACGGCTGCCTTGATCGCGCAGCTGCGCTCGATCGCAAACGCCAGCGCCGCCGCATCCCGGCTCTTCAGTGCCTCGGCGTTATCGATGAGCCAGGCGAAAAATTCGGCATCGCGGATAAGACCATACTTAATGATCTCAGCCAGCCCTGCCGCATATTCTCTGGCGGGCAAGGTGCCGAGCGTGTCAAGATCGATCACCACCCGCTTAGGTTGATGAAAGGCGCCGATGAGATTTTTACCCATCGCGTGATTCACGCCCGTCTTGCCACCTACGGAAGAATCGACCTGAGCAAGCAGCGTGGTCGGCACCTGCACAAAGTCCGCCCCGCGGAGGAAGCAGGCGGCCGCAAAGCCCGTCATGTCACCGACCACACCGCCGCCGAGTGCGACAAACAGGCTGCCTCGCTCATGCCTGTCGGCCAGCGCCGCATCGAGTATGTGTTGAACGGACACCATATCTTTGTGGGACTCACCCGCCGGTAACACCACCTCGGTCAGTTGGCCGGCACCGGCAAGCGCTGCTTTAAAAGCCTCACCGTAAATCGGGCCGACCTGATCATCCGTCACCAGGATCACGCCGCTCCCATCGACCAACCGCTGCCAGATCGATACATCGGCAATCAGCCCGCGACCAATCTGGATCGGATAACTCCGGTCCGCCGTGGCAGAGGCGAGGTCAACATGAAGTGTGTGCAGCAGCTCAGGCATGGAAACGAGATTCCGGGTCAGTTAGTCACCATCGTGGCGGGGTATCAGTCCGCGCTCAAGCAATACCGCCTCAATCTGCCGGGCCACTTTACGCGCGTTATCGCCGCTAGCCGAGATGATGACATCTGCCAGCGCCCTGTAAAGCGGATCGCGTTGCGCCATCAGCTGTTTCAGGGTCTCTTCTCGGTCTCCCTGCTGAAGCAACGGCCGGCCTTCACCCGACCCGGTCCTTTTTAACTGTTGGGCCACAGAGGCGTTGAGAAAGACGACTATGCCTGTGCGCGCCATCATTTCCCGGTTTTCCGCCGCCAGTATCGCGCCGCCTCCGGTGGCAATCACCGCTCCTGAATGCTCGACAAGATCCTTAAGCACCGCAGTCTCGCGTCGGCGAAACCCCGTTTCGCCCTCGACATCAAAGATCCAGGGAATATCTGCGCCTGCTCGGGATTCGATTTCGGCATCAGAGTCGATGAAGGCACAGCCCAGCAAATCCGCCAGATGCCTGCCAACCGTCGACTTGCCCGAGCCCATAGGCCCAACCAGAAAAAGCCGCAGACCCCCGGCGTCATCACTCATGGCTCAGTCCGTCAGTTCACCAGCGCTTCAGAAAGGATTCTGGGCGTGATGAAAATCAGCGTCTCGGTTTTCTCTTGGGAGTTAGCGGTGCTCTTGAACAGATTCCCGACGTAGGGGATGTCTCCCAAGAGAGGCACTTTCTCGACCTTCACCAATTCCTCGTTTTTAAATACACCGCCCAACACAACCGTCTCACCATTGCCGACCAGCACTTGAGTCGTTAGCTCAGTGGTATCGATGGTGGGGATCAGACCGCCATTACCGCTGGGAACCAAATCGCCCACCGAGTCCTGATTCACCACCAAATCCAACAAAATGCGGTCGTCCGGCGTAATGTTGGGGGTGACATCGAGTTTCAGCACTGCCTCCTTGAAAGCAGTGGTGGTCGCGCCCGAAGCAGCACCCTCCTGATAAGGGATCTCCGTACCCGACTTGATACTCGCCTTCTGCTTGTCGCCGGTAATGACCTTGGGCTGCGACACGACTTCACCCTCCCCAGAGGCCTCAAGGGCCGACAGCTCAGCTGTCAGGAAAAGATCAGTCGAAGTGAAGCCCACTGCAAACCCCGAGGTGGCCTCGGCCACACCGAGATCGACAAAGGGGGCTGAGGGCATGTCGGCCTGACCACCACCAATCAGCTGGCTGTTGAGATTAGTCACGCTCGCCGTATCGCCAGCGATCGAGGTGAACTTGTCGCCACTCACGTTGAGGTACCCACCCCCCCAGCGAATACCCAGTTGCTCGTTGATATTAGAGGAGGCAATCACAATTCGCGCCTCGATCATCACCTGTCTGATGGGGATATCGACCTTCTCAATCAGATCCCTGATCTCCGCCAGCTTGGCGGCGGTATCGGTCACCACGATCGAGTTAGTGCGCTCGTCAACCACCACCGAACCGCGCGCAGAAATCAGCGAGCCGCCCTCCTCGGACCCGGCTTCAAAAAGCTCGACGACATCGATGGCTTTGGCATAGCGAATGCGGATGAACTCAGACTGCAGCGGTGCCAGCTCCGCCAGCTGCTTATTGGCCTCGATCTCCTGACGCTCGCGCTCGGCGATTTCCTGAGCCGGTGCGACCATCAACACGTTGCCAATCTGCCGGCTGTCGAGCCCGCGGGTTTTCAACACCAGATCCAGCGCCTGGTCCCAGGGCACGTTTTGTAAGCGAAGCGTGATGCTGCCGGTCACGGAGTCCGATGCCACCAAATTCAGTTCGGTAAAGTCAGCGATCAGCTGCAGGACCGCGCGCACTTCGATACTTTGAAAATTCAGCGAGATGCGATCACCTACATAGTCAAACTCATTCAACCGCTCGCGCTTCTCTTCCTCACTCAGCGCTGCAACAGCAAGGATGTATTCATTGCCAGTCTGGTATGCGAGATAGTCGTACAAGCCATCCGCCCGTAGCTTGAGCTTGGTGCCGCGCTCTGTGGTGCTGACTTCAATGCCCTGAACCGGGGTAGCGAAATCGGTGACATCGAAGCGTCGAATCAGCGCCTCACGAATATTGGTGTTGAGGAACTGCAGCGTGATGTCGCCCCCTTCGCTAAAGATGCTGGCGTCAACTGAGGGGTTAGTCAGGCTGAGAATCAAGAGCCCCTCACCGTCTGGCGAGCGCTGGAATGCGAGATCGGTGATTTCCGATACCACACGCTCAACTCGGTTGGCATCGTTTCGCAGAATGTCAGTAGCCGCAGAGGACGCCATGACTTGCCCGTCGTCCTGCCCGACCTTCAGGGTTAATTGACGCCCCGATACCGCGCTTTCAAAAGGCACCAGATCAACCAGATTGATAATCATCCGGGTGCGATCACCCGACTCCAGCACCATGACACTGGTCGCATTGGCCTGCGACAGACTGAAGCGCTTCTGCTCCAGACCGCTGCGGGTATCCGGGAAATCGAGCACGATCCGCGCCGGCTCTTCGATGGTATAGCTCTCGATATCTGCCGAGGGTGGCTCGCTGAAGGTCAGCCGCACCTCAAGTTGCGCGCCGGGCTGGGCCGTGAAGGCGATATCCTCGATCACCACCGGTGCCGCTGCCGTTGCGACGCTCCAGAAACAGCCCGCCAGCAGACTGATCCAGCCTGCCGACACAGCGCCAATGCGCTGGTTTGGGTTCGCTCTCATCATGCCTTAGTCTCCCTCGCTCACATCCCTGAGAGCTCAATGGTTCTGGGTCGCTCCACCCAGCCGTCCTCGGTTCCGTCCGGGACAATTTCGATTACAGCGACAAAGGTATCGCCCATCTCTATGATCCTACCGTGATCCCGCCCCAGAAAATTGCCGACTTGCACGCGGTGAATACCGCCGTCCGGGTCCTTGATCAACGTCCAATCTTCACCGGCACGCTCCAGCGAGCCCACCATCAACAGTGAGTCCAGCGTGAAACGCTCCAGATATTCCTTTGGGCGGTTGTTGTCCGGACGCAGCGCGGCGCGAGACGAAAGGGCCGCCAACTGCCTGATATCGACTGGGCGGTCAAACGGGCTACGAAGCGTGGTGGCCGCATAGGCAAATGCCTCATAGGCCTTGAACGTCGGGATCGGCTCTATCACGCCACCGGGGCGAGCGCGCTTCTCGGCCATGAAGGCGTCAAGATCACTGAAGCCGCCACCCCCACAAGACACCAGCCATGGCAACAGCACCAGCATGCCCAGCGAGCGCCGCACTGCCCTCATCGACTCAAAGCCCATCGTCTCCCTCCCGGTAACGATAGGTTTTGGCCAAAATGCTCATCTCCAGCATCGGCGCTGCGTCGTTATCTATGGCAATCTCAAAATCGTGCAGTGTCACGATGCGGGGTAAACCCGCCATGCCCGATACAAAGGCACCCAAGTCGTGATAGGAACCGACCGCTTCAATGGCAATGGGGAGCTCGATATAAAAGGTCTGCGCTTGCTCATCCAATAAATCGATCCGCTGAATGCTCAAGCCGTTGAGTTCACCTTTGTCGGTGATGTCCTCCAGCAAACCCGGCACCTCGGTCTCGGAGGGTAGCTGCGCCACTAGCGCACCGAAACGCTGCTCCATCTCCACCAACTGGGCTTTGTAGGCGTCGAGGTTGGCGGCCTCAAAGGCCTTCTTCTCAAAATCCTGCCGCAACGTCTGCTCTTCTTTCTCTACGCCGCTTAACTGGATGTTCAGATCGTCCACATGAAAGTAAAAGCCGGCGACCAGTATTACGACATAGAGCAAAATGAGGACGATGCCTTTCAGTACCAGCGGCCAGCTGCCGATGTTCTCCATATCCAGATCAGCGAGATCGAACTCGTTCAGCGCTTTGAGTTGCTCAAAGAGGTTCATAGCGACAGCCCCTCCTCGTCCTGGGGCAACTGCAGATTCACCGTCAATTTAAAGGTGGTGGCCTGCTCGCCGTAGTCGGGGGCGGCTTGCACTGCATCGAGGTTCGGATTCTCTAACCAGTCCGACGCATCGAGCCTGCGCATCAAGCTCGACACGCGATTATTGGACTCGGCGACACCCTCTAGGGAAACCACATTCTCTTTCGTTTGCAATGAGGTATAGAACACCCCGTCGGGCACTGTTCTGACAAGTTGGTCCAAGAGTCTAACAATCACGGGGCGATTACCCTGAAGCGCCTGAATCACCCGCATGCGCTCAATCAATTGGTTGCGCTTGCGCTGCAGATCCCGGATCTCCGCGACCTCCTGATCGAGCAGTGCGATCTGGGTACGCAAATATTGGTTGCGCGACTGCTGATGATCGATCTGGCTGTTCACCGCCAGATCCCACAGCAGCACCGACAGCGCGGCACCCGCCACCGTCGCGCCCAAACCGATCAAGAACTGTTTTTTGCGCTCCTGTCTTCGCGCTTCGCGCCAGGGCAACAGATTAATGTTGGCCATCAGCGGACACTCCGCATGGCGAGACCACAGGCCACCATCATGGCGGGGGCGTCTTTGGCCAGCGCTTGGGCATTTACCCGAGAACCCACCGACATATCTGCAAAAGGATTGGCCACAATCGTCGGCGTGCTTAGACGCTCCTCAATGATTTCCGCCAGTCCGCTGATGGCGGCAACACCGCCGCACAAGACGACACAATCGAGCTCGGTATATTCGCTGGAAGAGAAGAAAAATTGCAGCGAGCGACTTACTTGCTGCACCACCGCCTCACGAAAAGGCTCTAGCACCTCGCGCTCGTAATCGTCGGGCAACCCCCCCTGCTTTTTGGCGCGACCCGCTTCTTCAAAGGAAAGGTCGTAACGATTCATGATCTCGTCAGTGAGCTGCTTGCCACCAAACAGCTGCTCCCGGGTGTAAACACTCTCGCCGCCCGCAAAGACTGACAGGGTGGTCATGCTCGCACCGATGTCGACCATCGCGATCGTCTCAGGCGCCGTAACCGGTAATTGAGTTCGCAGGAGCGCTAGCGCGCGCTCCATTGCAAAGGCCTCAACGTCGATAATCTTAGGGGTGAGACCGGCCACCTCCAGCGCATCGACTCGCGACTCAATGGTCTCCTGTCGACAGGCCGCCAGCAAAACATTGACCTGATCATCTCGACCCATGGCAGGGCCCAACTCTTCGAAGTCGAGTGCGACTTCATCTAAGGGGTATGGAATGTATTGGTCCGCCTCGACGGTTAGCTGCGCCTCGAGGTCTTCCTCAGACAGGCCGGCGGGCATGGCGATAGTCTTGATAATGACCGCCGAGCCCGAAACGGCGGCAACCGCCTGCTGGGCACGGGTTTTGGAGCGGGCGACGAGATCACTGATCAAACCACCGACCACGTCAATTTCATTGACGTTTTTTTCCACCACGGCCTCGGGAGGCAGTGGCGCTACCGCATAACTCTCAACGCGATATCGATCGCCGTTGCGGCTAAGCTCCAGCAGTTTGACCGTGGTCGAACTGATGTCGATACCGAGCACCTGTGATGTCTTGGCAGTGCCAAATCCCCTCAACACTTGTCATTCCTTTGCGTGTGTCGACGTTCCCCGGAAGGGCCCAAGTTTTCCAGCACTCAATACTACGATGGGGTCCTTTGTATATGGCCCGCCAAAGTCGGTAAAAGGTCACTTAACACCAGCAATTGTGTGAAATCTCCGCAAAAGCCTTGATATGTTTGCGTTTCGAGGTCGCGTTACGCTTGACGCACTCACCGGACGTCCCGGATGAACCCGACCTGAGAGACAACACGCCGGAGAGCCCAAGGGTGCCAAAAGCCAGAAAAGTGATGCGATACAGCGCGCTGATTGCCTGCGCGGCCATCTGGTGGCTGGCTGGACTTTACCTTTATCTCAGCCCAAAACTCCCCGAAGAAAGTGCACTCCGCAACATCACGTTGCGAACCCCTATGCGTGTACTCAGTCGTGATGGTGCGCTCATCGGGCAGTTCGGCGAGCAAAAGCGAAAGCCGCTGCAATTCGAGCAGATCCCACAAAGCTTCATCGATGCACTGTTGGCCGCGGAAGACGACGGCTTTTTCGAACACGGTGGCATCGAACCGCTAAGCCTGATGAGAGCGGTCTCAGAGTTGTTGCTGACCGGCAAAAAAGGCAGCGGTGGCTCAACGCTGACAATGCAGGTAGCGAGAAACTATTTTCTGACGCTGGATCAGACCTTCCTCAGAAAGTTCACTGAAATCCTGCTGGCGTTTCAGATTGAAGCCCGACTGAGCAAAGAAGAAATTTTTGAGCTGTACGTCAACCGGGTGTTCCTCGGGCATCGTGCCTACGGCTTTGAGGCTGCGGCGGAAACTTACTACGGAAAGCCCCTCGCGGAACTCACGCTCGCACAACACGCCATGCTGGCCGGCGTGCCGAAAGCGCCGTCGCGCAACAACCCGCTGAGCAATCCTGAAAAAGGCAAGATCCGCCGGGACTGGATTCTGGGTCGTATGGCGAGCCTCGGCATGATCAATGAAACTGAACAAGCCGCGGCGCTAGGTACGCCCGTCACCGCTTCTTTTTATGGCCAAGTTGTTGAGGTCGACGCCGACTACATCGCCGAGATGGTCCGTCGTGAAATGGTCGAGCGCTTTGGTAATGCCGCCTACAACGACGGCTATGTGGTCTACACCACAGTTGAGGCGAAACTGCAGCAAGCGGCCTATGATGCACTGCTCAGCGGACTGAGAACCTACGACTGGCGGCACGGCTGGCGGGGGCCGGAGCGACGCTTGGCTCCGCGCGAAGGCGAGTCACCCGAGGAGACCCTAGGGCGCTGGCAAGAAGCACTCCGCGACATGCCAACCATCGCCAAGCTGCCACCGGGCATCGTCACCGCAGTCGGGGACGAGGCCGTGTCAGTGCTACTCAAGTCCGGGGAGGCGATCGCCCTGTCATGGGAAGGGGATCTTGAGAAAGTACGCCAGTACCGGTCGGTGAATCAAACGGCGGCGCCCGAGAAAACTGCCTCGACATTGCTTGCGCCGGGCGACTTGATTCGCGTTCGCGAGACGGATGAGGGATGGCGGCTGACGCAGGTACCCAAGGCGCAATCTGCTTTGGTCTCACTCGATCCCAAACACGGTGCCATCCGCGCATTGGTCGGCGGCATGGGCTTCGAGTTGTCCAAATTCAACCGTGCAACTCAGGCAAAACGCCAGCCCGGCTCAAACTTCAAACCGTTTCTGTATGCCAGCGCGTTAGAGGCAGGTATTACGCCCTCCACGGTCATTAACGATGCGCCGGTGGTGCTCGACAATCTCTCTGCCGCAGAAATCTGGCGGCCGGAAAATGACAGCGGGAAATTCTATGGGCCGACACGGCTACGCGAGGCGCTGACCTTCTCGCGCAATCTCGTTTCGATCAGGGTGCTGCAACGCGTCGGCGTGCGGCCTTTCATCCGGTACGTAGAGGGCCTAGGGTTTGATACTGAAGACATACAGGCAAATCTGACGCTGGCCCTCGGCACGCATACCTATACCCCACTTGAGATCGCCACGGGCTATGCCATCTTGGCCAACGAAGGCTTCAAGGTGGAACCCTGGCTGATTGAGCGAATTGAAAACGCGAAAGGAGAGATCGTTTACGCCGCCGACCCACTCGTGGCGTGTGCCGAATGCGCCTACATGGAGGGTAGCGAGCGCGAGGAAATGCGGATGGAAGATATATTGGGCACGGCAGTGCCCGAGGTACGCGCAGCCGACCGGGTCATGGACCCCCGGGTCGCCTTCATCATTTCCTCTTTCCTCAACGATGCCATTCAGCGCGGCACGGGCCGTCGCGCGCGGGTACTCGACCGGCAAGACATCTCGGGCAAGACAGGCACCACCAACGGCCCGAGGGATGCCTGGTTCTCGGGTTTTAATCGCGACCTGATTACAACGGCTTGGGTGGGCTTCGACGACTACGGGCCTCTAGGGCGTCGCGAGTTTGGGGGCACCGCCGCGCTGCCTATCTGGATCGACTACATGCGTCAGGCACTGCCTCCTGCGCAACCGGCACCACCCATGCCGCCCGGCATTGTCCGCCTGCGTGTAGACCGGGCGTCAGGCCTGCGGGTAAGGGGACAACCCGAGGGCAGTGTGATGGAGTACTTCCTCGAAGAATCCCTCCCGGACTGGGACACCGGCTCAAGCGGCACCATCGATACTGAAAACCTCGAGCAGATTTTTTAAGGCAAAAAAAACGCCGGCATAAGCCGGCGTCTCATTTAACTGACCGCTTAGTTCTTAAGGCTTCGGCCTCCAAAGCGCTTGTTGAACCTCGCAACACGACCGTCGCTCTGAGCCACCTTCTGCTTACCCGTGTAAAAAGGGTGGGAAGCACTCGAAATATCCAGAATCATATAAGGATAGGTTTGCCCTTCGTGCTCTTTCGTCTCACTTGTCTGCACCGTCGAACCCACAACAAAGTAGGTGTCCGATGAAGTGTCGTGGAACAGAACGTCACGATACTCGGGGTGAATGTCTGGTTTCATGCCAACCTCCGTCAGCATCTGTCTTGCGAAAAAGAGCGCGGATCATACCAGAGCCCGCTCCGATAGCAACACGGAATACGCCCGTTCCCGGGCTTTAGTACACTGAGCTGGTAAGCCAGCGCGCCGAGCAGCCCTTGAGCCAAAATACAGCGAAAAGCCCCCACAAACCTGCGATCTGGCGTTGCGCGGTACCCTCCCCTTTGCGGCACGCTTTTGATTACCTCCCGCCCGAAGGCTACATCGGACCCGCCAAGCCCGGCGCGCGCGTCACCGTCCCTTTCGGCAAGCGCACTGTCACCGCGGTCATGCTCTCGATCGCGTCAGAATCCGCGGTAGCACCCGCGAAGCTCAAAGCCGCAGGGGCACTGCTGGACGAGCAGCCGCTTTTTACCGAGGGGCAGCTAGCGTTGCTTTCCTGGGCCGCTGACTACTATCAGCATCCTCTGGGCGAGGTATTGCCTTTGGGCTTATCCCCTCGCGAGCGTCGCGGTCAACCCGAACGTGCGCTGACCGAGACGGGGGTCAGGCTGACTGCCCGGGGTCAGGGCCTGCCGGATGGTGCTCCTCATCGTGCACCCAAGCAGGCGGCGCTGGTCTCCCGACTGAAGTCAGGTCCCCTGCCCCTGGCCGAACTCAAAGTCGAAGGTTTCAGCCCTGCTGTTATCAAGGCGCTCAAAGACCATGCGCTCGTCGAGGGCTGTGAACTCTCAACTAAGGCAACCTGGCAAACCCGATCTCCACCATTACCAGCCAATGCGGAACAACAGACCGCAATAGATAAGATCGTGGCAGCGGCAGGGGCTTTTTCGGTGCATTTGCTCTACGGCGTAACCGGTAGCGGCAAGACAGAGGTTTACCTGCAGAGTGTTGCCGACTGCCTAAAACGGGGCCGGCAGGCACTGGTGCTGCTCCCCGAGATCGCCCTGACACCGCAGACGCTGGCGCGGTTCGAGGCACGATTCGAGGCGCCGGTTATTGCACTGCACTCAGGGATGGGTGACGCGGAGCGCGACCGCGCTTGGGCGGCTGCACGCAGAGGTCACGCCGCGGTGATCCTCGGCACCCGGTCCTCCGTCTTTGTCCCCCTGCTGAAACCGGGCTTAGTCATTGTCGACGAGGAACATGACGCGGCGTACGTGCAGCAGGATGGCTTCCGGTACTCAGCGCGAGATGTAGCGATCAAGCGCGCGCAGCTGGAGCAATGTCCGGTCGTGCTCGGCAGCGCCACACCCAGCCTAGAAAGTTGGCACAACGCTGAGCTGGGTCGGTTCCAGCGCCATTCACTGATGCAGCGGGCGGGTGCAGGGGCACTGCCCACGGTTCGACAAATTGATATCGCGGGGCTTGAACTGTCTGCGGGCCTGTCGCCAGAGCTATTGAACGAGATCGAAGCTGCGCTGAGCCGGCGTCATCAGGTGCTGGTATTTCTCAACCGCCGCGGCTTTGCCAATGCGCTGCTCTGTCACGATTGTGGCTGGAGCAGTGACTGCGCTGACTGCGATGCGCGCATGACGCTGCACAAAACGCCACCGGGATTGCATTGCCATCATTGCGGTCGGCGCTCAGCGCTGCCCCGGCAGTGCCCCAGTTGCCATAGCAGTCGACTGGTCGGCACCGGCGTCGGCACCCAACAGACCGAGACGTTTCTCGCCGAGCGCTTTGCTAATTTCCCGGTGATTCGCGTCGACAGCGACACCATGACGGGCCGCGAGGCGATGCCCAACCTGATTGAACAGCTCGCGGGTGGAAACCCGGTACTGATGATCGGTACGCAAATGTTGAGTAAGGGCCATCATTTCCCTCACGTCACGTTGGTGGCCGTTGTCGATGCTGACGCGCTGCTGTTCAGTCCCGACTTTCGCGGTGAGGAGCGACTATTACAGCTTCTGACACAGGTGGGTGGTCGTGCCGGGCGGGACGGGACCGCGGGTGAGGTGCTGATTCAAACGCGACACCCCGACCATCCACTAATGCAACATCTCGATCAGCCTTACCACACGGCGTTGCCCGCCTTGCTCAATCACCGGATTCAAGCAGGACTGCCACCCCACGGCGCGCTTGGTGTGATTCGCTGCGACAGCCAGGATCGACAGGAGGGGTTGGGCTTCCTCTCCGAAATCCGAAAAGGCATCACCGCACCCCGGGGCGCACAAATCATCGGCCCACTGTCCGCCGCGATGGCACGACGGAAAAATCGCTATCGCTCGCAATTAGTCATTTCTGCGGGGAGTCGCTCAATGCTGGCAAAAGTCATGACAACTCTGATTGCCGCGGCGGAGGCAACCCGACACTCTCACCGCTTGAGCTGGTCGGTGGACATCGACCCCTACGAAAGCTTGTGACTTCCTCCGCTGGAGCGACAACCGCCGGTTGGTGATAATAGACGCTCAGTCTGTGTTGTTCGCTTCGCAGACCTACCTGACAGGATGATCATGAAACCCGAACTGGCTGCGCTCATTAGCGAGGCGCTGGAACAACTCGTATCAGATGGCGTGCTGACTGAAATGCCCGAGTCGGCACCGCAGATCGATCGCCCGAAAGATCCGAGTCATGGTGATCTGTCTTGCAATATTGCCATGGTGATGGCCAAGCGCGCGGGCATGGTGCCCCGGGAGCTAGCTGCCCAGCTGATCGCGGCGCTCCCCGCAAACGCACTGATTGACCGCTGCGACATCGCCGGCCCCGGCTTCATCAACTTTTTTATCAACTCCGGCCACCATACCGAGGTCGTACGCACCATTCTCGAGAGCGGCGCGGCATACGGGTGCACTGATGCCGGCGGCGGGCGACGGGTGCAGGTGGAATTTGTATCCGCCAATCCAACAGGTCCCCTCCACGTGGGCCACGGGCGAGGCGCTGCCATTGGCGACTCCCTGGGCAGACTACTGGAAGCCACAGGGTGGTCTGTACAGAGAGAGTTCTATTACAACGATGCGGGCCAGCAGATCAACAATCTGGCGCTGTCGGTGCAGGCCCGCGCCCTAGGCAAAGGCCCCGATCACCCCGACTGGCCGGCGGATGGCTATCAGGGCGGCTACATTGAAGATGTAGCCAGCGCTTATCTGTCGGGCGAGACCGTGCTGGCCGCTGACCGGGAAATTACGGGCGCCGGCGACCCAGAGGATCTTGACGCCATCCGGGATTTCGCGGTGGCGTGCCTGCGGCGCGAGCAGGATCAGGACCTGAAGGCCTTTCAGGTGATCTTCGATGAGTATTTTCTGGAATCGTCACTCTATGACAGCGGTGCCGTCGAGCAAACCGTAGAAACCTTGCAGCGTGCCGGCCATACCTATGAAGAGCAGGATGCACTGTGGTTACGCACTACCGACTTTGGCGATGATAAGGATCGCGTGATGCGCAAAAGTGAGGGCGGCTATACGTACTTCGTCCCCGATGTCGCCTATCACCACAACAAATGGCAACGCGGCTATGAACGCGTGATCAACGAACAGGGCGCCGATCATCACAGCACCATCACCCGAGTCAGGGCCGGATTACAGGGGCTCGACATCGGTATACCCGAGGGCTGGCCGGAGTATGTGCTTCATCAAATGGTGACCGTTATGCGCGAGGGAGCCGAGGTAAAACTCTCCAAGCGCGCCGGTAGCTACGTCACGCTTCGCGACCTGATCGACTGGGTCGGCTGCGACGCCACCCGGTATTTTCTGGTCGCGAGAGCCCCCACTTCGCAACTCACCTTCGATGTGGATTTGGCGCTGGCTCGCAGTAACGAGAACCCCGTTTACTACATTCAATATGCCCATGCGCGATGCGCCAGCGTGCTGCGTAAGGCACAAGAGACGGATTCTGGCATAGAGGTTACTGAGGGTTTGGCGCACCTGGGTTACCTCAGCGAGGCTGAAACACTGGCACTGGCAGTCACGCTGGGTCGCTTCCCCGAGGTCGTGGCCACAGCAGCCAAGCGCCTTGAGCCCCACGATGTCGCAAACTATCTGCGCGATCTGGCCGCCGACTTCCACAGTTTTTACAACGCGCACAAAGTACTTGAGGGGTCACCGGAGACCATGACAGCCAGATTGGCTTTGGTTGCGGCAACGCAACAGGTGATCGCCAGCGGCCTCGGCTTACTCGGTGTGTCTGCGCCGGATGCGATGTGATGGCAGGGAGCGCCACCAAACCGCCCCGTAAAGCGTCTGCAACTCGCAAGGCTAGCGATCAGGCTAGCAGCGCCCCACCCACCTTAAATCGCGCGCACCTGCAGGGTTTTGTTGTGGGATGTGTGGCGGGAGGGCTCGGCTGTCTGGGGCTCTACAATGCGCTGGAGGCGGATCAGGCGATTACCGACATACCACCTGCAACACCACCTGCGCAGGAGGTCACCGTCGGCCCGCGATTCGATTTCTATACGGTGCTGCCGAATCAGGAGCTTGACCTGAATCCCGATATCGAACCCGCCGATCTCCAGTCGGGCAACACGAGCAGCGCACAATATTTATTGCAGGTCGGGTCGTTCCGCCAGCAGGTTGATGCAGATCGCCGCCGCGGTGAGCTGGCACTACTGGGTCTTGAAGCGACCGTGGAGCCGAGCGAGGGCGACAATGGGCGCTGGTACCGGGTCTATCTCGGGCCTTTCGAGAGCCGCTCCGAAATGGCGCGTGCGAGATCTCTCACGGCACAGGCTGACATGGACACCCTGTTACTCAAACGCGAGTCACCCTAAGCATGACGGCTCCAAATCAAGTCACCCACCTGCACTACTCGCGGAGCAAGCGTCGTCTGGAGCTGACCTTTTCCGATGGCGCCGACTACCAGCTGAGCGCCGAATTTCTGCGCGTCTTCTCACCCTCAGCTGAAGTCAGGGGTCACGGCCCGGGACAGGAAGTCTTGCAAACCGGTAAGTCTTCAGTCGCCATTGCCAGTATCGAACCGGTTGGACACTACGCCGTGCAGATTACCTTCGACGACGGTCACGACTCGGGACTCTATAGCTGGCAGTACCTGCGCGATCTGGCGGAGCGACAGGACCACTACTGGCGGCAGTATCTGCAGCAACTGTCTGCGGCCGGTAAATCTCGTGATCCCGAGGTCCAGGTGCTGCATTTCGACCCCTAAGGCGCCTGAACAGACCCTCTGAACACAGACCGCCCGCTCAGGTACACTTGCCGGCCCGCCGGAAAACGACCGGCGTGACAGCGGAATGCGAGTAATGAATGAAGAGGCGACCAGCAACGCGGATCGCGACGACGACACCACGGATTTTGGCTTCACTCGGGTAGACCGGGAAGCCAAGGCGGGCATGGTACGCGGCGTTTTTGACTCGGTAGCCAGCCGCTATGACTTAATGAACGACCTGATGTCCGGGGGGGTTCATCGTCTGTGGAAGCGGTTCACGATCGAGCTCAGCGCTGCCCGGCCCGGGCAGACCATTCTCGATATTGCTGGTGGCACCGGCGATCTCGCCGCAAAATTTTCCCGCCTGGTCGGGCCCGAGGGCCAAGTGATTCTCGCGGATATCAACGCCGCCATGCTAGAAGTAGGTCGCGATCGGCTTATTGATAAAGGGGCGACAGGCAACATCGAGGTTGTGCAGGCCGACGCACAGGCGCTCCCTTTCAAAGATAACAGTGTGGACTGCATCACCATTGCCTTCGGACTCCGCAACGTCACCGATAAGGCGCTGGCCTTGCGCTCCATGCTCCGGGTACTGCGTCCGGGCGGCCGCTTGCTGGTGCTCGAATTCTCCAAACCCACCTCGGCGCTACTGGGCAAGGTGTATGACCAGTACTCGTTCCAGATCTTGCCAGCGATGGGTCGTCTTATCGCGCAGGATGCAGACAGTTATCGATATCTCGCAGAGTCGATCCGCAAGCACCCCGATCAGGAAACCCTGCTGGGCATGATGGAAGATGCCGGTTTCGG
>Ga0255767_1001651_pt1 | contig 19705 bp, 19 predicted proteins | sample 071ome_24_FD_179967 | JGI IMG/M metagenome (GOLD analysis project Ga0255767, IMG submission 179967) | Coastal salt marsh microbial communities from the Groves Creek Marsh, Skidaway Island, Georgia - 071402CT metaG (version 2) | ecosystem: Environmental > Aquatic > Marine > Intertidal zone > Salt...
GAACACATTCAAGCAAAGCTGCTGGCTTCACATCACGCTGCGCAAGCTGCCGACCGCAAAGACTAGTTGGCCTCTACCGTCTTCTAGTTCCGGGAACTCATCGAGGAACCATTCCTTACCGGGCAAATAGTCAGCAGAGCGACAGGACGCGATAGCCTTCGTGCGGCGAACTCGATCCTCGGCCTTTCTTAAGCCTAGGTGGTAGCAGGCCCGATGAGATCGGCCATTTCTGGCTTGCCAGCTTGAATTTCCTCTGGGGTCAGCCCATTCAGCTCATGGGGGAAGACAAGCCACTGTTCCGTTTCATGAACGTAGTAGTCGGGTGTGACGGACGTCACATTCTTGGTTGGTTTGTACCATGGGCAAGCGATACGAATGGTGTCTGGAAGATTCCTGCGACACTTGATGGACAACTCCTCGAGGATTGCTCGAATGCTTCGGCCTGAGTCAAACACATCGTCCACAATGAGTAAGCGATGCTCGCTGTCTGCATGGTCGATCACGTATTGGAGTCCGTGAACGCGAACTTGTTTATCTTGTTGATTGATACCGGTGTAAGAGCTGGTGCGGATCGCAATGTGGTCACTCGGTATTCCTTGAAACTCTAAAAATTCCTGGACAGCGATGCCAACGGGCGCACCACCTCGCCATACGCCCACGATAAAGTCGGGCCGAAAGCCGCTGTCGAATATCTGGCGCGCAAGAACGAAAGAGTCTCGCAGCAGCGACTCAGCAGAGATGAAGTGCTTATCCATGATTACCCCGTCATATCGCCAATCGAGCGATGATTAGCCGTTTTATACAACAAAAGTTTGTAGGTCGAATGTCACCCGTCGAAATCGACCCTGCCCATCGTTGGTTCGGCGTGCGAGAGCCAAATATCCCCTCAATCGATTTTACCCATCATCATCGCTGATGACCACGCCAGCCGATGAGTCGTCCGCTACCAAATTCAGGTGCTGAGGCCGCTGGTCCAGCGCGCCATGCGCGGTCCAGGTGACGGTTCACGAGCCCATGAGCTAAAGTCTCAGTTTTGCAAAGCAGTGGGCTTATTCATGACCAACGACCCCATGGCACTTTCCGGTCGATCCGCCTATTTGGGCCTGCAGCATGCGCTAGCCTCGATGGGTGGCATTATTACCGCGCCACTGATCATCGCGCTGGGTATGGGTTTAAATGAAGCTCAGACGGCTTATGTCATTGCCGCGGCGCTAGTAGTTTCGGGGCTAGCCACCATTATCCAGATCGTCCGCGTCGGTCCGATTGGCTCTGGGTTACTTAGTATCCAAGGGACTAGTTTTGCCTTCGTCGGTACTTCAATTTATTTGTTTCATCAACTGACCGAGACACTGGCTCCCGAGCAGGCACTCGGCACGCTATTCGGTTCGATGATCGTGTGTTCCGTGCTCATGATGGGTTTGGCTTGGTTTGTGCGATCAATGAGTGGTGTCATCACGACAAACGTGACTGGCGTGACATTGATGATGATTGGGTTGTCGCTCGTCTGGTCTTCCGCATCGTCCCTAGCGGAGGGGTATCAATCCCAGGCGCTGGATGCTTTGGATCTCGGTTTAGCTGGCCTAGTCGCCGCCGTTATTATCGTTTCAATGCTGGTGCCCATGGCTTCGATTCGATCGATCTCTGTGATCCTTGGGTTAGGCGCGGGATGCGTCGCTGCGATACTGATGGATCGATTTACGCGACCCGATTCGGCATCGTCAGATCTTTCTTTTTTCACGCCTGATGTGCTGCCGTTTGGATTTGGGATAGAGCCTGTAATGGTCCTGATTATGATGCCGATCTTTATTGTGTCAGCCACAGAGAGTATCGGTGATTTAACTGCTACGAATCGTTTATCGGGTCATCGTCATGGTGACGAAAGCTATTGGTTACGTATTCGCGGTGGGTTAATGGGCGATTCGCTCAATTCCGGATTAGCGAGCGTTCTCGGCACCTTTCCCAACACCACGTTTAGTCAGAATAATGGCGTGATCAGGGCGACCGGCGCATCGAACCCAGTCATTGGGATTTATGCGGCGGTTGTGCTCATAGGGCTTGGGATGCTGCCAGCAACGATCGCCTGGATTCAAGCAATTCCAGAGACCGTTGTAAAAGGTATGACCCTGATCCTTTTTAGCCTTGTTGTCTTTGCCGGCTTCTCGCTCGTTAGGTCAGCAGCACCTAGGGTTTACGATTATGTGGGCGTAGTGATTGCTGGTGTGATGGGGATTGCTATCGCAGAAACGATCAGCGAGTGGTCGTTCATGCCAGCCGTGGTGATTTCGACCTTTTCATTCTCCGTGACGAATGCAGCGCTTCTGATGATCCTGATCGATCGTGCGCTGAAGCGGATTCGATAGTTTGCCCGTTCAGGAGTTAGGGGGATGGTGTCGATGCCAATGCTTGGCGATATCGAGTCGGGTTGGCACCCAAACATTGGAGTGGCTGAGTACATACTCGATGAACCGTCTCAAGGACTGAATCCGTGCTGGGCGGCCGATGATCCTGCAATGGAGCCCGACATTGAGCATTTTCGGGGCGTCCGCACCTTCGGCGTAAAGCGCGTCAAATGCGTCTTTTAGATAGCTGAAGAACTGATCTCCTGAATTGAACCCCTGCGCGGCGGCGAATCGCATGTCGTTGGTATCAAGTGTGTATGGGATGACCAAGTGATGACCCTGAGGCGCTGGAACCCAGTAGGGTAGGTCATCGGCATAGGAGTCAGAGTCATAGAGGAATTGGTCGTGCTCCAGGATCAGGCGACGCGTGTTGGGGCTGTCTCGTCCCGTGTACCAGCCAAGGGGTTTGGATCCCACGATCTTGGTATGCAATTCGATGGCTTGCTCGATGTGCGCTCGCTCGATTGCCTCTTCAACGAATTGATAATCCAGCCAGCGATAACCGTGGCAGGCAATATCCCAGTCGGCGTTCAGCATCGCCTCAACGACATCAGGGTTTCGGGCAAGGGCAACCGCTACGCCATAAACGGTGACGGGCAGGTCATATTCGCGGAAGAGCCGGTGGATGCGCCAAAAGCCTGCGCGAGCACCATATTCGTACATGGATTCCATGGACATGTGTCGAGCAGGATAAGGGTTGGCGCCGATAATCTCAGACAAGAAGGTTTCAGCATGAGCATCGCCATCCGTCACAGAGCGCTCACCGCCCTCCTCATAGTTCAGGACAAATTGAACAGCGACCCTGGCATTGCTCGGCCAAGCAGCATGCGGTGGTTGTCCGCCATATCCGATGAAGTCTCGCTCTGTCTTAAGGTCCATGATGGTTCCTCGTGTCGTGGCAAGTATTGTAGCTACCTAGTCTGCTAGGCACTAGAATGCGGTCGAATCGAAAGACACCATGCCTCTGCCAGGCTGGCACAGGCGTGTGGTGGAACGTGCTAAATGGATCGAGATGAGCACCGAATGAATATGAAAACTCTAACACTCTGGCAGACGATAGCAGGTTACAAGATTTGGCTGGTCGGCCTCGGGTTTGCGGTGATGATCTGCGTTGGGTTGTCCAGTCCCAGTTACTCCCAAACTCAAAGCGCAGGTGGCTCAGCAGACAAGCTGCACGGGGACATTAATCCCAGGGATTTTGCTGGGTGGTTTGAAGCGTTTAAAGCGCGTGCTACGCCCTCAGAGTTACATGATTTTCTCTGGGCAATGCCGAAAGGCGGCGACCTTCATCTACATATCACAGGATCTATCTTTCCGGAATGGTGGCTGGAGTTGGCATTGGCTTCATCGAAGCGGGGATATGCCTACTTCACCCGGGTTTCGATGAATAACTGTGCAATGAAAGGCAATCGGTCTGCCGAGAACGGGGTCATGACCACAGAGCCCGTCACAGAACCCATTTACTTTGAGACCATTGATAAGCCGAGGTTTGCCCAGCTGTCGCCTTGCGCACAAAGTGAGTTCAAAGCACTGGAGGCGCTCGATGAGCAGGAAAAGAAGGCGTGGCTGAGCAGTATTCGGCTGGATCACGAGGGTGAGGGGCGCGATGAGTTTTTTGAGAGGCATTGGCAGCGGTTAGGAGATCTCACCGCAAACCCTTACATTGTGGCTGAGGGGCTAGCGCGTAATGCGCTCGCGTTTGCCGAAGAGGGACTGCACTACTTTGAGCCGCAAGTGCTGGCTGAGGGGTATCGATCACCAGATGGGACGCCGATGCCGATTGAAGCGTCAACTCAGATATTAGTAGATCGAATGGGTGAAGCTGATGTCCAATCGTCTGGCATCCGCTATCGCTTTCAGCAATCTATCTTGAGATTTCTTCCTGACGCGGAGGACCGCCTGGCTCGCGCGTTTGAGATCGTGGCGGAGGAGCCCATGTGGGTTGCAGTCAATATGGTCGGTCGCGAGGATAACGACAAGGGACATCCAAGGCGGTTTTTGGAGCCCATCCGAGCACTACGAAGCGTGTATCCGGGAGTGCGATTATCGATTCATGGCGGTGAAGTCGATGAGCCCAATGAGCATGTGAGAGACACATTGTTGCTTGGAGCGACTCGCGTTGGGCACGCCTTTAATCTCATCAGCGATGAGCCCCTTCTGCAATCTCTTCGATTTGGTCCGTTTCTGATGGAAATCAACCTCATCAGTAATCTGAAGCTTGAGTACGTGGCCCGTTTCTCTGACCACCCATTTCCGGAATATTTGCGCCTTGGCGTCCCCGTTGCGCTCTCAACTGACGATCGAGGCATGTGGGACACGAACATGACGGATGAATTCTTTGTCGCCGTGCATCACTTTAATCTCAGTTGGCCAGAAGTGGTTCAGTTGAGTAAGGCCTCGCTGTCGCATTCGTTTCTTCCCGAGGAGGAGAGGGCAGAGCGCCTGAATGCGTTTCGTCAAGCGCTGGAGCAATTCATGCAGCGAGCGCTGTCGGACGAGATAGCGATTGAGCCTACCATGTACAAAAAGCGTCGCGCCCTCATGTGTAGTCGATACGAAGTTTGTGAGACAAAATCATCGAATTGAGTGTCATTTTGGTGCATGTGAATGAGATTGCTGTAAACTATTAGTGCAACGGGATCGGCTGATGCTTGTGTTTCAGGGGCATCGAACAACGGCCGACCGAACCGATTACGTAATGGACTATGTATGAGGCAGCGATATACGGTCGTCCCACTTAAAACTATCCTGGCCTTGGATGATATTGCGGCTTAATGGCTCAATGCCTGCGCCAGATCAGGGCAATGGATAGAGTGATGGGTCGGGTGATCGGTTAAATCGGGTTCCCTCGTGCCAAGATGGAAGCTAGGTGGAAGCTTGGTGGAAGATAGGTGGAAGCTTGGTGGAAGATAGGTACGAAAATTGCTGATTGAGTGCTGATGTGTTGTGGACGAATAGCGGCTGCAAGGTGAGAACAGGCAAAAGCTGTCCAGAGCGCTCTTTGTGATTCGCGTACCGAGCAAGATGTTACTTGGGAGCCAGTCGGCAAAAGGCCAAGAGAGATAAGCGGTAGAGCGTTAGCAGTTTGAAAATTGAGGCGGTGAGTAGGCCGCCGATCTTGATAGAGGCATGTCGAGGTGCAGTTGGTCTACAAACAAGGACTCGGGGCGTTGGCTGCGTAAGCGGCCGACAATCATTCATTCTAAGAATGGGAAATCTATGAATAAGAATGTCAGAAGGTTGACACTAGCTGCAGCGGTGGGGCTTGCGATTGTGGGCTCAAATGCGATGGCAGAAGAGATGGAAGAAATTGTTGTCAAGGGCGACCTTGGCAGCTTACCTGGTGAGCGTGTTGAGTCAGTGTTTGGATTTGAGAAGTCCATTTTAGAGACGCCACGCTCTGCATCCACGGTATCGGAAGAAATGATGGACCGCTTCAATATGGCGGACATCGACGAGCTGGTTGCTGTCGCTCCTGGGACCTTCACGCAGTCGTTCTTCGGTGTTGCCGGTTCACTTGATGTCCGAGGAACGGCTGGCGAGACTTATTTCCGAGGAGTGAGAAGACTAGATAACCCGGGCAACTACCCGACGCCAATTGGCGCCTCTGACCGAGTCGATATTGTTCGCGGGCCAGCTTCCCCCATCTACGGACCCTCTAAAATCGGCGGGTACCTTAACTTCAATCCAAAATCTGCGCGTATCGAAGAGACTGGCTCTTACATTGAAGAGCGGGTCGGTGCGATCTCATACACGGGCGGCAGCTGGGACAAGAGCGTAATGACTGCGGAAGTGGGTGGCCCTGCTGAGCTTGGCGGCAAGCCGCTCGGCTATTACCTCTACGGGGAAGTGGAGCACTCGGATAGCTTCTATACCAACGCACCAGGGGTGGACCAGGCGCTTATCCAAGCTAGTTTCGACATGGATTTGAGTGACACCGTTCGGTTGCAGTTCGGTGGGATGTGGCACGACTATGATGGGTCACAGAATGCGGGCTGGAACCGTTTAACTCAGGATCTTATCGACAACGGAACGTACATCACGGGTACGCCAATTCCACTCGACACCGACCTTGATGGGTTCATTTCACATGCGGAGTACTACGCAGGCAACATTAACCCGTTCGCGCTATACGCGTTCTTTGGTCAAAAAGAGATGGACCTCGCTACGCTGAGCGACGCATCGTTTGGATACGATTACGAAAATTCAAACATGATTCTGCAGAACGTTGGTACGGCTCAACTGCCTATGTCGTCAACGCTAATTGCTGATGACGATACGCTTGAGAATCAGGTCACCACGTTGTACTTCGATATCGATGTGACGCTAGGCGGTGACTGGAACCTGACCAACAAGCTCTTCTATGAAACTTATGAGAACTTGAACGAGAATGCCTATGGCTTTTCTCAGTTCCATGACACTTGGGTGATCGAAGAGCAGCTTATTTTGAGCAAGGTGTTTGAAGGCGATTCGCTGACAACGTCGGTGCAGATCTCCCCCTCCATCAGAAAGACCAACTTTAAGCACGGTGATGACTACTACAACGAGTACTTCGCGCGACGTGACTTGACGGGGCCATCAACGGCATTAGACCGCCGTGTGCTATCGACACGTATCGATGCTGAATACAGTGAGTACTACGTCGGTGACTACACCAACTTTGGCTTTGGCGTGATGCTGGATATGACCCATGAATCAGGTCTATCGCTACTCTTGGGTGCGCGCTACGACAGCATCGATATGTACGCGAAGACGCCAGCTGGAAAGACCCAATCAGATGCGGCATTCACGTCAAGTGAGGGCGGTGTAGATGTGGCTGTCAACGAGGCAACTGACGAGCCCAATGGTGTGTCATGGACTGCGAGTGTGAGTTGGGCAACTCCTATGGGTCTCGTCCCTTATGTGACTGCGTCCGAGCAGAACACCGTGATCGCAGGCCAGGGCGCCGAACTTCAGGTGGGTAACGTCTTTACAAACGCCGCATTTGATAGCTCAGAACTGATGGAGTACGGCATCAAGGGCAGCTTGCTCGATGATCGGTTGTACTTCGCATTGTCGACTTACGAGATGGAGCGAACGGACTTCAATGCTCAGTCCATCACGGTTAACCAGGCGGTTAAAACCGAAGGGACGGAGTTCGAATTGCGCTGGGCTGTTAACGAGCAGTTCCTGATGACGTTCGGCTACAGCAACGTTGAAGCATTGATGCTCGCAACCATTGCTGCAGGCAGCGAGTTCTCGTTCTTGGGTGCTGAGGACCTTCCATTGATCGACCCAACATTGCTTTGGGGTGGACAAGTCGGTGGATTGATCCCCGTAGGACCTAGTAAAGGGGTTCGAGCAGGTATGCCTGAAAACATCATGTCAATGACGGCCACCTACGACTTTGGTAACGGCGTAGCAGTTAGTGGAAGTGTTGTTGATGTGGACGACACAGCGTCGGGTCAGTCCTACGCGGTACGGCTGCCAGCATACACGCTGCTTAATTTGAGCCTCAGCTATGAAGCCGATGATTGGGGCTTCATCCTGGCGGCTAAGAACGTGACTGACGAGCGTTATTTCCGGGCTAACTTCCCAGACTTGTTCGGAACGACCGTCGTCTTGCCGGAACTGCCAAGGCACTATCAAGCAAAAGTCTCCTACAAGTTCTAAGCAGGAGAGCGATGAAAAAAGGGGCCTTGCGCCCCTTTTTTTGTTCCTTAGAAAAATGAAGTGGAAGGGAAAGGCGATATGTCCGAGAAATTAGCAGGAGTATCTGCATTCACTAGGGCCTTTTTGGGGCTCTATTTGGCGCTGGCGATAGCAATGCCCAGTGCAAGCGACCCAACACACTTGATGGATGAGCGTATCGAGCCAGTCCAAGTGAAGGTGGTTGTGGTGACTATGTTTGAAATCGGGGCTGATGAGGGTGATCGAGCCGGTGAATTCCAACTCTGGAAAGAACGCCGGCAGCTGTCTACGGTCTATCCATTTTTGGGTTATCGCGACTTACATTTTGATCCTGATACTGGATTGATGGTAATGGTCACTGGGATAGGCACGGCAAGATCTACGGCTGCGATTATGGCGCTTGGCATGGATCCTCGTTTTGATTTAACCAATGCCTATTGGGTGGTGACCGGGATCGCTGGTTTTGATCCAGCGGACGCATCCATTGGATCTGCGGCTTGGGCTGAGTATCTGATTGACGGGGATTTATCTCACGAGATCGATGCCCGAGAGATTCCTGAAGATTGGCCCTTTGGGTATTTCGCCCGCTACACCAAAGGACCCTTTGATCCGAATCGTCCCTCGCCTACGGGTGAGATGTACGCATTAGACCCAGAGCTCGTCAACTGGGCCTATGAGCTGACCAAAGACATGAAGCTAATCGATGATCCGGGGGCAGCCAAACATCGAGCGCTTTATACCGAGCACCCGATGGCGCAAAAGCCACCCTTCGTTCTAAAGGGAGATCAGTTGGCGGCGCTCACCTTTTGGCATGGCGCCATCCTGAATGACTGGGCCAATCAGTGGGTGGATTATTGGACCGATGGCAAAGGTGAATTCGTTTCGTCAGGTATGGAAGATACTGGGACCTATTTGTCGCTATCTTGGCTCGCGCGGATTGGCAAGGTAGACGTCGATCGATTGCTAGTGCTGCGAACGGCGAGCAACTATACGATGCAACCGCCCGGTGTGACAGCGGCAGAGAATTTACTCGCTGAAAACGAGGGTTATTCGGGACTTGGGGTCGCAGTAGAGTCTGCCTATACCGTGGCATCAAAAGTGGTTGATGCGTTGATCGCTGGCTGGGACGAATATCAACACCAGCCACCGCGAGTGAGCGTTGAGGCCACAATCAAGCACTAATTGAAAAAGCGCAGTAGGCAACGCCAGTAACGAGCAGTTCAGATATACGGCGCTGTTGTGGCTCGATCAAGCGAAGTGGTGTAGCGTGCCCATCGCTTGTATTCCGTCGAAGCAAAGGGTTAGCTAACCTTGTGCAAAACAAGTTGGGTTTGCCTCGCTCCGAGCGTTTGCCCCGTGCGGCAACTGAATAGAAGGAATGCACGATGACGACAGAAGACCGATTGTCTTTGATTAAGCAGTGGCCGAAGGCTGAGCTGCACTTACATATAGAGGGCACACTCGAGCCATCAATGCTGCTCGCGCTTGCCGACAAGCACAGCGTCCAATTGCCTTATCAGACATTGGCCGAAGTGGAGGCAGCCTATCACTTCGAGGACTTGCAGAGCTTTCTGGATCTATACTATTTGGGTGCTGGCGTTTTACGCGACGAGCATGACTTTTACGAGTTGATGCTGGCTTATTTGGAACAGTGTCGGCGTGAACATATCGTCCACGCGGAAATCATGTTTGACCCGCAGACTCATCTATCTAGGGGCATTGGTTTCGACGTCTTCATGCCAGGGTTTTTGGCGGCGATCAAGAAAGCCGAAACCGAGTGGCAACAAAGCACGCGCTTGTTGATGTGTTTTTTGAGAGACCAGTCAGAAGCATCGGCGCTTGAGACATTAAAGTTAGCAGAGCCTTACCTTGAACATATCGAGGCAGTCGGCCTGGATAGCGCAGAAGTCGGACACCCCCCCGGGAAATTTAAGCGCGCGTTCGAAGCAGCCGCTAAGCTTGGCTTGCGTCGGATTGCCCACGCGGGTGAAGAGGGCGGCCCCGACTATATTTCCGAAGCGTTGAACGAATTGGGTGTCAGCCGCATTGATCATGGCGTGCAATGCGTCAGAGATTCCTCGTTGAAAGCGCAATTGGCGGAGTCCCGCGTTCCGTTAACTATGTGTCCGCTATCCAATCTGAAACTGCGAGTCTTCGATCAGTTGATTGAACATCCGCTGTTTCAACTGTTGGATGAAGGGCTTTGCGTCACGATTAATTCGGATGATCCAGCCTACTTTGGCGGGTATCTGATAGAGAATGTGGAGCAAATGATCCAAGCCTTTGATCCATCGCTTGATCAATTGCGGCAGCTGGTCTGTAACGGGTTCGAGGCTAGTTTTTTGCCTGAAGATGAAAAACAAGCGTGGATCAATCAGGTGCGATCCCCATAAACCTTTAGCCCATGGATGCCCCCGTTGGGAAAGAAAACAAATAAGAGCGCCTTAGTCGTTAACCCGGTATCGGTGGCCTCTTCGTGATAGGTATCGGGGCAGAGACCAATGAGTCCAGTGATTGGCGTCCAAGGAGACGTATCTCTCCCCATCCTTACCTGAATATCGCGCTGGTCAGTCCGCGACTTGGCGAGTTCGTTCGACATGAACGCAGAGAGATCCTCGACAGGCTTAAAACCATATTCCTGGCTGACCGCTACCTCCCATTTAGGAAGTATGGGTTCTGAGAGCGACGCGTGGGCTGTTTGCTCCAAGGGAAGTGCGAATAACTGGCAACACAGCGGAGGGTTGAGTCGATGCAGGTAGGTATCGACAACGAGCGTGCTTGGAGTCACCGGTTGGTCAAAATGAAAGACGGCATGTTCTCCGAAACTGCCGCGAGCAGATTCCCATCCTCTCATGTGATCAACTTCCCGGACGCCAGCGATGGCATCGGCCGGATGCCCGTAGTGAGCATTGGAGACTGAGCAGATAGTTGCGGATTCGAGAAGATTGATTGGCTGCGAGCGGTCTTGAAGCGCTTCACCAAAGAGTGAAATGCGCGAGATCCCGCCTTCCTGATGGCAAAGCACCCGACATTTGTCTGCTTCTGTTGGTTGACAACGAAGCGTGACCTCAGCATTAGGCTCAAGTCGATGGCGATCGACTACGGTTACCGCTTGATCTCCTCTAATCAACTCAATAGAAACGGCCGGAACCTGATTGCCAGTGAACCAGTGTGTACTGATATCAATTTGGTGCACGATGGCAGGCTGTTTGAGGCCAAGCACCAGCTCATGCTGCGCGGTCGGCGAAAAAGTAAGCGTTTCGCTGTCTGGATGAAGGGTCCATGCGTCGTGGCGTTTGGTCTCGAAGCCCCAGTACTGGGCGCCCATGTGCGTAAACTGCCCAGCTCGATTTTCTGGTTGTTGGGGTAAGGCCACTTCGTGGGGGTTGGTAAAGCTTGAATCGCTGTAGGAGATCAAAAAGGTGTCGAGTCTCACAGGCGGACCTCGATAGGCTGATTGAGGGATTGCTCGTCGCAGTTGGGCTCGCTCGAATGGGCGTCGATGACCAGGAAGTCAGACGGAGCGGTAAGGGCTAAATTAAAATGATGCCAAGTACCGGGGTGAAAATTGACGCCAACACCAGTTGCTATAAATGCTTGGATATTGGCTTCCTTGAGGGGACCCGCGGGCGCAACGATGACCAAGTATGGGCGATCTGAGAGCGGAAAAAAGAGTTGACTCGACAAGGGGTGGCGCTCGAGGCTTTCGATCAAAAAGGGGAGCGTCGTTAAGTCACTCCGAAAGATGCTGACGCATGGCGTAAGCGAGGCGTCTAACGGCTGTTCGCTGACAGGAATGGTGTCTTTCGAGAGGGAAAGTTTGGCTAGATTATCGAAACGCGTTGTTCTGCCTTGATTGATTGACAGCTGTTCGTGCGCGGATTCAGGGGTGACCAGGTCGCCAAAGGGCGCGAAATCGTCGCGATGAATCGGTTTTGCTTGAATCGAGAGAGACATTCGGTTGTTCGGTTTTCTGTGCAGCATATCTGATCGAATCGCTAACTTGAACGGAAGCGTGAAAGAAGCGGTCTTCTCAACCGCTTGAATGTAGATCGTGGGTTTCGAGATTGAGTAATGGGTGCCTCGAATGTTGGACCACTAGCCAAACCGGCTCTGGGCACTAAACCCAAGATGTAGGGTATCGAGGACTAAAGTCTGCGTGCGATAAGACATAAAGGTAATAAAGGAGTGACGGCAGTTTGCTCGTTGCTCATTAAGGGTCTCCGGTTGGGCAGCACTCGGCCGGATAACAGGCGGGACTTGACTCATGTCGTATGCCTGCACTCTTCATGACACATCTATTGAGCGATTGGCGTTTCCATTTTGTCGTTATCGATGCGGCACAAAAAATGCAGGTAACTGTGAGAGAGCGGTGAGAAAGCGGTAAAGAGCGATAAGAGAACGGCGATAAAGGACCAATAAAACAGTGAGAAGGCGTAGCAACCAACCGGTGCAAGCCATGACCGCACAACCATAGCGCCCATCCAACATAATTCTTGGATAGAGGGACCGAAGCGAGGAAAACAAGCGCGTCAACGAAGAAAGCTCGCAAGTAAAAAGCTCGCAAGTAAAAAACTCGCAAGTAAAAAGCTCACAATAAAAGGTGGGCAAAAAAAGCTCGCAGGAAAAAAGCAGGTAAGAAAAAACCGCCCAAGAGGGCAGCATGCAGGATGGGAGCGAAGAGGAAGCAATCCGTCCATTCGATTTTACGGTTGCCGCGCTGGCGATCTTCGTAACGAGTGAGGCCCGAGTGTCAAAGTCGTGCTAAAGATAGGAATACAAAATAGCCTCGTATAATTTTGCATGATGAATGTGTTTGTTTCGACACCCAATGCTACTGCTGCCGATCATTCGAGTTGGCCGGCCTCTATTTGCCTCGACGTTGGGCGAGTAAGGGGTAGAAGCGCGCTATTGCTTAATGAGCGAAGTGGGCCGCTGCAGGTTCAACGTCCTTTCAAACAGGCCAATGGCAGTGTGCACTTGTATATTCTCCATCCGCCTGGCGGCGTGGTTGGTGGCGATTCGATCGATATCAAGGTGTCGGCGAGGGAAGGAAGTCGAGCGCTTATTACTACCCCGTCGGCAACGAAGTTCTACCGTGTAGATAACGGTGATTTGCAGCAAATCCAGGGGTGTCAGTTGACCAGTAAACAAGGCGCCGTTCTCGAATGGTTACCCCTTGAGACGATTGTGTTTCGGGGAGCCTCTCCAAGGATGACGACCGGTGTGCACCTGGAAGCGGATGGCCGGTTTGTAGGGTGGGAAATCCTTGCGCTAGGTCGAACGGCGTCGGGTGAGCAATTCTCTCACGGAACCTGTCAGGCCCATTGGCACATTTACCGAGATACGCGTTTACTGCACCGAGAAAACCTGATGATCGACAGCCAGGATCAGAGATTCGCAGATGCGAAGTGGGGGCTCGCCAGCGCCACGGTAGCAGGCACGCTATTTATTTCGAACTGCCCGATCGATCCTAGTTTCGACGATCACCTAGCGCGGTTAAGACATCAGTTATCCGAATCTTCTCTACCCTCGACCGAAGGGCAGTGGGCGCAGCTGGAGCTAACCCAAAAAGGTGAACTGTTGATTGCGAGATATCTCGGTCATTCAACCGAGGGTTGTCGGGAGGGTTTAAACGCGGTGCGTCATTCGGTTCTGAGACAACTCGGTCCAAGCGCGGATGATGCACGAATTTGGTCAACATGATGGAAGGAGCAGGTGATGGATCTCACTCCCAGAGATAAAGATAAATTGCTGATTTTCACTGCCGGCCTGCTGGCAGAACGACGACTGGCCAAGGGCCTAAAACTCAATCACCCGGAGGCGATTGCTTACATCTCTGCGGCAATTCTTGAGGGGGCAAGAGAGGGGCAGACGGTGGCCGAATTGATGTCGAGTGGACGAGCGCTTTTGACCCGTGACCAGGTCATGGAGGGCGTGGCAGAGATGATCCACGACGTGCAAGTCGAAGCGACGTTTCCCGATGGGACAAAGTTGGTCACTGTTCACGACCCAATCAATTAAGAGGCTGAAGAGATGATTCCAGGAGAAAGACAGCTCCGTGATGAAGATATTGAGCTCAATGAGGGGCGCGATCGGGTGGCGCTCAACGTCGCCAATACTGGCGATCGACCGATTCAAGTGGGCTCGCATTACCACTTCGCTGAGGCAAATCCGGCGTTATCGTTTGACCGAGATCTGGCCATGGGGTGTCGCCTTGATATTCCCGCAGGCACAGCGATTCGCTTTGAACCAGGTCAATCACGAGATATCACGCTTATTCCCTTTTCTGGGGATCGCAAGGTCTACGGTTTTCGAGGGGATGTCATGGGCGAACTTAAGGGTGCAGATTAAATGAAGATCTCAAGACAAGCCTATTCAGATATGTATGGTCCCACGACCGGGGATCGCCTTCGACTCGCAGATACAGAACTTTGGATCGAGATCGAAGCGGATCGAACCCATTACGGTGATGAGGTGAAATTTGGTGGGGGAAAGGTCATCCGTGATGGGATGGGGCAGAGCCAGGCCTCACGCGAATTTTCCGTGGATACGGTGATTACCAATGCAGTCATTATTGACCACTGGGGAATTATCAAAGCAGACGTTGGATTGAAAGATGGGCGGATTCACGCCATCGGTAAAGCGGGTAATCCTGATACCCAGTCTGGCGTTGATATTGTGATTGGACCAGGCACAGAGGTCATCGCTGGTGAGAACTGTATTCTCACTGCAGGCGGTATTGATGCGCATATTCACTTCATCTGTCCTCAGCAAATCGAAGAGGCACTCATGAGTGGCGTAACCACCATGCTGGGTGGAGGGACTGGGCCGGCGACGGGTACCAACGCGACGACTTGCACGCCTGGCGCCTGGCATCTGTCGCAAATGATGGCGTCAACCGACGCTTTCCCGATGAATATCGGCCTCTTGGGTAAAGGTAACGCCAGTTTGCCAATCGCTCTTGAAGAGCAAGTGAGGGCCGGCGCGATGGGACTCAAATTGCATGAGGATTGGGGAACCACGCCTGCTTCGATTAATAACTGTTTGAATGTCGCTGAGCAGTTCGACATCCAGGTTGCTATCCATACTGACACCTTGAATGAATCAGGATTTGTCGAAGACACGCTTGCGGCTTTTGCTGGTCGCGCGATTCATACCTATCACACCGAGGGTGCGGGCGGCGGTCACGCGCCCGATATCATCAAGGCTTGCGCCTTCGCTAATGTATTGCCGTCTTCAACGAATCCTACTCGGCCCTATACGGTGAATACCGTGGATGAGCATCTCGATATGCTCATGGTTTGTCATCATCTGGACCCAAATATCCCTGAGGATGTTGCGTTTGCAGACTCGCGAATTCGCAAAGAAACCATCGCAGCAGAGGATATCCTTCACGATCTAGGCGCATTTTCGATGATTGCCTCCGACTCCCAGGCCATGGGTCGAGTCGGTGAAGTCATCATCAGGACGTGGCAGACCGCGCACAAAATGAAGGTGCAACGTGGAGTGCTCGAAGCTGGGGTCGATCACGATAACGCACGGGTCAAGCGATACATCGCGAAGTACACCATCAACCCAGCGATTACCCATGGCATCAGTCATGAGGTGGGCTCGATCGCTCCTGGAAAGCTGGCTGATTTGGTGCTTTGGAAGCCCGAATTTTTTGGCATTAAGCCCGCTATGATTATCAAAGGTGGAGCCATCGCCGCTGCACCGATGGGCGACCCCAATGCGTCCATTCCAACGCCGCAGCCCGTCCATTTCCGGCCCATGTTTGGTGCTTATGGCGGAGCAGTGGGCATGAATTCCTTACTATTTGTTTCTGCCGCCTCTCTCGAGCATGGAGCGCTTGACGAGCTTCGGCTCGCTAAGCACTTGAGCGCTGTCAGGGACTGCCGCACGGTGACAAAAGCCGACATGGTTCACAATGATTGGTTGCCTGAGATTGAAGTTGATCCCGAAACCTATGAGGTGAGGGCAAATGGCGAAATATTGACGTGTGAACCGATGGCAGTGCTTCCCATGGCTCAACGCTATAGCCTTTTTTGACGAGGACAGTCATGAGTGAATCATTTCAAGTCGTAGAGTCTGAGGCTCAAGATCAGACACTACCCGAGCTTTTGTTGGACTTTGATAGCAGGAAGAAGTGCCGATTCCGAGCTACAGACTCTGAGGGTCATGTCGTTGAAGCCTTTCTGCCGAGAGGGACCGTCCTCACGCATGGCTCGGTTCTGGTCAGCGACGTCAATCGAAGGGTGCGAGTGGTGGCTAAACCTGAGCCTCTTTCGGAGGTGCGGGGAACCGCTGAGGCGTTACTGCCGGTGGTTTACCACTTAGGCAATAGGCATCTCGCCGTGCAGCTTGAAGGGTCCATCATTCGCTACGCAAGAGATCACGTAATTGATGGGATGGTTCGCCATCTTGGGTTTGAGCCTGTTCCCGTTGATATGCCCTTTCAACCCATTGATGGTGCCTATAAGCACCACCATCACCACAGCCATGAATCTTAGGTTGCTGAGATTAGCGAGCAGCGCGCTACCAATCGGAAGCTTCGCGCATTCGCAGGGATTAGAGCGTGCTCACCATGATGGGGTCGTCATAGATGAAGTGAGCGCCGAGCAGTGGCTTCGAGAGGTATACAGTGCGGGCCTCAGTCGGACTGATCTACCTATGCTCCAGGTGATGCGTGAGGCAAGGCTCGCGAATGACGTAGATGAGATGAGTCGCTTGAATCAATTGATGCTTGCAAGCCGAGAAACCAAAGAGTTGTGGCAAGAGGACATGCGCCTCGGCCTCGCCTTAAAAAAACTGCTGGATGTTGACGGGACTGACGTGGTGCAACTGGAGCAGTGTTCGCTGGTCACTCAGTGGGCACGGGCAGGTGTCATGTGGGATATCGATGAAGAAGCAACGCGTTTGGCTTATATATTCAGTTGGCTCGAAAATGCCTGCCTGGCCTGCGCAAAATTGCTGCCGCTCGGTCAACAGCAGGTCCACCGCTTAATGAAGCAACTCTTCCAGGTCATAGAATCAACACCAAAGGAAGTGTTTGATGAGAGGACCTGGGGACCCTCGCTACCAGGATTAGCGATGCTATCGAGTCGTCATGAATATTTGGAGAATCGATTGTTTTTGTCCTAGTTAGGTAAAACATTTGTCTTTAATAGGCAAAGTGTTTGTCCTTAATAGGCAAAGTGTTTGTCCTTAATAGGCAAAGTGTTTGTCCTTAATAGGAAAAACAGTTGCCCCCTACTAGGCGAAGGTGCTTTGCGCGCTACAAATCGATCTGCGTAAGAAGAAAAGGAGACAGGATATGAATCAGCAAACGCAAAAGCCTGCTTTGAGAATGGGAATTGGCGGTCCTGTGGGTGCCGGTAAGACAGCCATGGTCAAGCAACTGTGCTTGGCGCTACGGCAGCGAGTGAATTTAGCTGTCATCACGAATGATATTTATACGCGCGAGGATGCAGACTTTTTGTTGCGTCATCAGGCGTTATCTCCTGATCGAATTAAGGGGGTAGAAACAGGAGGCTGTCCCCACACGGCGATTCGAGAGGACGCAAGCATGAATCTGCTTGCTGTTGACGAACTGAATGCTGAATTTCCAGGACTCGACCTGATCATCATTGAAAGTGGTGGAGACAATCTCGCTGCGACGTTTAGCCCTGAACTATCGGACCTTACGCTCTACGTCATTGATGTTTCCGCTGGAGATAAGATCCCTCGGAAGGGCGGTCCCGGCATTACCAAGTCAGACTTGCTCATTATTAACAAGACTGATTTGGCACCTCATGTTGGCGCCGATTTGGGGGTTATGGAGAGGGACGCGCGAGCTCAGCGTGGTGATCGACCGTTCGTCTTTACTAATATGAGAACGGGTGAAGGCGTCAGCGAGATCGTCTCGTTCATCGGCAAAGAAGGCATGGTTGATGCGATTCGTAAACTCGAGCCCGATGCCGCGCTAAATGCCTAAGTCCAATAAGTTGTAATCGGCGATGTCCTCTCGAGCTTCTTCATTCCAGAGCAAGGATTGATTGGCGAGTGGCTCGTAATGGTAAGGCGTTTCCTCGGGAAAACGCTCGGCACGTGCACTGATGGCATAGCCGATAATCTTTGATCGCTGATGGATTCTTTGTTCATCGTAAATTGCCGCAGCACTATGGATACCGTTGCCCGTAACACCGAGCACAGAGGATCTCCGGTGGAAGCCAAAGTTGAAGGTGACCCTAGGGTTTGGAGAGGTGTTGGCAAAGCTTCCGTGCACGGCTTGCCGGTTGCAAATCGCCACATCGCCAGGCTCGCACAGCAAAGGGACGGCGTCAGCGAGTCGATCTGATCCAGCGTTTTCGTAAAGTCTCGGTATGTCAGCGCGTGAGTGGTGCGATCCTGGGACAACCCATAGCCCATTGGTGGCATCGCAGCCATAGAGTTGCGCCATAAAATTAAAGCCATGCGTCCCTTCATCGAAATCAGGGTGGTCCCATTGAGTGGTACCGTCTTGGTGCCAAGCAACGGATCCACCCAGATGGGGATGCTTGATCCAAATTGCTTCATTAAAAGGAACAAAGTCTTCGCCGTTGATAGACGCGGCAACCCTGAGCAGCGCTGGGTGACCGTAGAGTCTAAGGTGAGCATCGGAGAACTGCAGAGAACCCAATACGATTTGAAGCACTGCCTCGGGCGCATCACTCGGAGCGCTCGGTTCATACATTTTGACGGGATGGCGCCCTGAGCTGCGCTTGGTCCCTCCGACGGGGTCCGACAAAGGCGCTACCCATCCCAGGTTGCTCGCCTTGCATTCGGAGCTAAGCGCTGGGCCATTGAGTGAATCCACAGCCGAGCCCTTGGTTTTAGGCGCTCGAGCGAGCAGGTTATTTAGATCGCGCTCGAGGTCCTCGAGTTCAGCCGGCTCCAACACGGAAGTGAACACGTAGAAGCCGGTCGCTTTGTAGGCTCGGATAATGTCGGAGTGAAGTTGCCCATCTTGATCCCAGCGAATGGGCCCTCGATTCCCGAGTGCCATGGCTCTGGCTTTACCCTCGGTGCAGTATTTGGCCATTTCGCTTGAGTGGTCGCCGTAAGCGATGGACTCAGTCACTGTGTATTCGCCTTTTCTTCACTGTTTGGTGCTCGATGCTCTATTTTCGAGTATTGCGTAGCATATTGCATGGGCGTCTTGGGTGGATCAAGTAAGGGGCGACCAATGGGTAGTGATTGGAATGGTTGCGGCGCCAGCGCTCGAAGATTTTTTATCCCCTAGAAAGGTCCGGCTTTATTGCGGTTAAGTTAGCAGGATTGCATTGACGTTAGCTGGGATTGGTCGCCCGGCTCCTAATCCGGGCCAAAGCCTATTCTGGTCCAAAGCGCTCAATGGCAGAAGGTAATGAAGCGTCAGTGATCGATAGTTGCTGAGATCACTGAGGATCATGACCATGAGGGTGGTCGTGGTCGTGGTCGTGGTCGTGGTCGTGGTCGTGGTCGTGTCCGTGAGGTCTCGTGGCGAATTCCATTGCAAGCTCAGTCACCGCCTCATGGCTAATGGTTTCTTCTGAAGACAGACTTTCGATCAAGGCTTCAGCGAAAATGGTGAAGTAGGGGTACGCGTCATCCGATTGGTGCGTCAGCTCCCAATG
>Ga0255767_1001654_pt1 | contig 19696 bp, 18 predicted proteins | sample 071ome_24_FD_179967 | JGI IMG/M metagenome (GOLD analysis project Ga0255767, IMG submission 179967) | Coastal salt marsh microbial communities from the Groves Creek Marsh, Skidaway Island, Georgia - 071402CT metaG (version 2) | ecosystem: Environmental > Aquatic > Marine > Intertidal zone > Salt...
TGGGATCGACGAGGTGCAGCAACACGCGACAGCGTTCCACATGGCCGAGGAAGCGGTCACCCAGCCCCTTGCCCTCATGCGCACCTTCGATCAGGCCGGGGATATCAGCCAGGACGAAGCTGTCATTGTCCAGCGAGACGACGCCCAGAGCCGGGTGCAGCGTGGTGAAGGGATAGTCCGCGACCTTGGGCGTGGCGGCGCTGACGGAGGACAGGAAGGTGGACTTGCCCGCATTGGGCAGGCCGACCAGCCCGGCATCCGCGATGAGCTTCAGGCGCAGCCAGACCCACATTTCCCTGCCCTCACCGCCGGAATCGGCACGGCGCGGGGCCTGGTTGGTCGAGCTCTTGAAGTGGATGTTGCCGCGCCCGCCATGGCCACCTTCGAGCAGCACGATGGCCTGGCCCGGCTCGGTCAAGTCGGCGATGAGGGTCTCGTTGTCCTCGGCGAAGATCTGGGTGCCCGCGGGTAGCTCGATCACCGTGTCGCGGCCGCCGCGCCCGTAGCGCGCCTTGCCCATGCCGTCGGTGCCGCGCTCGGCCTTGAAGTGCTGGCGGTAGCGGAAGTCTATCAGCGTGTTCAGCCCCTCAACACAGTTGATGACCACGTCGCCGCCGCGCCCGCCGTCGCCGCCGTCCGGCCCGCCACGGGGCACATTCGCCTCACGCCGGAAGCTGACGCAGCCGTTCCCGCCGTCGCCGGAGCGCAGATAGATCTTGGCCTGGTCGAGGAACTTCATGGTTCAGCTTCGCGGATCAAACAGGTGGATGGCGGTGATGGAGGCGGGAAAAGGGGCCTAGAACGAAAAACGGGGAGACCGGCAAACCGATCTCCCCGAAAACCTTGGCTTCGTGGGCAGCCCCTCAGACCGGCGGCACCACCGACACGAAGGTGCGGCCGCCACGGCCACGCGAGAAGGCCACCTTGCCCTCGCTCATGGCGAAGATGGTGTGGTCCTTGCCGATGCCCACATTGTCACCGGGGTGATACTTAGTACCACGCTGACGAATAATGATATTGCCGGGGATAACAGCCTCGCCGCCATACTTCTTGACGCCCAGGCGCCGGCCCGCGGAATCACGACCGTTGCGGGAACTGCCGCCTGCCTTTTTATGTGCCATGGACCGTTACTCCTTGCTGTCGTCTGCCGCATCGGCCTGATCGGCCGCGGCTTCCGGTTCTGGCTTCGCGGCGGCCTTCTTACCGCCCGACTTCTTCGCCGGCTTGCCTGTCACGTCCAGCACGCGCAGGACAGTGAGGTCCTGACGGTGACCATGAGTACGCTTGTAGCCCTGGCGGCGCTTCTTCTTGAAGACGACGATCTTATCGCCGCGGGTCTGCTCGAGCACCTCGGCGGTGACAGATGCGCCCTCGACGACCGGCGTTCCGACCGTGGTGGCCTTGCCGTCGTTCAACATAAGAACGGGTTCGATCGACAGCTGCGCGCCAGCCTCGCCCTCGAGCTTTTCGACGGTAATCACGTCGCCATTGGCAACGCGGTACTGCTTCCCGCCGGTCTTGATCACTGCGTACATGGTCTGAGTCCGTATATTCGCGGCCGCCGTGCCGCGCGCTGCGCGCGGGTGGGACAGGGCCGAATGTTCAGCAAAGACAAGGCGGACCGGGAATGGCGCCGCCGATCCGTCGAATGCGCGCGGAATATACGCCGCCCGCCCGGCATGTCAACCGGTTACGGGGCGATGTTTTCGTCCCTTACATGCCGCCCCTGGCGCTGCCGGCGGGGCACGACCAGCGGGTTGCGGGCCGGAGAGAAGGTGCGGTAGAACCCTTCGCCCGCGACGAGCGGGCCTGTCCCGCGGGCCCCCGGACACAACCGGGCCCGGACAACCGGCGGAGAGGTGCCGGAGTGGTTGAACGGGGCGGTCTCGAAAACCGTTGTGCGCGTGAGCGTACCGAGGGTTCGAATCCCTCCCTCTCCGCCATTAATCTCTAAGCCCATCAAATCACTCAACATTGGCCCCAAAGCTGACCGCTTCAGGCGTTTTGCTACTCATAATGCTACGCAAGAGTACATATTAGGCCGCTAGCTCCTACACTCTGGACATATCATCAATGCGGGCTAAGGTTTGCTGGTCAGCAAAGGCCGGCTACGAATCAGATTTGGGGGGCAACCATGAAGATCATCGACCTTAGCCGCGAGATCCATCACCGAGCACCGGCGCATCCGTCGCATCCGCCTGTCGTGATGACTATCTGGAACGACCATTCCGAGATCAAGCGCGCCGGTAATACCGAGTTCACCTCGAAGTCGTTGTCGATTTCTCTTAGCGATCATTCGTGTACGCATGTAGATGCGCCGGTGCATTTCGATTCGCGGCCGGATGCACCTTCAATAGACGAGGTGCCACTCGAGAATTTCTACACGGAGGCGATCTGTCTCGATTTCGGTGACGTGCCACTGCGCCACGAGGCAACGGTTGACGAAATGGAGGCCGCGCTTACGGCATCGGGACAGGAGATCAAACCTCGCGACACGGTGATGATTCACATGGGCATTCACAACCGCCTGTTCGGCACACCTGACTACGTTCATGAGTTTCCAGGACTGTCGGTCGAGGCCGTACACTGGCTTGCCGACCGCAAGATCACTATGTTCGGTGTCGAGGCGGTCAGCCCGGCACCCGAGGGCGAACCGAACTATCGCGCTCATCTCGCCTGCGCCGAACGCGGCATCACCCACATGGAATGCCTCACAAACCTCGACAAGCTTGTCGGCAAGGGCCGCTTCCGCTTCGCCGGCTTTCCGCTGCGCATCAAAGGCGGTACAGCCAGCCCGATCCGGGCCGTCGCGATTTTCGAGGACTAAGTTGCGATGTCCGATATCTGGCGGCAGTCCGCCGCCGAGATGGCGTCCGCCTTTACCTCTGGTGATCTGTCCCCGGTCGAGGCCCTCGAAGGCTGCCTCGACAGGCTGGAGGCGACCAACCCTAGGCTCAATGCCGTAGTCACGATTGACCACGTGGCCGCTCATGCGGCCGCCAGGGCGAGTGAGGCACGGTACCAGAGTGGGCGCGCCCTCGGTCCGCTTGATGGCGTTCCGCTGACCATCAAGGACAATCTGTATGTAGGGGGCATGCGCGCGACCTGGGGCAGCCTACTGTTTGAGGATTTCGTGGCACCGCGCGACGATATCGCGGTCGCACGCTTGCGCGAGGCCGGTGCGGTTATCGCCGGTAAGACCAATACACCCGAATTCGCAATCTCCGGCCATACCGACAATCGCGTCTTCGGCGTCAGCCGGAATCCTTGGGACACGGCACTTACGCCTGGCGGTTCCAGTGGCGGGGCGGTCGCTTCAGTAGCCGCCGGCATGTTTCCGTTGGCCATCGCCACTGATGCCGGTGGTTCGATCCGCCGCCCGGTCTCCTACACGGGGCTCGCCGGTATCCGGCCGTCGACTGGCCATGTTGCGCGTGCATTTGGTTTTGCACCGTTGGCGCTTGATTTTCAGGCGATCGGTCCTGTCGCCCGGACAGTCGCAGATTTACGCCTGGCGCTCGACGTGATCGCCGGACCTGACCCTCGCGACCGGCTTTCGCTCGCCGCTTCGCGAGCACAGCGCCCCTCCCGGGACATTGCTGGGTTGCGCATCGGTCTGGTGACGGAAGCCGGCAACGCACTGGTCGATCGCGCGATCGTTTCTGCCGTCGAAGCGGCGGCCACGGCGTTTTCCGGAGACCTTGGCTGCGTCGTGGAGCGTTCGCGGCCACCCTACGATGCTGACGAGATTGCGATGTTATTCGCCAACCTGTCGGCGACTGGGCTCGCGCGCGTCGTTCTTGGCCACGACGACTGGCGCGACCGGGTTGATCCCGGGGTGATCCCGGCGATCGAGATCGGACTGGAGATGGCCGCGAGCGACTACGTCGCGCTGATCGACCGGCTCGGGACGCTGCGCAGCTCTGTTCCTGCCTATTTCGAGAGGGTCGACGTTTACCTGTTGCCGGCGTCGGCAGCGATGCCGTGGCCGGCCGAAGATCGTTTTCCGCTAACGATTAACGGCCGCGATATCGGTCCACGGGGTGCGGCGATTTTCACCCCATTCGTCAACGCGCTTGGTTTGCCGGCGGTCTGTCTGCCTGCGCCGTGCGGCAATGATGCAATGCCGATCGGTTTTCAACTCGTTGGCAATTATGGCGATGACGAACTGTTGCTCGATCTCGCCGAGCGCTATGAGGAGGCTCGGCCGTGGCGCGATCGCCGGCCCGCGATCTGATCGGGCGGAGCGGTTCCCTTCGTTCTGTCAAAGCAATCCAGCTTCAGCCGCCTAGACGCCGGTCCTTGACATCGTTGGACGAGAAACCCGTTTCATTATTTTAACTCTTCGCCTCAGAGGGATCACAGCTGACATTGTGGGGCATATGAACTGGCGAACGAGGCCTCTGCCCCTGAATAGATTTCCCTCGCTCAATACCGGCGGCGTTTTCGGTCATGTAAAGCGTCGGCGCTAAAAGTTCACACTGCGTCGAAAGAACCCAAGGCCCATTTTTATCCGGCCCACAAAATATCCGCTTGTCTATCGCGCGCGTTTATGGGACACGGCTGTTATTCGGACTTGGCCTGACTTGAATAGACTACCTCAAAGTTTCTCTTCCAAGACATCGCTTTAGCTGAATTGGTCCGCGTGATTGGCGCGCGGGCCACACGCGCATTTGCGCCTGTTTCTTGAAAGGAAACGAAAACATGACCACGGGTACCGTGAAATTCTTTAATGCCGAGCGCGGCTATGGTTTCATCCAGCCGGAAGACGGCTCGAACGACGTGTTCGTCCACGCCACCGCCCTGGAAGCCGCCGGCATCCGCACCCTGACCGATGGCCAGAAGGTCACTTTCGACATCACGATGGACGAGCGCAAGGGCAAGACCTCCGCGAGCAACGTTCAGCTGGCCTAACCCTGCTGAACCCGCGCGGGCGGATTTCTGTCCCGCCGACAAAATATGTGACCCGGTGGCCTCACGGCCGCCGGGTTTTGTTTTACCCGTTCAGGGCCGTCCCACAGGAGGCAGGGCTTCTTTCACAATTTTTTTATGTATAATATATAACGCGTTTTTATGAAAACCACCTGGGAGAGCATTCGCCATGCCCACCGGGACTATTACGGCGGGCTGGACGGGGTCATCGGCCATTTACGCACCCACATGCTCGAGGACGTGTCGCTCTATATCGGCGGCGACGGGATATTCCGCGAGCGCTCGAGACGATGTAACCCGACGTGTTGGTGCCTATGCACTGCACCGGCACGCGGTTCATCGAGACCATGCGCGAGCGCATGCCCGATCGGCTGGTGACGAGTAACCTGGGCAGCCGATTTACCTTCGGCGGCTGAGGGACAGATAATAACGGGGTGCACGCGGTCATAAGAGCCCGGCGCCAAGAACAATTGCCTATATCATGCCCGAAGGAACACCCCATGGCCCGTCCCGTCATCATTGCCTGCGCCGTCACCGGCTCCGCCGATTCCACCGGCGTGAACCCTGCCGTGCCCGTCACGCCCGAGCAGATCGCCAACGAGGCCATCGCCGCCAATAAGGCCGGCGCGGCCATCGCCCATATCCATGTGCGCAACCCAGAGACGGGCAAGGCCAGCACCGAGCTAAAGTATTACCGCGAGGTGGTGGAGCGTATCCGCGATTCCGGCTCGCCGGTCATCATCAATCTGACGACCGGCCCCGGCGGTCGCTTCGTGCCCGACCCGGCAGATCCGATGACCGCCGGCCCGAGCAGCGGGATGATGACTGCCGAGCGGCGCGTACAGCATGTGGTGGAACTGAAGCCGGACATCTGCTCGCTGGATGTCGCCTCGATGAATTTTGGCGAGTGGAACATGGTCAACTCGCCTGCAATCCTGCGCGACATGGCGCGAATGATCCAGGCCGCCGATGTGAAGCCGGAACTCGAAGTCTTCGACACCGGCCATGTGCGCCTGGCGGCGCAGATGTGCGCCGACGGCGATATCACCGACCCGCGCCCGCTGTTCCAGTTCTGCCTGGGCATTTCCTGGGGCGCCCCGGCGAGCAGCGACGCCATGGCGCTGATGCGCGACCTAGCGCCAACCAACGCGGTGTGGGCGTCCTTCGGAATCTCGCGCCACGAGATGCCGATGGTGGGCGCGGCGACGCTTCTGGGCGGCCACTGCCGGGTGGGGCTGGAGGACAACCTCTATATCTCGCGCGGTAAGCTGGCCTCAGGGAATGCGGAGCTAGTCTCACGCGCCGTGCAGATCGTGGAGTCCCTCGGGGAAGAAGTCGCCTCAGTGGACCAGGCCTGTGAGATTCTCGGCATCCGCGGCAAGAAAGCGATTGCTGCCGAATAAGGGGATTCGACCGGCTCGGCCTCACGGTCCACTAACGCCAGCCGAGTTCGGGTGCGACGTATTTCAGGATCGCGTCCAGCACATGGGCGTTATACTCGACACCGAGTTGGTTCGGGACGGTCAGCAGCAGCGTATCAGCCTCGGCGATGGCGTCGTCCTGGGCGAGCTGCTTGACCAGCCGATCTGGCTCGTCCGCGTAGCTGCGCCCGAAGACTGCCCGGATGCCGCCATGCAGCATGCCGATATGGTCCTGGCTCTCGCCGCTGCCGTCGAAATACATACGGTCCTGATCGTTCACAATCGCGAAGATGCTGCGGCTGACCGAGACGCGCGGCGCACGGGTGTGGCCGGCCTCCTTCCAGGCCTCGCGATAGGCGCGGATCTGGGCGGCCTGCTGGATGTGCAGCGGCTCACCGGTCTCATCGGTCTTAAGGGTCGAGCTCTGCAGGTTCATACCCAGTTGCGCAGCCCAGACCGCCGTGGCGTTGGACGCCGCGCCCCACCAAATGCGATCCCGCAACCCATCCGAGTGAGGCTCCACGCGCAGCAGGCCCGGCGGGTTAGGGAACATCGGCTGGGGGTGCGGCTCGGCGAAGCCCTCGCCCTTAAGCACTTCCAGAAGCACCATGGTGTGGCGGCGTGCGAGATCTTTATGGGTCTCGCCCTCAGCGGGCACGTATCCGAAATAGCGCCAGCCGTCGATCACCTGCTCGGCCGAGCCACGGCTGATGCCGAGTTGCAGCCGCCCGCCCGAGATCAGGTCCGCCGCGCCCGCATCCTCGGCCATGTAGAGCGGGTTCTCGTAGCGCATGTCGATGACACCGGTGCCAATCTCGATCCGGCTAGTCTTCGCGGCAGCCGCGGACAACAGCGGGAAGGGCGAACCTAGCTGGCGGGCGAAGTGATGTACTCGGAAATAGGCGCCGTCCGCGCCGAGCTCCTCCGCCGCGACAGCCAGATCGATGGACTGAAGCAGTACATCGGATGCGTTCTGGGCCTGGGAGCCCGGCGCGGCCGACCAGTGGCCGAAGGACAGGAAACCGATTTTCTTCATGTCAAAACGTGTTTGTTCTCGACGGGCCGGGCTGCTAAGCAGCCGTCCAACCTCGACTGGGACGTAGAGTAGCCCCCCCAAACCCCCATAATCGCCAGCCAGGCATCTGGCCCTCGGCACCGACAATCACCCTATGCCAGGAGGCAAGTCCCATGCGTACCGAAGACATCACGATCCGCCTGAGCGACGGGGAGATGAGCGCCCACATCGCCTATCCCGAAGGCTCGGTCAAGGGCGCGATCATCGCCATCATGGAAATCTGGGGCGTGAACCATACTATGAAGGAACACGCGAAGGAATTCGCCGAGGCAGGATATATCTGCCTAGTGCCGGACCTTTTCTGGCGACTGGGCCCGAACGTGATCCTGGATTCTGATAACCCAACCGACTGGATGCCCTCGCTCGACCGCTACTATAGCTTCGACTACGACCTAGGCGCGAAGGACATGGAGGAAACCATGAACTTCCTGCGCAACATCGAGGGTGGCACCGGCAAGGTCGGTGCGGTCGGCTACTGCCTCGGCGGAAAGATGTGCTTCCTGATGTGTTGTCGCACCGACATAGACTGCGCCGTTGCTTATTACGGCACCTATATCGAGCATGTGATCGGCGAGAGCGCGAAGCTGGCTCAACCCTTCATGCTGCATCAGGCGCTGGCTGACACCTGGGTGCCGCCGGCGGTGTGTAAGTTCATCGAGATGAAGATCGGCGACAACCCGAACGTCACCATCCACAAATACCCCGGCGCGGAACACGCCTTCGCGCGGCACGGCGCGAAATCCTATTCCGCGCCCGAGGCCGAGGCGGCGCTGGAACGCTCCATCGCGTTCTTCGACAAACACCTGATACAGAAGGACTTCGCGCTCGCCTAACCGCAAAGTCGTACAGCCAGAAAAGATCGGGGCCGCGCGAACTACCGACTCACGGCAGGGGTTTGGCTTTACGCACCCACAAGGTAGTTCCGTCGTCGCAGCCCAGGCCGCCTGGCTGCTGCCGGTTCTGAACGCGCGCGGCGCGGCGATTATCGCAGGCAACCCTCTGCCGGCTAGCCTTCACCGCACAAACTATCCCGTCAGCGAGGTCGTAAAGGTTCTGCTGCTCGCCGGTTCTGGCTTCCTCGCGGTCCGGCGGCTCTGAGCAGATAAAGACCACTTCCCGCGAGCACGGCCCCGCCCACCAGCGTCGAGACGGCCGGCACATCCCCAAACACAGTAAACCCAAGGGCCGAGGCCCAAATCAATTCGCTATAGGCGAATGGTGCGACCGTCGACGCCTCTGCGCGCTGGTAGGCTTTGATCAGCAGGAAATGGGCCGCCACGCCCAGGCAGGCCGCGGCACACAGCATCGCCGCATGTTCCAGGCCCGGCATCTGCCAATCGAACGGCACGAGGATCGAGGTCCCGGCCAGTCCCACTAGCGTGGCGACATAGAGGATCGCCGCAGGCTCCACCACTAGGCTGATGGGGCGCGTCATAGTCTGATAGATGGCAACGCAGAGCGACGCGGCCATCGGGACCGTCGCTTCCCAGCGGAACAGGTCGCCACCTGGCTGGACGATGATCAGTACACCGGCGAACCCGACCAGCACCGCGATCCAGTGCATCCGCCCAACAGCCTCGCCCAGAAACACTACCGAAAGAATGGTGATAAGGATCGGCGCGATGAACCCAATCGCGATCACATCGGCCAGCGGCATCAGCCCAACGGCCATGAAAAACCCGCCGATGGCCGCCGCAAGCGTCAACGCGCGCAGCACCTGGAGAGGAAACAGTTCGCGCCGGACCATCGAGGACAGACGCGGCGCAAACACCAAAGTCAGCAGGACGGTCTGAAAAGCGTACTGCGACCAAAGGATCACGCCGACGGGCACCTCACCACGCACAGTCTTGATGCAGCTATGCATGGCGATAAAGCAAAGCGAGGCTAGGCACATGATCGCAATGGCATGCAGGTTGCCCCCATCGCGCCCGCCCGAAGATGGATCAGCGTCCACGACGGTCAGGCCTTGCCTTCATAGACCTCGATCACTCGGGTCGCGTCATCCTTGCCCCAACCGGCGGCCTGCGCGCGCTGGAACATCGCACGGGCGGCGGGGATCACCTGCAGGTCGATGCCGCCCTCCTTCGCCAGGTCGATTGCGATGCCCATATCCTTGACGAAGATCTCAACCGCACCGCGCGGCGTGAAATCGCGCTGGGTCAGTGGCCCGACGGACATGTCGAGCATGGCGCCGCGCACCGAGCCCTTGGGTAGGCACTGGGCCATCACCTCGTGTGAGAGCCCCGCGCGCTCTCCGGTGATGAAGACTTCCGCCAGCAGCGCTGTGGATGCGTTGACAAACATGTTGGTGACGACCTTCATCGCGGCCCCCGTGCCGGACGGGCCGGTGTGGGTCGAGTCGGCAGAGATCGGTTCGAGGATCGACCGGACCCGCGCATAGGCCGCGTCGCTGCCGCCCACCATGAAGGTTATGGTCCGGTTGTCCACCTGCGGGGTGGAGCCGGAAATTGGCGCATCGAGCATGTCGATGCCCGATGATGTGAGCCGTTTGGCCAGATCGCGCTGAAACGCCGGGGGCATGGTGCTCATTTCCACGTGGATGAGCCCGTCCGTGCCGGCCTTGTCGATGCCGTTCACGCCGAACAGGTTGTCCTCGATATGCTCGGGCTTGAGCAGGATGGAGAAGGTGATGTCCGCGGCCTCGGCCACCTCGCGAGCATTCGCGCAGGGCGTTCCACCCGCCGCGGCCAGCCTGTCCATCTGGACGGGATCGACGTCATAGCCCCAGACCTCATGCCCGTCGGCCAGCATTTGCTGCGACAGCGCGAAGCCCATCTTGCCGACCCCGATCATTCCCAGCTTTTCGCCCATCGCCTGTACTCCCTGTCTTGCTGAAGCGCTTCGTTCGTGGCGGATCACGCGTCGGCTGTCAAACGACCTGCCAGCAGTCAATCAGATGTTGTTCGCCGGTGCGTCCAGCCGCCAGACATGCGCATACCATCGCCATGCGATCAGCACTGTCGCAGCAAGCCCGAAGACGCCGTAACCGCTTGCCGTCGCATGAAAGCCGAAGGTCTCAATCAAGGGGCCAGAGGCCAGCAGGCCCATCGGCAACCCGTAGATGGCAAGCATTCGAACCCCGAGGATGCGCGCCCGCATACGCGGATGCGATGTCTGCATCAGCATCACGGACAGCGGCACAAGGGCGAGTGTTTGGCACAGACCGCCGACCATTAGTGCCAGCAGGCCCAGTGCGAAGATATCCATCCATGCAAATGTGACGACGGCGGCAAACCAGCCGAGCGTGAACCCGATCATCATGCGCCCCGGTCGGATGCCCCGGCGATTGACCGACAGGACCAGTGATCCGACGAGAGCCCCGAACGCGAAGCTTGCCGCAAGATAGCCCAGACCTGTCTGGTCCGTGCCATACACCTCGCGCGCCACATAGGGCAGGACACCGCCCATGAGCGGGAAAGCACAGAAATTCACAAGTACCGCCAGCGTCATCGCCGCCAGAAGGTGAGGCGTACGCCAGACATAGGAAAAGCCCTCGAGGAGATCACGTAGCGGCGTTGTTGGCGCAGCGCTGCCGGTTTCTTCCGTGGGAATATTCTTTACCTTGTGGGCGGTACCGAGGGTCAGCAATGCCGAGACCGCATAGAGAATCGTAACTGCCGCATAGGCAGGCGCCATACCGAGCGTTGCGACGAGTCCGGCCCCAGCGAGAGCCCCGGCCACACGTGCGGAATCCGTTGTGGTCCGGGATATGCCCATGGCCCCAACAAGCTGCTTACCTGGAATGGTCTCACCCACCAGCGAGTAACGGATCGCGATATCGGACGGACGAACAATTCCCATCAGCGCACTGATTACAAAGACCGGCATTGGTCCAAGCGCATCGAAGTAGGCAAAGGCCGTGATTGCGGCCGCCTGAAGCATATAGAAGACACGCATCGCACACAGCACGGCCCTTGCACCGGCGCGATCTCCCGCGACGCCGAAGGCAGGCGCAACAAGCGTGCCGAGATACTGGAGCGCCGCGAACAGGGTGAGCAGCAGCACCGATTCCGTCGTCACGAGGATAAACCAGCCGAGGATCAGCGTTTCCATCTCGAACGACCAAGAGGTCGCGAGGTCGGCTGGCCACTGGAACCGAAAGCTGCGCACAGCGAAGGGCGCAAGCACCGAGCCGCGGGCGTCAGTTGTCATTTTGTGTATAGCCGATCTGACCGAAATGGATTAGGCAAGGTTGTCCCGAAAGAAGTTCACAAGCGGCCCCAGCTGCGCCGGGTCGGACCGCTCGGCCTGGGGCACCTCGACGATGTGCATGGTGCCACCTGCCTTTCGGTAATTCTCAACGAAGCGCTCGGGTTCATTCATGTCCAGCGACGATTCCGGGTCACGGTAGTCATGGACCGGATCGGGCCGGCCCTGGAACCAGATGGCCGGTGGCGTCTGTATTGCCTCTCCGCGCTCCATAGCCAGCATAGGGTTGCCTTCTTCCATGTTAGCTTCGGTTACCCAGTAAGTGTCGTGGCGTTCGGGAAGGTCGGCCACCCATTGCGGCGGATCACCTACCGCGCGTAGCGCCACCACGCGGCGGTAGCGCGACAGGGGGTTGATAACTGGCCACATCACGCCGACACATTTCACGGTGGCGTCTGCCCCCCCCGCCGCCAGCGGCAGCGCGCCGTAGCGCGGATCGTCGGGCCGCATTGCGGTCAACATCGCCAGGTGCCCGCCGCTCGACTGTCCGAGGAGGCCGACCCGCGTCGCATCGAGGCCAAATTCGGTGCCGGCGGTCTTCACCCAGCGCACGGCATAGTTGATGTCCTCGAGCGAGGACGGGTAGCGGTCTCCCGCCTGGCGGAAATCTAAGGCGGCAGACGCAATCCCGTTCTCCGCAAACACTAGCCCACGCGCGGCGCATTCGGTGGCGTCGCCGTTGCACCAGCAACCGCCATGCATATCCACGATCACCGGATGCGGTCCCGGTCCGGCAGGCCGGATCAGGTGGAGCATCAGCGGCGAGTCGCCGTGATGATAGATCTCGATCTTCTCAACGTTCGTGGACACGCCATCCATCGCGCATTTCCCCTTAATATGGCTCTGTAAGCTTGTGTCTCTTCAGGCGAGCCTAGGGGACAATCCTAGTCACTCCGGCCAGGCGCAGGCAATCTCCTGCGCGCAATGCAAATCGCTATGCGAGACCTTCCTTCGCGATCAGCGCGTCCGGCGTGGGCAACGCGCCCCGGAAGGCGATATAGGCGTCTTCCGGGTCCATCGACCCGCCGGAGGAATAGATGTGCCGGTGGAGCTTCGCCGCCGTTTCCGGGTCGAAGGCGTCGCCCGCTTCCTCGAAGGCGCGAAAGGCGTCGGAATCCAACACGCCGGACCACATGTAGGAATAGTAGCCGGCCGAATAGCCATCGCCTGCGAAGACATGGGCAAAGTGCTGCGTGGCATGGCGCATCACAATGGCCTCGGGCATCCCAATCGCGTCCAGCACGGCCGCCTCGAAGACAGTCGGGTCCACATCCGCTGCCGCTTCGGGATCGAGCACGTGGAAGGCCATATCGACCAGCGCTGAAGAAGTAAACTCCACATTGGCGAAGCCCTTGTTGAACTTTTCAGCCGCGCGCAGCCGGTCGAGTAGTGTGTCCGGCATCGGCGCGCCGGTCTCATGGTGGACAGCGAACTTCCGCAGCACCTCCGGCACGCGTAGCCAGTGCTCGAAGAGCTGTGAGGGCAGTTCCACGAAGTCGCGGCTGACTGAGGTTCCTGAAATTGACGGGTAGGTCACGTCGGACAGCATGCCGTGGAGCGCGTGGCCGAACTCGTGGAACAGGGTGCGGGCATCGTCCATGGTCAGCAGCGAGGGCTGGCCCGGCGCTGATTTGGCAAAATTCATCACATTAACTACGATCGGAATTTGCACCGAGTCCCCGCTCTCACCAGCGATGCGGTGCTGGTCCTGGAAGGAACTCATCCACGCGCCCGAGCGCTTGGATGCGCGGGCAAAATAGTCACCAAGAAACACCGCGACCCTGATGCCGTTTCGATCTAGCACCTCGAATACCCGCACGTCCGGATGGTAGGCGCTCACATCTTCGCGCGGCTTGAAGGTCACTCCGAACAGACGGTGTGCCGTGTCGAAAGCCGCGTCGATCATCCGTTCCAGTTGCAAGTAGGGCTTGAGCTCCGCCTCATTGAAGTCGAAGCGCGCGGCTCGGACCTTCTCTGAATAGAACCGCCAGTCCCAGGGCGCGACCTCGTGGTTCTGGCCATCGGCGGCGATACGTTCGGCGAGATCGTCTCGCTCCTCGATCGCACGGGCCTTCGCCTTGCCCCACATGGTCTCCAGCAGCTCGCGCACCGTCTCGGGCGTCTTGGCCATGGTGTTATCGAGCTTGAGATGGGCGTAGGTGTCGTAACCCAACAGGTGCGCCTTCTCCGCACGCAACCGCACCATTTCGGACACAATGGGCCGGTTATCCCGGTCCCCCTCGTTATTACCGCGCGCAATCCAGGCATTGAACGCCTCTTCGCGCAGGTCACGTCGCTCCGAGAATGTCAGAAACGGCTCGATGATCGAGCGCGAGAGCGTGACCGCGTGCTTGCCGGGATACCCGTGCTCTTCCGCCACCATCTCCATGGCGGAGACGAGCAGGTCCGGCAGGCCGGCGAGGTCTTCCGGCTTGTCGAGCACAAGCGCGTATTTGGCCTCATCGGCCAGCACGTTCTGCCCGAAGGTTGTTCCGAGGCTTGCAAGGCGTTCGTTAATACCGGCCAACTTTTCCTGATCGGCCGGATCGAGCTTCGCACCGGCGCGTACAAAGCTTTTCCAGGTCAGCTCCAGCACCCGGACTGCCTCAGCGTCCAGCCCGAGACTGGCGCGGTCCTGGTAGAGCGCATCGACGCGCGCGAAAAGCGCCGTGTTCATGGTGATCTTCGACGCATGCCGCGAAAGTTCTGGCGCCAGCTTGCGCTCCAGCGCCTGGCGCGCGTCGTTGCTGTCGGCGTGGGCAAGATTCCAGAAGACGCCCGATACCCGCTCATAGAGTTCACCCGCCCGCTCTAGCGCGACGATAGTATTTTCGAAGCTTGGCGGCTCCGGATTATTCGCGATGGCATCGATATCGGCCAGATGTGCTGGCAGCGCGGTAGCAAAGCCGACTTCGAAATCACTGTCCTCGAGTTTATCGAAAGTCGGTAGTCCCAGAGGGCCCTGCCAGTCGAGGATGGCGGGATTGACATCAGATACGATCGGCGCGAATGCAGACATGAAAATATTCCGGAACTGGGGTTCGTTTACCAAAGGATGTGCGCTTTTTGGCGATTGCCAGTGGAATCGCGAAGACGTGTGCGTTCGCGCAAGTTAGGCGCCCCCCGCACGATGGGTATAGGTCGCATCCGGGGTGAGGTCGAGCAAGAACGCTGCCGAATAGCGCTCCTGCCCGCTAGCATTGGTAACTAGGTCGCCCCGGTCTGGCCCAGCGCGGCATCTAACGCCTCGGGCAGATATTACAACAGACGCAGGGTCCCCATAGGATTACCGAACGTGGGCGCAAAGCAGTCTGGAGGAAGCCCGAGCTCAGTTGCTAAGGCGCGAATGCCGTCAGGGCGTCAGAACAGCTGATTGGGTAGCCAACTCGCGATGCCTGGATACATGACGATTAGGGTCATCCCGATTAGCAAGATCACCCAGTAGGGCGTCGAGCTTTTGAAGATGGTCATTACATTCATGTCCGGTTCAAGATCGTTAATTGCCGACTTGACCGTATAGACCAGCAACCCGAAAGGCGGCGTGAGCAATCCTGCCTCGATCGCGATGATTGCGATTATGGCAAAGGCAATCGGATCAAACCCGAGCTTGACCGCAATGGGTGAAAAGATCGCCGCTGTCAGAAGCATGATCGAGATCGAATCGATAATCATACCGAGCGCGAACCAAATCAGCACCATCACGGCGATGATCATCCATGGCTCAAGGCCCGAGCCGAGGAAGAAACCCTCAATCGCGTTCGCCATACCTGTCATCGCGAGCGTGCGCGAATAAAGCGACGCTGTCACCAGCAACAACAGGATCGGTGCCGAGGTCCGGCCGACTGACAGGATCGCATCGATGAAATCACGCCAACGCAGCCCCTTCAAGAGCGCGAGCACCAGGCCGATAAAAGCGCCGGCACCGGCACCTTCGGTCGGTGAAAAGACCCCAAACCAGATCCCGCCGAGCACCGCTACAATGACAGCAATAATGCCCGATAGGCTTATGAAAAACTGGGTGGTCGAGACTTCTTCTTCCTCTTCCACCGGCTGGAGGGGTGCGACCCCGCCCCCGACGACTTGCGGTTTCAGCACGGCCATGGCGAAGACATAGACAATGAACATAGCAGTCAGCATCAGGCCCGGGAGTACACCGGCCGCGAAGAGCTGCCCGATCGACTGTTCGGTCAGAATCCCCCAGACGATCATGAGCACGCTCGGCGGGATCAGCATGCCCAAGCAGCTGGAACCGGCTACCGAACCCAGCGCAAAGCCCTGGTGATAACCGAAACGCTTCATCTCCGGATACGCGATACGGGAAAAGGTAGCGGCCGACGCGATACTGACCCCCGTTACAAACGAGAACATCGCATTCCCGAGAACGGTCGCGATCGCAAGCCGGCCTGGCAGGCGGCGGAGCATCCTATTCACTCCGCGATAGACATCCGTGACGGTTCCCGACTTGCTGATGAACTCCCCCATCAGCAGGAACAGTGGAATCACCGCAAAGACGAGTTCACGGATTGCCTCATATGCGGTGGCGGCAAGCATACGCTGAACCGTCTGGAACGCGTATTCGTCCGCACCGGTAACCATGAAAATACCGAGCGCGCTCGTCATGCCGAGAGCTACGGCGATATGCACACCGATCGCAACCAGAACAATCAGAACGACAACAAGCAGGATGGCAATGTCAGCAGCAAACAAGGTTCTGTCTCCGGAGGCCGGTCAAGCGTGGGGGGCGTCAGGATTCACTTCGGACTCCTGGAGGTCAGGCCGGAAGACATCGACATAGGCCATGACAAGGTAGTTGACGAGCGCCAGCGCGCTGCCAAGCAGCACAGTCCATCGCGCGGGCCAGGATGGAACCCGAAGGGCGCCCTCGCCCTCGAACTCACCCTCAATAAATGACTGGACGCTCTCCTCCCAGCCGCCGGTTATGATCATCAAGAAAAAGGCTGCCCCCAGCAGGTAGCCGACCGCCAGAAGGACGCGCTGAACGGAGGCGGGAAGATGGGTCACGAGAAAATCTGCCCGCAACATCGAGCGGCTGCGGATCGCATATCCGGCCTGGAGGAACACGATGATAACGATAGATGCGGTAACAAGTTCCGCTGTCCCGTTGATCGGGGCCGCAAAGACGCCGCGGCCGATCACGTCGGCCAGGATGAGGAATGTCAGTGCAAAAGCCCACATAGCAGCCACCACCATCAACATCTTGGAGATGCGATCGCTCAATGTGATAAGATTCATGTGTCCCCGCCTCGCGGCAAAGCCGCGTCGCCATATGTGACGCAACGAAACTGGCCGGCCGGGGGCATCCACCCCCGGCCGGCCTGAAATTATTATCCTTACAGTCCGATGCTACTTAATGACGTAGCGAACGGGCCATTCGTAGCCCTGCTTTTCCGCAGCGACCAGATAGGAATTCAGGATCTTCTTGGCCGGGAAGCCCTTACTTTCCAGCTCGTTCGCGTGCTCCTGAGGCCAGTGGGCTAAGCCCTTCGCCCATGAAAGGCGGACATCGGCAGGAAGATCAGATACCTTAATATTCTCCCGCAGCCAGGCCATGTCCTTTTTATAGCCTTCTTTGTTGGCAGAACCAGTCAGGGCCTGGAAGCGACCGGCCACCTCCTGGATAATCGGCTTCACCTCCGCCGGCAGACGGTCCCAGAAACGGTTGTTCACTGTCAGGCCATGCCAGGTGATCGAGCCGAAACCGATGGTCGTATAGTATTCTCCAACTTCCCAAAGCCCGAAGGTCTTGCCCCAGGCACTCGGGAACATGACACCACCCTCGGCAACACCGGTTTTGATCTTCTGGTACCAGCCCGGCAGGCCGTCGGTCACCGGTACGATGCCGATACCCGCCTGGGTCAGCCAATTTAGGTTGAGGCCCGCGCCCAGGATCTTGCGGCCGTTCAGGTCATCCAGCTTTTCCCACTTAAAGTTGGTGCCAAGGTTGTAGCCACCGTCACCGATGATCGCGAGGAGGGTCTGGTCGTAGCTCTGAAACCGCTCGGCCAAGCTGGGATACTGGTTGTAGATATCACCCGCAGCGCCAACACTCTGGACCGGATCCATGGTGCCGAAGGGCAGCATAATCTGGAACGCATGCATCGGAAGCTTCGAGGCCTCGAAGCAGTAGCAGAAGCCGCCCATGTCTACGACGCCGTTCTGCACGCCCTCAAATGTATCGAACACCTTCACGATCGAGCCGCTGTAGCCCTCGATGAAGTTGACAGTGTGATTGGTCTTGGATTCGATGGCCTTCTTCAGCTCCGGCTGCAACCAGTTCTTCATCAGACCGGCATACACCACCGTCGGCGGATGTCCGGAAGCGATCCGGATCGTGATGTTATCGGCAGTGGCCGGCGCCATGCCCGCAGTCACCGCACCGGCCACAACGCCGGCAGCGAGGAACCGCTTCAGGTTCATAAGGTGTTTCATCGCGCTTGCTCCCGTTTGGACAAATGATTGTTATTTAGGCATGAGCAGACTAGCGCATCACGCGACACCATGAACACGGCCATCTCATCCTTTAAGGCACAACTGTACTCGCCACGATGGAACAGCCGCCCGACGCGCAGCTACGCGGTGTTGAAGGCGCGGTCTCCCGCATCGCCGAGACCGGGGATGATGTAACCCTTGTCGTTCAGGTGGTCATCCACCACTCCGGCGAAGACCGGTACATCGGCGTGCACCGCTGCAAAGGCAGACAGCCCTTCCGGCGCAGTAATGATCGACATCAATCGCAAGTCCCGCACGCCCTTGTCCTTGAGCCGTGCCACGGCGGCGATGGAGGAATTCGCCGTGGCGAGCATCGGATCGACGATGATGTTCAGGCGGGCGGCGATATCGGTCGGACCGTTGAAATAGTACTCGTGGGCTTCCAGCGTATCGTGATCGCGGAAGATGCCGATATGGGAGACACCCGCCATGGGCATGATATCCAGCGCTCCGTCCAGCATGGCGTTACCCGCGCGCATGATCGACACCAGCACAGGATAGGGTTTCGCTAGCAACGGCTCGGTCGTGGCCGTCAGCGGTGTCTCTATGGCGAAGCTGTCCAAGGCAAGATCACGCGTCGCCTCGCACAGCATCAGTTGCGCGATCTCACGCACCAGCATGCGGAATACCACCGGCTTGGTATTGATGTCGCGCAGCAGCGTGATCTTGTGTTGGATCAGAGGGTGATCCATCACGGTCAGCATGTCGCACATCCTTATTCCTCCCGATTTATTCGCTTCGGTTTAGCGCGGCGGTCGGCCAAATGCGAGACAGCCGGTTGATGATGCGCGCGCTCGTCTGCCATGCTCGCTCGGGACAACACTCAAAACGGACGCCACGTGATCACGCCTGACCGCCTCGCCACACCCGATATCGTGCGCGAAGAATTGCCCGACGGCTCAATCGTCCTGCACAACCGCACGGCGCTTCCCGACCCCCTGCTCGATCCGCTCGCGCGCTGGTTCGACTGGCTGCGCCATGACGGCGACGCGGTCTTCTTCAGTGAGCGTGCGGAGGACGACATCTGCACCGTGACGCGCGCTGATATGGATCGCCTGTCTGATTCCTATGCGTCTAGCCTAGTGGACGCTGGTTGCGGGCCGTCCGCCAGGATCGCCGTGATCGGTGGCGCGAGCATCGCCCATGCGGCCCTGAAAATCGCCGCACTGAAAGCCAATCTGGTGCATGTGCCGCTGTCACCGATGCTTGCCGAGTCCGGCTTTGGACGTGCCCGACTGGAGCATGCGCTGTCCATAGCCGCGCCGTCCCTGACCATCGACATGACAGGCAGGATTTCTGACGCTTTGAGCCCCAGTGAGTTGCTGGGAAACGAAGCTAACCGCTCCTTTACACCCCGGGAGTCGAACCTCAGCCATGCTGCCGCGCTCTATTTCACCTCAGGCTCCACCGGTGAGCCCAAGGGTGTGGTGGTCACCCGGCGAATGATCGCCTCCTGCCAGAGCGCCTATGCACTCCACTGGCCGTTCCTAGCGCACCACCCGCCCGTACTGATCGACTGGCTGCCCTG
>Ga0255767_1001662_pt1 | contig 19646 bp, 10 predicted proteins | sample 071ome_24_FD_179967 | JGI IMG/M metagenome (GOLD analysis project Ga0255767, IMG submission 179967) | Coastal salt marsh microbial communities from the Groves Creek Marsh, Skidaway Island, Georgia - 071402CT metaG (version 2) | ecosystem: Environmental > Aquatic > Marine > Intertidal zone > Salt...
CAGGGCGGCTGAAAATGGTCATCTCCACATCCTCGAATATCTCGTCGAGCGTGAATACGATGAATATAACGAATTTGCGTGTGGGTATGCGGCCGAGAATGGTCACTTAGACTGCTTGAAGTACTTACACGAAGTCGCCAAAGCGCCTTGGGATTCGAGAACTGCCTTCTGGGCGGCTGAAAATGGTCATCTCCACATCCTCGAATATCTCGTTGAGCGTGAATACGATGAATATAACGAAAATGCGTGTTTAACTGCGGCCTTGAATGGTCACTTAGACTGTTTGAAGTACTTACACGAAGAAGCCAAAGCGCCTTGGAATGGAGCCGCCGTACGGTCAGTCCACCGGTACAACCACCCAGACTGTTTACAATACCTCCTCGACAACGACTGCCCGTTACCAGAAGGTTGGCGATACGAGCGCGGAGAGTTATATCCATTATATTCATCAGATTCAGAATCAGAATCAGATTCAGAATCATCATCAACGTAGCGCACCTCCTTGAAAACACTTACACGTACCCTAAACATAACAATCTATCTTTCAAAAACACGCAGCGCGCGGAACTTCCAAACAACGAGCGAGCGCAAAAGCAAAAAGCACGACAAAACCTAAACGCGATGCGCCTCAACATGCGCGCGCTTTCGTCGCCGTTACTTTCTCTTTCCTCCTCCTCTTCTTCCTCGAGGAAGAAGAACGCCACCAGAGCGACGGCGAAAACGCCCTTCTCTTCCTCCCCGAGATCTTTTCTTCCATCGCGCGTAACTGTTTTACGAACGAGAAACTCAACGAGACAATCGTCTTTGTCGTCCTTCTCCGTCAAAGCATCGTCTTCTGACGAAGAAAATAAAGAAATACAAGTGACCCTGGTGGATTGTTTCACCTCGGACGTCGGGAAGATGACGTCGGAGACGAGGAAGAACGCGGAGGAATCGATCATGGAGCTAGAGAATGCGAGATTTGTGAGTGAGAAATATCTTTTCGCGAACGCCGAGTACATTTTCTTTTTGTTTTTCGAACGAGAGAGAGGGAAATATGGATTCCTGGAGGAATCTGGTCGTCGTCGTCTTTTTGTCGTCTGTTTGTTTGTCTTCTTTCTTCGCGTATTTTGTTTGTTTTTGGCGTTATTCTCTCGCGTTTCGTATAGCGCGCGTTTGTTGTTTGCGCGATATGACTGACATTTTCCTCTCGCGCTCGGCTCTTTTTTTATCACTCTTCTTTAGGACGTGTTGCGATCGAACGACCAATTCGTCTTGGTGGAAATATTCAAAGGGAAAGAAGCGATCGAGGAGCACAAAGGCGAACCGCACTACAAAAACTGGAACAAAAACGTGGAGTCGATCATGTCTAAACCTCGGTCGAAGAGAAGTTATCGGCCGGTGTTCCCGACCAACGACGACTGGAACGCAGTGAATACGCCGCTGCAAATCGACGAAAACGGGCAAAAGATTGAAGTCGCGGAAGGGTCCGGGACGTCCGTCGCGTGTCACGTGACGATTAAGGTACACAAAAAAGACTGCGCCGCGTTCGAGAAGGTTTCAATCGAAAATGCAATTTCCTCGAAACTCGAAGAGGACGGCGGGTGTTTACGATTTGACATCTTCAGAAGAATTTTAGACGACGACGATAACGCGGACACCCCGGCGGAATACTTATTCGCGGAAGTCTTCCGGGACGCTAAGGCGCAAAAGTTCCACGCCACGACCGCGCACTCGCAAAACTGGAAAACCAAAGTCGAATCGATGATGGCCGCCGAGCGGACGTGGACGCAATTCGACCAAGTCGTGTTCCCGGAGGACGACAACATGTGGTCCGACGGCGAGGCGTGCGAAGACGCCTGCGAAATGGCGTGGTAGAGAAGAGGAAGACGAGAACTCATTTAAAAAAGACGTTTGTACTATTTATTTGCCGCGCGTGTGCGTGTAATTGATATATTCTCCGAATACTACTATATGCGTATGCGCGCTTTTTTGTCTTCCTTTTCTTTTCAATTTCCTCAGAGTTTTGACGCTTTTGCAAATTCATGCTCTTGGCGCGGCGGTGGTGGTGCGCTCGCAGTGGAAGTCATTTTATTTTCAGCGGCAACAACAGCGGCGCGCGCGAGAAGGAGAGAGTGCCTATTATTGCGGACGCACTCCGGAACGCGCCTCGCGGTGGTGGTGTTGGGTTGCGTCGCGGTGTGAACAACAACAACAACAGACGGAGAGAGTTCAAAACCCTAAGCAAAATGGACCGAGGTAACTAGTTTACGCGCGAAGCGTTGGCGTTCTTAGTTTTGCTAAGACGACGAAAAGCGTTCGTTTTGTGCACGTCGCAAATATTTTCATCGTCCGAGACGCGGGTCGTTTCGTTTTTCTCTCTTTCGGGCGCGTGCGCGCGCGTGAAACTAACCGCTTTGTATTTAACAACTCTCTCGCTTCTTTCGATTTCTCGACGGAATGACGTTTAAAAAACAAACCTCAGACGACAACGACAACGGTTCCTCGGGAGAACAACAAGTCGCGCTTTTCTCGGACGATACCGGCGAAGCTTTGAACGAAGCGGCGTTTCGGTTGGTGAGAGAAGCGACGAAAGATGGGCCGTTGAACACCTTACGAGAGGAAGGCGACGGAGACGGAGACGACGTCCAATCGATGAAATGGATCGAGACGGTGAAAATAGCGGCCGGGAGACATAAATACGTGCTGATGGACGTGTATAACGAGAGAAACGAGAGGAAATTGATCGTGCGCTCGTACGCGAATTGCGGGTACCACGCGGATAACTACCGAGTCGCGATGCGAGAAATACAGAACGATAGCAATTTTAGCAGCAATAGCGTCAAAGCGAGGGTGATTGGTGGTGGACGAATAGAGTACGATCCGGTGCGATCCGATGTGAACGTGTACGGATACTCGATGACTTTTGGGCGAACTCCCGGGTGCAACAAAAAGACGATGGAAATTATTCAGAAAACTTTGAATATCGCGAATGCGCAATGGTCCGATGACGGATATTGAAAATCTTTCTCTCTCTCTCTGTCATTATTTGCTGTACTAAACGCCGCTACCGCGTATCGCGTATCTATTCCTATTATCATTACTACTACTAATACTAATACTAATACTAATACTCTACCAGCTATCGAAATTACCAAAGCCTCCTTTCTTTACAGACGTAACTTTCGCTTTTTTGTATTGTTGTTGTTCATCTTCTTCGTCCCGGGGGCGAGGAGAAGCATCGTTGGTGTTGTTAAATTTGGCGCTCGCGTTGGCGGTCGATCCCGTCACGAATCGCCCGATTCCAGAGCCGACTATTTTAGGACCCATCTTCCTCTTCTTCTCTTCCTCTTCTTCCATTTTTTTCTCCGTGTTTGTTTTGACCGCCGCAGTCTTCTCGGCGGCGGCGGCGGCGGAAACGCCCGACAGCGACGCTTCGTACTCCTTCTCCAACTTTATCCACGGATTTTGGTGCACCGTCGTCTTTTCGATGACAACATCCTCGCGCGGTTTCTCTGGATCTTTTTCGTCTGCTTCTACATCTTCCAACTGATCTAATACTTTCAAACCTCCGACGACTCTGCCAAAGATTGTGTGTTTTCCGTCCAAGTGCGTCAAATTCTTCCCGTACGTGATGAAAAATTGCGAATTGTTCGTGTCTTTACCTTTATTCGCCATGGAGACGACGCCTCGTTCTTTGTGACTCAGCGCGCCTTTTTGCATGCCGCATTCGTCTTTAAACGTTTCGCCGTATATGGAGAAGCCTTTCTTACCGGTTCCCGTCGGGTCGCCGCCTTGAATCATAAAGTTCGGGACGTTGCGATGGAATTTCACGCCGTCGTAGAAACCTTTCTCGCACAAGTAGAGAAAGTTTTCGCACGTTCTCGGCGCGAGATCGCAGTGAAGCTCGAGATTGAGCGATCCAAACCGTTGAATGTCGAGACTGACGTAGCCTTTCTCGCCTTTCTTGGGATTTAAATACACCGGTTTCTTCTCTTTGCCGCCTTTCAATCCCGCGCCGCCGATCGTGGACGTGAAGCCCATGGCTTGTTTACCGTCCGAGCGAGATTGATTTTCCTCGTACCTTCGAGGTTTGAGAAATCGTTTCATTGAGTTTAAGAAACGTTGGCGTTCTTCCTCCAAAGGTCGTTTCAAGAAGTAATCGCGATCGCTGACGCCTTTTTTCGAGTAATCGACGGGTTCCGCGCTCGAAAACGTCGCCGCGCCGGGTTTGAATTGGACCACGTCGGACGCGTGCGGTTTGTCCGCGTACTGGTGAAGCCTCTTCAAATCTGCTTCTTCGGTATTATTTCTTCCCGTGTCATCGTTCGCTTTCTTCATCTCCATCTCCGCGACTTTTCCTCCGCCGCCGCCTCTGAAAGCCTCCTTCGCTTCGTTCGTTTTCAACGCGTCCAACGTTCTCTTCACGTCTTCCGACATCGCGTTCACGTTGACCGTCCCACCTTCCCTCTTCACGCCGCCTTTCGTCCCAACAAAGCTCGCGCCTTTCTTCGTGATCACGTGGTCCATTTTATCCAACATTCTTCTCGAATTCGCGTCGTCTCCTTTGCCGTCGCCGTCCGCTCCTCCTCCTCCTCCTCCTCCGCTTCCCCCTCTCGTCGCCATCGGATCTTGCACGATTAACAAATCTTGCCTCGTGATCTTCTCGTCCGTGATCAAATCGCGCCATCGTTTCGGCTTTATCACCAACTCCTCGATCGCTTTGTAACTGTACGCGTACCCCGAACTTTTCACGACGACAATTTTCGTCGAATCCGTAAACTCGCTCCCGAGTATCGGACACTCGTACCTGCCCTCGTCCTCTCTCCCTTTCACTTTTTTCAGCTTCAACTCTTTAAACTCCGAAATAGTCGTCTCTTTCCCAGTCATCGGATCTCTCTTGTGTTTCATCACGTACGGCAGCACGTTCTCCAAATCGTAAATGCCGCCATTCGCGATGGAAAAAACCGGCGTTTCAAACGGAAGAAACGACAGCGCGCAGCAGTTAAACGGGAGTTTTTTTCGCGAAAAGTCGTTGTTAGAGTTGCCAGCTTTCTTCCCGCCGCCGTCCAGTTTCCACTCGGTGGCGGTGATGTAGCCTCTGTCTTTGCCCGCTGATTTCTTGGCGCCCATTTATTCTTGTTTTTGGCGTCTTTCCAATTTTTTTTTTGAAGAAAAAAGCGAAGAAAATTTCAAAAATACGCACGAGAAGAAGGTCGAAGAAGCTCGCGGATGCAAACACACATCTCTCTCTCTCTCTTTCTGTGTGTTCCTCTTCTTCTTCTTCTTCTTCTTCTCCTTCCGTTTGAGAGAGAGAGAGAAAGATAAACCCTTTTTCTTCGCGGCTTCCGTCGCTTTTTTTTCCTCGCGTGTACACACGCGCGTACACGCGCGCGCGGGGGTACTACGCCGCTCGCGCGAGAGCGCGTGGTACGTTTCACGACGGAGAGAGACCAAGAAGAAGAACACACCCGTCGCGGGAAGAACACCTCTCTTTCTCTTTCAAGGAAGAGAGAAAGAAGGACGAAGCGGAGTGTTTAGAGCGTGGAGAGAGAGAGAGAGAGAGACACGCGCGCGTCGAAGAAGAAGAGCTTCTTTTCTTTGCGTATTTTCCACCTTTTTTCCGTCTTCTGTTCTTTGAAAATTGCGGCAGAAAATTTACCTCTCTTGCTCTCTTTCAGAACACACTTCACCACTATCACATAAACAGAGCACTACTAAAACAAAAAGAAAAATGTCGATAGGATTAGGCAAAGGCGTCGGGATTCCGGTGAAGCTGATGCACGAGAGCGAAGGGCACGTGATCACGGTACGCTACTCTATTCATTCGTGTAAAAGAGAGAGGGATCTCTTCTGAATTTTCTCTCGTCGTCGTCGCTCTTCTTCTTGTTCTTGTTCTTGTTCTTCTTCTTGTTCTCTCGAAAAGAGACGCGAAGGAAAGAGAGGAAGAGCGAAGGCAGGGGAAGGAGACGGTCTCTTTTTGACGTTGGGGATACCGTTTTCTTCTCCGTGTCTTCTTCTTCTTCCGAGAGAGTGTTTTTGAGGGGAATGCGGCCCGCATAAAATTGCACACTGACCACCTTTTTTCTTCTTCTTCTTCTTCTTCTCGTTATTATTATCAGGTTGAATTGAAATCCGGCGAACTGTACCGAGGGACGCTGGTGGAAGCCGAGGACAACTGGAACTGTCAGTTGACGAACGTGTCGCACACGGCGCGAGACGGTGCGCATTTTCACCCTTCGTTTCTCTTTTTATTCGAAAAGTAGTGTGCCGGCGGGGGCGTTCGTTCCCGCGCGAAGCGAAGCGGCGTTTTGAGTGTTATTGTTCTCATCGCATTCTTCGTTTCCTTGTCTTCGTCGCTTTTCTTTTCTCTCTTCTCGTATTGGCGACTCTTGTTGTTGTTATTAGTATTATATCTCTGACCCGCGCGTGTTTTTTATATTACGAATAGGCAAACACTCGTCTATGGAAAATTGTTACTTGCGCGGATCGAAAATCCGGATGGTCATCGTGCCGGACATGTTGAAAAATGCGCCGATGTTTAAGAAAATCGATCCGAGGACGAAGAGCGTGTTAGCTGGAGGCGGCGGGAAGAAATGATTTTTTTCTTTCAGAAGAGAAAGTCACGCACATACGCACACATAGCATACCAGTACGAGAGAATTGAATTCATATATATATAACCGCTAGAGAAGTTAAAGAGTATTATAATAATAATATACCCGTGTAATTTTACGAAAAAAGAAGGAGAAAACATCGTAGCAACACCATTTATACATACCTAGTATATATCGCGATCAATAATATCGAACGACACGATGCACACGCGCCTTTTTTCTTTTTCATCTCTCACTTTCTGTCAGTAATCGCGCGCCCAGGCGGGCGATCTATCGTTCGTCGGCGAAAGGCGAGAGGAGCGTCGTCGCGTCGTCGCGCCGTTGGTATTACCGTTGCTAATACTATTTCTTCGTTTTGTAACGACACCGCTACCCGCTTTGATTGTGACGCCGTCGCGGTGCTTGTAAATGTCGTACACGTGTTCTTGAACCATGTGCACCAAGTAGAACAAGCAATGGACCGGAACTAAATACGGCAGATGTTCTCTAAATAATTCGTTCTTGTGAAACCCGAGCAACCCGACGATGCTACCGACGATCATCGGGTGCGGGATGCCTAGATTGTACGGAAACCCGTCGACAAAGTTCGGCGCGCACTCGCCGAGCTCGACGCCAAAGTACGTTTGGTCCACGCCTAAAGCGTACGCCGCGGAAAAGGATAACGAATATCCGCCGAGAATCATCGCTAATGAAATCAAGTCGTATTCAAAATACTTGATGAAGTAATTGTACCCCAAATGAAACAACGCGATGGTTTTGAAAAACACGACGTTTCGCTTAAACGTCCCAAAATTGATCCCTTCTCGAATTTGGTACGTCGCGATGTACATGCAATAGTGCGTGTACGAGGTGAACGCTAAAAAGAAGTGCTCGTGAATGAAGTTTTTCCCGACGTAGTACGCCGCGACGACGGCGACGATAGAGTTCAACCCGGCTCTTTTCTCCAACTCAAACACCGACCTCGTGACGAACAAGACCATGAACGCCATGAATTTCCAAAACCAATTCGACGGCGCGATTGTGTTCAAGAACAAGTTTCTCGCCGCCCAGTTATAAAACGACGCCAATTTCGCTAAAAACCTACCCACGAATCCAAAGCATCTCGGGTAGACGACGTAGTGTAACTTCATGGTGACTCGTCGATCGGTGTTTTTCGTCGGCAAATCGCGAATGATGTGAATTTCGCGGTGGTAATCGAAACCAACCACGTCGCCGTCGGATAAGCACGACCCGCTTCCTTCCATCGGAAATACGGTTTCCACCTGTTTATTTTCGTTGACGGCAACCATGCACCTGTACACGAAGCACCACGGATAAACCGACCACGGTCCGTCGCAGTGTTCCATGTAAAACACCGTGTCGCTGTTGAAATTATGGTGCGAACTCGCGACGTAGATTTCATTCATGGAATAAATAGGCTCAACCGCCCACGCGTCCGAGCGAAACTTCTTTGCAAACATTTCCGCGATCGTCTCGCTATCGATCACGTTTTGAAACGCCCGCTTCGTTTTCCCTCGCAACTTCTCAAACCACCAATGCGCCGTTCGATCCCTCGCCGGATTTTCCTTCGTCACGAAATCGTAAATATCTCCCAACGCGTTCTTCTCTTTCTCGCCCGTCAGTTTACATCGCAACAAATAGTTATGCGCGACGATCCAACTCAACACGGGAACGTCTCGCGTCCGCCACAACGCGTCGAAGCACAAAGGCAACAAAAAATACGTGTGTTCGCACAACAGCGACAGCCAACCGCCGCTCGCTTCCGACGACGACTTCTTCGACATGTAGCTTTGCTGGTACGTCTTTTCGAAAGTGATCAAATGCGCGAGCTCCTGACCGACGTAGCTACACGCGAAAAGAATCACAGCCTGCTTCATATCTCTCACGTACCCGTCTTCGACGAGGCGTTCGCTCGCGAACGCGATCGCCGCCGTCGCCGCCCACGAGCACGCCAGTGTTGCAACCCTAAACTCTCCAGCTTTCACGCCAATCGTCGTCAGTAAACTCATCGCGTACGCGAACAAAAGGCTTCGACACGTCCACACGGCACCGTTTTTTTTGTCGTCATCGAGAAGAAGAACAGATGCGTGCCTCTCCAACGCGAATCGCGTCAAAATAACCACCGAAACGATCGCCAGCGGCGTCGTTATCAGGTGCAAGAAGACGTTCAATCCGTTCGTGTGGAACTTCTGGAATTTCGAGCGCGTTTGCGCGTATAAATCTTCTTCGGTGTTGCTCCGCTTGTTGTTCGACGTCGTCTTCTTCATCTTTGCGTGCGTTTGGTGCTCTCGTTCTCTCAAATCTGATGACTCTTCTTCTTTCTGTGACGTCGATGGACGACGAAGAGAAAGTATGACGTACGCGTGATGTTTTGGATATTCCGTTTGCTTTTTTTTGTTGTTTAGGGTTTGAGAATTTTATTCCTTTTGGACCAAAGGAAAAGGCTAAAAAAGCGTAGTAGGTTACGCGCGTTCGCTCGACGCGTTATACGCGTGGGTTTCTTCTTCTCGTTATTCGGCGTTCGTTATTCGCGCGTGCAGCAGTCGTTTGTCTTCATCTTTTCTTTGATAAAAAGCAAAAATAATTTAATAATGGCATATATATTTATATAATACTCTCTCGGTACGCGAGCGCGCAAACTTACGCGCGCGTGTATCTCTTGTTTTCGAATTTACTCTACTACACACACACGCGCGCACAACTCTCACTTCCTTCCTTTCGGCAAGCGGCTGTCTTTCAAAAACTTTTGGTACTCTTTGTTCATCTTCTCGTACTCTTTTTCGTCCCAGCCGGATTCGTTGTTGGCTTTGTTCTCGCGGTTCCTTTTGCGCACCTCGTCGAACTCGTCGTCTTGCGAGGCGGCGGATACGCGCTTCGAGGTGGCATCTTTGGTGATTGTTTTCGCGGTTTTGGAGGTGCGGTTGCCGAGAAGTTGCGAGGAGTCTGGGTTTTGCGCGATGGCTTTCGTCCAGCGTTGCTTTTGTCGCTCGCGGTCGGCGGCGAGGCGGATTTCTCGTTCGGCTCGCTTTTGCGCGCGTTCGCGGCGGTTTTTGCGCACGCGCGAGGAGGTGAAGGCCAACAAGAGGAAGGAGGAGACGTAGAGCGCGGATTGTTGGATCGCGGCCGGGGAGAGGTTGGTTGGCGCGGTGATGGACGACGGCGGTCGGATGTTTGTCGTCGCGAATTGAACCGCCGAGGTGACTTTGTCGCCGATCAAAGTTCTCGCTTTAGCTAAAGAGGAGGAGGAAGAAGCAGAAGAAGTTCCGGCGGTCGAGGCTTTCGTCTTCGTCGTTTTATTCTTCTTTTTCTGTTCCGGTTTCAGTTTTTCGACGTTGGATTCTTTCTTCTTCTTTTCTTCTCTCTTCTTCGCTCTCGTCTCAATTTTCTCTGTTTTTCTCTTCGGCAATTCAATCGAAAGCAAAGAATTTTTCGTCTTGGTCGCGACGTCCGCCGCCGTCGACGCGGTTTTCCCAACCGCTGAAACCGTCGCATCTTTCGCTTTCACGGAAACATCCGCGACGGACGATCCAATCGATTTCGAAGTTTCAAACGCCGACGCCGACACCGATTTCGAGAATTCCGCAAACGACGACGCGCTTTTCGAGATGGATTCTCTCGCTCGCGTCGTCGCGTCCGCGGGCAAGGAAACTTTCGGCATCTGAATGGTAGTTTTTTTCGCCGACGCCGCCGCAGATTTCGTCGTTGTTTTTTCCATCTTCTTCTCCAACTCTCTCATCGCTTTTTGATGCAGTCGTTGCGCTTGCTTCGCCTTTTCTTTTTCCTTTTGCTCTTGTTTCTTCCTCTCCAAGTCAATCTTCTTCTTCGCTTTCAACTCGAGCTCTTCCTTCACTTTTTGCGCCTTCATCTCGGCGTCTTTCTGCGTCTTTTCCCGTTCCAGCTCAATCTGCCGCGCCTCTTCCAACTTCTTCCGACGAAGCTCTTTCTTCAAAATCTCCACGTTTTTGCGCTTCTGCATCTCCGCCTTCAACTTTTCCCCTTTCGCGTCAAACTTCGTCTCCTTCCCGTCCGAGATCGACTTCTTAAACCGCTTCTCGGTAAAGTACGTCTTCCCTCTCTGAAAGCTCACTCGCGGCATCCTTTTCGAGAATAAAAATACTCCTCCATCATCCTCGCGCCTATTCGTATTCGTCGTTTCTCCGCTCCTCCTCGTCGCGAACATCGACGCGCGGCGGTGGTCTTTCCATCGCGTAAAAGAGCTCCTCGAAGCTTTTTCTTCCTTCCTTTCGCTCTTCTTTTTTTTTTTCGTCGTCGTATAGTTTAGGGTTTCATTCACAAAAATCGGTTCTAAAATCCCCGTCTTTTCCGCGAACGCGCACCACGCCAAGAAGCAGATCAGCGCTCTGGTGTTTGAACTCGTCACGCCTTGCTCTTTGTAGTAGTGCTGCTGCTTCTGCGACGACGACAGCAGCAGATCCCGACGCTTGGCTTCTTCTTCGTCTTTGTTTTCGTCGCCGTTTTGGTGGATTACCGACGCGTTGGTGGGTGTCTTCTTCGTCGCTTTTTTGCGTCGTCGAAGAAGAAGAATTGGATGATGATTTTTGCGAATTTGAGTACGGCCTCGACGACCGGATGAAGAAAAAGAAGAAGGAATACTCAAAGCAGCTCCGGACGACGACGCGGAAGAAGAAGAAGAAGAGAGCATCGTCGTCGTCGTTTTTTCTCTCTCTGTTCTCTCTCTCTCGGAGCAGCAGCAGCGGCGACTCTCTCTTTTATGACAACAACAACAACAACAACAACGCGAGAGAGAGAGAGAGAAAAACGGTCTTTTAGGGTTTTGTATTTGAACGCAAGAAGCAACTCGTATATCGGTGTTTACTCTTTTTGCGTGGTACGAGAAAGTGTACGCGATCGCGGTCGGTTTTGGGAAAAATGTACGCAATCGTGGTTTTCCTCTCCGCACTATTTTATATAAAAGGGGAGAAGCGAAGAACTTTTACACACACCCGTCTTCCACGCGCTCTCTCTCTTGGAGGTTTTGTACGAAACAAAAAGAGAAACACTCGCGCGATCGACGCAATCTGCGCACTCGCGTCAACTTCGTATAACTCGTTTAAACGTAAAGAAGAATGAAGAGTACGCGCGATGATGAGAAAAGCGCGAGGTAATTTGGAACTTTCCGAAGGTGACTTCGGCGGTGATAGTATCAGGCGTAGGAGAGAGAAATGTGATTTGAAAGAGTGATGACTACCACACTTGCTCACATTGGAAGTACCACGGTGCATAGTGCAACGAGACAATAAAAAGCACCTAACCTTGTGGATTAAAGCTTCAAGAACATCGTAACCACTCCACACGCATCGTTTTCGGTCGATTTAAATAACGTATGCGCGAAATCGAAATTCTCACATCTTCACGCTCAAACGCCACTTTACCTCTACCTTTTGGAGGCTGTTTTTCTCTCTTTTCTCTCTCCTCCACATGCGTTTCAAAATTTGTACATCTCCAGAAAACACAATCATTTCGCTCACTTCGCCAACTTTGAAGACGTCCCGAGGTATCAATTCAAGTCGTAATCAAATATAAATGACATCATTCGATAGACATCTTCCATAACGATCACTGATGCGCGTATCGCTTCTTTGTATTGACTTTACTATATGTATCTAGATAGCGTCAAAGATGCGTTTTTCTGGCATTTCTCCCCTAAAACTCGAGACCCTAAATAGTGCTGTAGCACCGGGTTTTTGGGCAATTAATCTCCTCCGAAAAAAATACAAATCTGTAGTTTATTTAGGGTTTCGTACCATATTAAACCCTAAACGTGTGGGGAAAAAAAAATAATTAAGCTCGGAAAGAATGGGCGCGTCGACAAAAAAAAACGGAGCGCAACGGCCCCTCCCGACTCGCACGCGTTATCGAGAGCGAGAGAGCGAGCGAGAGAGAGAGCGCGAGAGCGCGTGTCGTTAACTTTTTGTTCTTTTTAAAAGAAAAGGTGCGCGTTACGTTTTGTTTTTGTATCTCTCTTTTTTTTCTCTTTCTTTCTTTCTTTCTTTGCCGCGGGCGACGGATTTTGGAAAGTAGAGGGCGCGGGGGGAGGGAGAAGAAGAAGGCGTGCCCGCGGAAGGAGGTTTGTTGTCCTTCCTGCGCTCGATGATGATTCATCGCGATGAAAAAAGAAAGAAGATAGAGAGTAAACGCGTTGTTTTTTTATCGTTACATCGACGAGAGATGGGAAATTGGAGGTGTCTCGATCAATCGTGCGGACGTTCTTGCCCAAGACGCGGATTTCTCTCTCTCCAATCGCGGGGAGAGATTGGTTGACTTTTTAGATACACAGAGAGAGAGAGAGAGCAATGGATGAAAAAAGGTGGTGAAGAAGAAAGAAGAGAGAGCGAGAGACCACATCGAATTGTTCGTTCGATGCGCGTTTGGTTTTGAGAGAGAGAAATCCGCCCCTCTCCCTCTCTCTCTCTTTCGAGAACTTTTCCTTTTCTTCGTCTCGTCGGCGTGTGAGGGTGGTCTGTCTCTTTGACGAGAGAGAGAGAGAGAGAGAGAGAGAAAAAAACTCTCTCCCTCGCGCGTTTGTTCACACTCTCTGCGCTCTTTTTCGTTTCCTTTCCTCCAAAAGCGCATCTTCAAATTCTTCTCGACTTTGGCGAAGATAGCGAGATGCCGGAGAGGCGGCGGGTTCTTCGTCGTCGTTCTTCGTCGCGCGCGCGAGCGAGCGAAACAGAGAGAGAGAGAGAGAGTAAGAGAGAGGCGAAAAGACAAAAGTTCCTTTTTCTAATCTTAAGGCGCGAAATTGGGGTCGTGTGCGACCGCGCGCGCGCGCGCGCGCGTTTCTCTTTTTCTTCTTCTTCTTTTTCTTCTTCTTCTTCTTCTCTCTCTCTCTCTCCGAACTGCTTCAAAAGATCACGCTCGCGTGACTCGCGCGACTCGCTGACTGACGAGCTCGGAAAATTTTCCTTCTTCTTCTTCTTCTTTGGTTTTCCCAAACGCGCACACAGGGGAAGGGGGGTGTCCAAAAACACTTTTTAGAAAAAAAAAAAAAAACCAGCAAACTTTAAAAAAGTGAGAAAACCCGGAAAAAGGCGCGCGTTCGTTCGTTGTCCGACATGACGACGTCGAGGAACTTTTTAACGACCACCACGAAACGCGCGAAGAGGAATACGCTTCTCGCACTGTTGTTCGTGTTGGGCGTGTTGACGTGCGCGTGCGACGGTGCAACGAAGGGCAACGGTCTCGGCGCGAAAGTTTCAAAGACGGAACCGGCGCGACACTCGGCGCGCCGTTCGCAAAATTTGACATCGGCGGCGAACCTGGGGGGTGGTGGTGCACTGAAGGGTAACGGTCTCGGCACCAAAGTTGCACGGACCAAACGGCCGAGACACTCAGCGCACCGTTCGGAAAATTTGACATCGTCGTCAGACCTGGGATTTTTTAGTCCAGGGATTGTTAGTGACTTCGTGGACGCAGTCACTGATTTGTATGCATCGATCGTAGCTTACTATGATGAATGGAAGACGTCGTCGTCATCGTCATCGTCAACGACGAGTGAGATGACAATTGATTTTGGCGAGAGCGCGGATATGTGCGAAGAGCGCGCCGCAGCGGATTGGGAAGACGAAGAAAGTTCGCAGATCGAGTGCACGACGTGCGGCTCGATTGGATCACTCTTAGGGGGTTATCAAGTGCTGGGTACGGGCAGTTCTGTGAGTAAGGCCTTCAGTGATCTCCCAACGCATTCCATTGTTACCATAAATCTTGATTTCGTTCAAATCGATTCGTGGGATAGCGAAAGATTTTACGTCTACGCCGACAATGACCTCGTGTATACGTCTCACAGGATTTCTAAGAGTACGGGCACGCAGGAATGCGGAAGCAGCTCGAACAACTGGAACGAATTTGTCATTCCTGCGAGCTTTACGTTTGCGCACTCCAGTTCTTCGCTTACGCTTAAAATCACAACTAATTTGAATTCTGGACCATCGGACGAGTCTTGGGGAATTCAAAAGGTACACTTGAAATTGGCTTCTGATTATACGACTTCGTTGGAGAGATTGAAATACTGCCCGGATGTTACGACAAATTGGGCAGTTCGATACGACTTATCGCCGACGTGCGATAACGGCATCGATCTAAGCGCCTACACATCCGGTTTGGACGTGGACGAAGCTATCGCCAAATGTGCCGAATGTAGCGGTTGCACCGCGGTCAGTTACAAAGACAGCAGCAACATACGTTACACATCCGGCTGTTCGTCAGGGGACGGTTGCCTTACAGGATGGAGCGATTGGACGACGTATCGAAATTTCGAATACTGCGATGCACTTTCAACCGATAACTTTCAAACGCACGTAGACGGATGCTTGGAAGAATCCCCAGTCGATGGTATGTGTTATACCTACGGTAGGAACAATAATATTGGTCCTATGTCTCACTGGGACGTTTCGGAAGTCACGAGTATGAATCAAGCGTTTTATGGAAAATCCTCTTTTAACACTGATCTCTCGAATTGGGACGTTTCAAAAGTCACCGATATGTATCGAATGTTCAAAAACACAAACTTTCAGCAATGGTTGATCAATTGGGACGTCTCCTCGGTGACAGACATGCGAGAAATGTTTTACGGCGCTGCATACTTTGCCGGATTCGTCGGAAATTGGAGAAGTGAAAGTACGAGTTTGCTCACCACTGACATGTTTTCGGGCGCGACGACATTTAACGCGAAGTATTCATCTTGCGGCGACGACGGACCTCCCAGTTCTTGTCGCGTTGCTTTGCTTGATAGTACTTTCAGTGATGCCGTAAGTAATTGCCTCGCAGAATCTGCAACCACGGGAGAATGCACAACGTACGGCGCGTCGTCTGATTTCGGCGTGATGCAGTATTGGGATGTATCCGGTGTCACGAGCATGAGCAACGCTTTCAAGAGCAAATCTTCATTCAACGCTGACATTTCGAGTTGGGATGTCTCGAGGGTAACAACAATGTACAGAATGTTCAAAGATGCACCAAACTTTAATCAAGATCTCTCTGGCTGGGACGTCTCTTCGGTCGATGCGATGACGGAAATGTTTCGTGGAGCGACCAACTTCAAAGGATACGTTGGGAGTTGGAATCCACCTACGTCCGCATCAACCACGAATATGTTCCTTTATGCATTCGACTTCAAAACGACGTTTTCGTGCGACGACGCAAACGATGGACCTCCTAATTCATGTCGCATTCCTTTGACCGATGCTACTATCTCGAGTGCCATTACCGCTTGTCTTGCAGAATCTTCCATGACCGGAGAGTGCACGGAGTACGCAATTTCTTCAGGGTACGGCATGATGCCGGATTGGGACGTCTCCGCGGTGACTGATATGGAGGAAGCGTTCAAGGATTATACTTCCTTCAACGCGGATCTCTCAAGTTGGGACGTTTCGAGCGTCGAAAATATGAAAAAGATGTTTAATGGAGCGACGAGCTTCAACGCAGTCATCACGGGTTGGGACGTTTCTAAAGTCAAGAATATGAAACAGATGTTTAATCAAGCTTACGCTTTCAATCAAGACATCTCGAAATGGGACGTTTCTAGCGTTGAGAATATGGAATACTTGTTTCGGGATGCCACGGCTTTCGATCAAGACATTTCGGATTGGTCAGTAAGCACGTCTGCACAGACCACGGAAATGTTCGATGGTGCGACTGCTTTCACCACTCCTCGACAAATTACCGTAGCAATTGCAACAACGCAAAATGTGTTCAACGATGCTGAAATTGACTTAGAGATTTCTGTAACAGCAAGTATATGCGCGTCGTCAGAGTGCAATCTCGAAACGACATCCAACGAAAGAGCTGAAGAAGGCTTGTATTGCGACGTGAAGATTTCAGACTCAGCCTGCTCGTCGAGCGATTTTGGCGACTCGCTTCCGTGCTTCTCTTGGCCAAACTTCATCGATGAATCGAAAGCCGCGGTGTACCAAAAAACACTCACCACTGCTGACTCGAATGGTGACTTGGTCACGGGAGAATACACGCTCGAGTACACGTGCGGTTGGAAATTTTTGACCGGGGTTGAATTTCCTGACATTTCCACCTCGAGGAGTGACTTCACGTTCAACGTGGCGGCAGATTGTTCGGAGTGGCTCCATCCGACGACGAGCGGTGTGTCGCACGCCGATACTTTTCTTTTGTCTGCGCCATCTTTCATCGAGATATCATCTACTTCGTGCACAAGCTCTGAGAGCATTGACGCGATAAAAGAGGCGCTTTTTCGTGAATACGACGAAGACGTGAGTGGTTCCTTATCGTACGATGAATTTTTTAATGCACTGGATACGCACGACGTTGACACTTCGCACCTTGAGCACTATGAAAGTAGTTACAGCGAAATTTTGCTTTCACACGTCATGAGCAGCGAAATTCTCCCTTTGGTGTGCCAGAATACGGACGACTTTACGAATATTAGGTTCACAAAAATCCACTATCCGGACTCGATGAGTGACACTCGAACCGAATGCGATGACGGCTCCACCTCGTGTCTCGATGTGTACACGTGCGAAGGAGGGACGGAGATACTCACCGCTGAATGGGAACACAAGACAGACAGAGGAGAGAATGATTTTGTGTGCGTGTACGCCGACGGCAAGCTGTTCAGAAAAGATACCCTCGACCAAACAAGTGATTCCTTTCCTACGACTCTTTCGGATATTCGCCCGTCGATGCGTACGGGAGATGACGCCATCGAAATGATTGCGCAATTTACGTTTGACGAAGATTTGAGAAACGATGCCGAGGACGACAGCACTGCTGTCACAGATACTAATTTTGAGTACATCTCGTGTGACGATAGTGGTGGTAGCTGTTTGAACAGTGTATCGAGCAACAGTGCGCAAGGATACGCATGGCAAGATGCGACGGAAATGACGAACAGTGCGATTATGTCCTGGGTGTATGTGATGGATAGTGGTAGCACTGCTACAGATATACTCTACAAAACGACATCTAGCAACGGAAACTACGAAATCGTCTTCCAGCTCCGGGGTTACGTTTTGGAAATGACGTACAAATCTCCGGGAGGAGGAACACAGACGATTGTCACCCATACCATAACTTCAACGTCTTCTAGTTCTACGGATGGTTACACTTGGCACCACGTCGGTTTGGTTTTGAACCAGCAAAGTAGCCAGACGGTGGACCTTTACTTTGATGGTAGTTTAGTAGCCTCTGTTGACACTGGGTCCGTGTCGTGGGTTGCAACTGACATTGATGCGTCCGACATGACCGCAACTGAGAAGATTCTCTTTACGTCGACAAAGATTAGCGATCGTAGCTTCATTTACGATGATTTTCGCATCTACAAAGGTGTCGTAACTGGGAAGCACATCGAAGCAATTTACTCATGCTCTCGAAGTCAAACGTGTTCTGATCTCGCGCATGCGAAACCGCAGTCGAGGCGTACGTACTGTCTCTTGCTCACTATAGGTGGATTACAAGCTGGCGTTGACCGGCCGTGCGCTACGGGACTTTATTACAATGGTTTAGCTGTCGATCTGAAAGTATCCATGTCCATGAAAGGGGCAATGTTCACCTTTCGAGATACTGAATTGATCGAAACAGGTTTCGAAGTGTTGCGGCAAAAAAAAATCGACGGTATTGGGCAGGGATACTCTACAGTTGTGATAATTGACAGTGAATTGAGTGGATGTGCGACGACGTTTGATTCAATCACGTTTTTCGACAGTTCATCTGTCACTACTCCTGGAGAAGTATGGGATTACAAAATTAGAACAAAGTATTCCACGACCAGTACTGCCAATATCGATTCGGATGCGTACGAGTTCACGACGCCTTGGTATGGGACGCTTGAAGGCGTCGTAACGGCTGGCGATAGTGAAGTATGGGTACCAGACGTTCGCGTATGCGCCCGCTTAAATACAAGTACCACTGTGGACTCGACGGAACTTGGAAGTTTCGTGGACGATGCGATCGTTTCGACGCTCTCTGACTATCGCTTCGTGGCACACTCTGATTCGAGTTTCACCGGCGACGCATATAAAGCCACAGACAATGATTACCAGACGACGGTGACGCTAAACGATAATGATTATCTGAAAGTAAATTTGGACGTGTTTGCATCAATCACAGAAGTCAAGATACGGCAAACGTCAGCTGACATTGGTAAGGATGCGCCCGTAGTTCGTATTCTCGATTTCGACGATCCGGACGATGCCGGAGATACTGGTTCGATGTGTATTTATAGCTCGTACGACACGTCGAGCTCGGGAGATCCCGAGCACACGTACACGTGTTCGGGCACTGACGTCACTGCGTTTCCAGGACAATACGTCACGGTTTTAAACACAGCTGGAGAAAGCGTGGACGTGTCAGAAATTGACGTTTCGGGTCAACAAATGGCGTGTCCGTACTACGGATTCAGCGACGACGACGGGAATTTCGAGATTGAGATTTTTGAATCTTCAGGTGTCTCGGCTAGAAAGGCCAAAGTCGCAGTGCATGCGTTCAAGACAGACGTGTACGATCCAGTAGACGCGTCTGTGTTCACACCGATGGAAGATGGGAGTGACGACGATTCAACGACAATCGCGATAAAATCGCCCGAAGCGGTTTTGATTGCGCTCGAATACGACGAAACTTCCTCATCGAGCGCTTCGTCTCCTCTCGCCGCGGCTGCTGCGTTTTTGGGCGCGAGCATGGGGACGGACTGCGATTACTCTAAAACGAGTAATAAACGTAAAAAATATGGTAAAACATCAGCATGCACTGATTCGGGCAATAAGTACTTGACTTCTGCTTCACTAGACGACTGCAAGGCTGTTTGCAACGAGTGCAGCTCTTGCGAGGGCTTCAGCTATTTATCAAGTTACGATTATTGTACGTTCCACTCAAGTACGGGATCCCAGACTTCTAACAGTAATTGGGACTTTTACACCAAAGGTGATTGCACCTCACCTTCACCACCGCCGAGCCCTCCGCCACCGCCGAGTCCGAGCCCACCGCCGCCACCACCTGGAAACTTTCAAAAAGGCAACGCACTAGTTGCTCCGAACTACGGAAACTTTCAAAAAGGCAACGCTGCGT
>Ga0255767_1001664_pt1 | contig 19639 bp, 12 predicted proteins | sample 071ome_24_FD_179967 | JGI IMG/M metagenome (GOLD analysis project Ga0255767, IMG submission 179967) | Coastal salt marsh microbial communities from the Groves Creek Marsh, Skidaway Island, Georgia - 071402CT metaG (version 2) | ecosystem: Environmental > Aquatic > Marine > Intertidal zone > Salt...
CCAGAGCCATCGGGGGCAAGCCTTCAGAAAAGGCCAGGGTGGTTTCCATGCCCATCCCGGTGAAGGAAGGGAAGAAACTGCGAGCCCGTGTTTACTTTCAGGGCGAGTGGAGTGTCTTGACGGAATACTCGCCTTGATGGAATGAGGCTGGGCAATACCGCCGATCGGTCCGTCATGGTTTGATCTGCGATGTCAGAAGTGGTTCCAGTCTTGCTGGAATGATTGCTATGGCTTTTGATGACCAGTGATGATGAAACTTTTCACAGCTCCCAAGGTGATTCTAAGTGTCATTTTTCTCACCGTTCTTCTGGCTTTCATGGATCACCTGCTGACCCCTTTTTGGGTGGAAAGTATCAGCTGGATCGTCCTGATCTACTTTACCCTCGAAGTCGCATGTAAAATCCATCTCGAAGGCTGGCGAACTTATGCAAACTCCTGGGGAAATCGGGCGGATTTGTTCATCATTGCGGCCAGCCTCTTATGGGTCTCGGTGCATGGCATGGGAGAGGGTAGTTTGGCTTTTTTGAGGATGTTTCGATTTTTATCCATGGTTCGTATCCTCAAATTGATGCCGGATACGGCACAAATGGTCCGAGGGGTGCTGCGTGCCATCAAAGCCTCACGAGCCATCGTGATCTTGTTGGGGATTCAGTTGGTCTTTTTTTCCCTTCTGGGCTTTACCCTCTTTGGCCAACCTCTTCCCGAATTCTTTGGAACCCCCTTGAAATCACTCAACACCATCTTTTCGGTATTTACCGTTGAGAACTGGGCAGCAGCTCCTGAAGCGGCGAGTCTGCTGGGTCATCCATGGCTTTATTACGGGGTGAATTCCTTTGTCATTCTGGTGTTGGTCATTGGAGGATTTATTTCTCTTTCCCTGGCCAATGCTATTTTTGTCGATGAAATGGCCAGTGATAACAATGATGATGTCAAGGCGCAGTTGCTGCTTCTCAAGCAAGACAATCAGGCTATGCAGACTCAGCTTGAAGAAATTCTGGTCACACTGAAGTCCTCTAAGCCCTGAAGATCCCAAGCTCCTTCATGCGGCCTGATCGCGAAGAAAGACCCACTGGTCTGGGGTAGAACCCGCTTTGTCGTAGCGGTAGCCCATGCCATCAAAACCTTTTAGGTCCTCCGGTTTTTTCAAGCGGTTTCGAATGATGAAATCCGACATGGTTCCTCGGGCCTTTTTGGCAAAAAAGCTGATAATTTTGTATTGTCCCTTCTTCAGGTCCTTGAATACGGGAGTGATGACCTCGGCCTCAAGTTGGTCTTTGAGGATGGCTTGAAAATACTCATTGGAAGCCAGATTGATGAGGGTGGCTTGGCCCGAGCCAGCAATCGCCTGGTTGAGTTCCTTGGTGATGAGATCACCCCAGAAAGCGTATAGGTTGTGACCTCTTTGGTTCTGTAGAGAGGTTCCCATTTCCAGCCGATAGGGCTGGATGAGATCCAGAGGTCGCAACAAACCGTAGAGACCGGAAAGAATGCGAAGGTGCTTTTGTGCAAAGGCATAATCAGCGCTCTGGTAATCTGTGAGCTGGAAACCGGTGTACACATCCCCCTTGAAGGCAAGCAAGGCCTGCTTGGCATTCTCTGGAGTAAAGGGTGGGCTCCAGGTCTGATAGCGTTGGCGATTCAGTGCGGCCAATTTCGTGCTGATCGACATGAGCTTGCAAAGTTCCCCTTCGGAACATGCCCTCAGATGCTGGATGAGTTGCTTGGAATGCTTCAGGTAGGCCGGAGAAGAGTGCTTGCGAGTCAATGGATCCGATTTGAAGTCCAGCGTTTTGGCGGGTGAAATGACACTCAACATGGCAGAAAAGATCACCCAACCAGGCAATCGGTGCAACCCCTTAAGAGGATTTTAAACTACTCTTTCGGGGAATCGGTTCGTGGCGTGGCGGATCAGGACTTCATGTGATGCAACAAGTTCCGAGTGATTTGCTGCACGCGAGGATCCGGCCCCATGGGTTGCGTGTAAACCGAGGGTCTGACATAGCCCGGAGGTTCGCTGAGCCCATCACCCCACCAGATGGTAGCCGCGTTGAATACCAGGTTCCCTCGGGGTCCATGATAGAGAGTTGCCGTGTATTCGCCGCCATTGGGTTGACCCGGGGCCCCTTGTGTGGGGCCAGAGGCCACGATTTCCAAACCCGGAATGGGGGCTGGATCTCCATGCCACTCCCATCCCACCAATCCGGGGATGCCCTCCCCCTTGACCATACCGGTACCCTCAAAGAGCCAATGATCCGGTTGTTGACAAATCCAGTCGGCTCCGCCAGTTACAGGCCCGGTACTCTGTGCCCCCATGAGTTCGTTCGCATAAGGCCTTTCATGCATCAGATGGGACATGGAGTCAAATTCCCGGGTGCCGCCCGGAGGACCAAAGACCCCGACGCGCTCAAAGACCCGATTCGGTCTGCCATGGGTATCAGCCCTCATCTGGATACGGCCGCAAACCGAATTGCCGGAAAGGAAGGCGAGGTGCATGCCCTCTTGAATGGCTCTTTCCATATTTCGAAACATCTCCAGCGTCCAATACTCATCGTGTCCCACGGAAAGAAACCCCCTGCAACGATTCAGCTCATCGGGGTATTGGTGGGTGTCCTGGTTGGAGACATAGGTCAGATCGTAGCCGTGGGACTCCATCCAATAAGCCAGGGGGAACTCCCAAAGCAGGAATTCACCGGATCCCGTGCTCAGGGGTGCGTCCAAGATCTGGCAGTACTTTCCGTAGGGTCGATTGAACCCTACTTCCACGCCGCCTCCCCAATACCATTGGCTTTGTCCGTTGTCATAAAGGGAAAACTGATTGGGCCAGCGATTGTAGGCCTGCCAGGTATGATCGCTGCATTGGAACATGAAATCGGCCTGGCGCTGGTCTTTTACGATGAAAATCATATAACTTTGCATCGAGCTGTGGTGTTCGGTGAGCTTGGCAAGGTAAACGCCGCTGAGCCAATCGCTCGGAATGATCAGGTTCAGGCAAGGGTCCCAATGACAGTCTTGTAGACGCTTGTCTCCAGGCTTGGGCATGGGTTGAACCTTTCCCTTCAGGGGCCCCCAGGAACCCATGTGACGTCCTCCATGACCCTGGTAATAACCCATCCGGTAGATGTCGATGTGAAAATTGGATGCAGGTTGGGTGCTGACAAAAAAGGAAATGGATTCTCCGGCCATCACACGCGTCCTGGAGGCATAACCTTCTACCCATGGGCAGCGGTATCGGGAGGCCGGATCGATGGCGGTCCGATCGAGCATCCAGGAGCGAGTGCCTGGTTGTTGGTTTTCAACGGCCACCTTTGTCCGGTCAGGCGATGGCCTGTGGAGGCAACCAGGTGTCGAAGCAGCCAGCGATGTACCTGCTGCCATGCGGGCCATACGTGCCATCCACCTGCGCCGACTTTGGCCCTGGGATAGATTCCAGTTCATGCAAGTTGGTAGAAAGACTCCCAACCCTTGCGAGGCGGAGCTCCACGAAGCCATTGGTTGGCGGCCTCATGATTGGTGATTTCTTTCTTGATGGGGTCAAACTCCAGGCGAGCATGGAATCGTTGTGCAGCCACTCCGAGGCAGAAAACTTGACTCAGTGGAGCGGCCACCTCAAAGGGCGAAAGACAGGGTTCCAAGCCCTTGCAAGCCTTCAGAAAATTGGCGTAGTGGTTGGTGGGGTTGCGGGGATAGTCCAGAAGGTCTTTGGGCAGGTCAGCTGCCTTTTCTTTTTCCAGGATACTCAGGGTGCTCCCATGCGAGTGTCCCTTGAAGGTCCAGTCCTTTCCGTAGATCTCTTTGCCCGCTGGCAATTCCTGAGCTGGCATGACTCTCCCATCGACGGTTGGAATATCCTTTCGGGTGGCGATGTTGCCGTAGCTGCTTGGCACAAGGGGATGGTTTTGTTTGCCATCATACCAGGTCACTTTCACTGGGGGCATGGAATCTCGAGCCGGAAATCGAAATTCCAGGGTGCTGGCCTGAGGGAAAAACAACGGATTATGGCCATCCAATCGCAGTGGGGTGATCTCTGTTGGAAGTCCCAATTTCAGAAACTGATGGAACCCGTCCATGATGTGGGCTCCCCAATCACCCAGGGCTCCCATGCCAAAATCATACCAGCACCTCCATTGGCCTTGAACAAAGTTGCGATGATAGTCGTGCGGTTGAGCCGCCATGAGCCAGGTGTCCCAATCGAGGGTTTCGGGGGTGGGCTGAGCTCTTGGAAAATCAGCCATGCGGGTGTCCCAACCATGCCAACGGCGCCCTCCGTTCATGTGGGCTGTGATTTCCTCGACGCCGCTGATCACACCCTTTTCCACCCATGTTTTGAATTGGTAGTAATTGTCCTGACAGTGCCCTTGATTGCCCATCTGAGTAGCTACACCATAACGGGAGGCAGCCTTCATCAACAATTCGGATTCGTGGAAAGTGCGAGTCAGGGGCTTTTCGACATAGACATGCTTGCCTAGGGACATGGCGAGCATGGCGATGGGAAAGTGGGAGAAGTCGGGCGTGCCCACAGTGACGGCGTCGATTTGATCGGCCATGCGATCGAACATCTCCCTGAAATCCTGAAAGCGCGGTTGTGAGTCAAAGGTCTTGAGATTTTTCAAGGTATGAGGGCCACCCATGTCCACATCACAGAGTGCCACGATGTCAGCAAGCCCCGTTTGATGCATGGCTCTGAGATCACCTCCTCCCTGGTTACCAATGCCGCAGCAAGCGAGCCGCACTTTTTCGTTCGGTGTTTGCGTGGCAGGTCTGATGAGGCGGCCCTGGTCATCACGTTTTTCGGATTGAGCCCGAATGACATGGGATGGGACAATGGAAAGACTGGCCAGTGCCGCAAGGCTGCGGCGACCAAAACGACGACGGGAAAGACGTGAACGAGTCATGGGAATTTTTGTTTTAGGAAGTACTCTTATCTTAGTTCTGTTGAAGGCCTGCTTCCAGCCTCAATTCGGGCAACACCGCCAGCTTTGCTCTTGTTCCCTGAACGGTCGATACTTAACGTTCAGAACAATCCAATGAACATCCTCCGGTGGCCCCTATCTTTTTTAATGCTTTTTCTCCATTCTCTGATTGCAGAGGAAGCACCTGATGACTTTCGCTATCAGGTGGAGGTGCTCGATCAATCCATCCGCCAGCCTATGGAGCTGGAGCTAGCTCCCGATGGTCGTGTCTTCGTCAACGATTTCAAGGGGGGACTTTATCTGATAGACCCAAAGTCAGATGAGCAACCCATCCAAGTGGCTCAACTCGAGGTGTTCAATGAGCAGGAGAATGGATTCCTCGGGTTTGCGCTCGACCCTCAATTTGAGAAAAACCATTGGATCTACTGCTTTTACTCGCCACCCGATTACAGTGGCCAGCGATTGAGTCGCTTCCGCATCGATGAGGATCTATTGCGACTGGATTCAGAAAAGGTGATGCTCGAATTTGAAGAGCAGCGCCGACAGTGCTGCCATCATGCGGGTTCAGTGGAATTCGCGCCCGATGGTTGTCTCTTGATTTCGACTGGAGACAACACCTTTCCCGGCGCGCCTACTGGCGGATCGGCACCCATTGACGAGCGTCCAGATAATGATCCCTGGGACGCTCAGAAATCTAGCGCCAACACGCATGACCTTCGGGGTAAGATTCTCCGGATCCGTCCAACCATTTCGGGAGGATACGAGATCCCCGAGGGAAACCTCTTTCCCAAAGATGGGTCAGATGGGCGTGCGGAAATCTTCGTCATGGGATGCCGCAATCCATGGCGCATGAGTGTCGATGAACGCACGGGGTTTGTCTATTGGGGCGAAGTGGGCCCCGATGCAGGTGGCGATACTGAGCGCGGTCCACGTGGATATGATGAACTCAATCAAGCCAAGGCCGCTGGCAACTTTGGCTGGCCTTATTTTGTCGGCAACAACTTTGCATACGCTGAACATGACTTTGCTTCCTCTGAAAATGGACCTCGCTACGATCCGCTTCGGCCCATCAACAACAGCCCCAACAACACCGGGCGCAAAGTGCTTCCTCCGGCACAACCTGCGCTGATTTACTGGCCGTATGGGGCTTCGACCGAGTTTCCCATCCTTGGCAGTGGTGGGCGCACGGCTTGCGCTGGACCGGTCTTTTATCACCAGGCTGTTTTTGAGGGGACTCAGGGTTTCCCTGACTATTATGATCACTGCCTTCTCTTTTGGGATTGGCAACGTCCTTTTCTCTTCTGGGCCCGTCTGGATGAGGAGGATCAACTTCTCGGCATCGAGCCATTTTCCGAGGCGGTGGTGCTGCGCAACGATGGCCAATCGGCACTGGAAGGAAAGGATGCACAGCGTTTTCTCATCCAGCGGCCCATAGACGCCGAATTTGGCCCAGATGGTTGTCTCTATTTACTCGATTATGGGCGTACGTGGGGAGCCAATGAAGACGCGCGATTGCTCAAGATCAGCTACTTGCGCGGCAACATGCCACCCAAGGCCATGGCCTCGGTTGAGCCCGACGCAGGCAAGGTGCCCTTACAGGTCAGGTTGTCTGCTGAAGGAAGTCATGATCTTGATGGGCACGATCTTTCCTACCACTGGACACTTCATCCGGGTGGCCAGAGGGTCGCCAGTGGAAAGGAGGTCACCCTTGAATTGAAGGATGCAGGAAACCATGTTCTTGCCTTGGAGGTTCGAGATGCTCTGGGGGCCAGTGCCTCGGTCAGCGTTCCTGTTAGCATCGGTAATGCTCGACCCTCGGTCCGTTTTGAAACCCCACAGGATGGAGATTTCCTGGATGCTAATGGACGCGTGGCTTACCAGCTTCGGGTGCAGGATGAGGAAGATGGTGATTCGAGGTGGAATGATGAATTCATGGAGTCTGGGGCGCGCGTGACCGCTCAGCCCATGCCCTCGGATGCAGCTCAAGCTGCCATTCCCCCGGGGCAGCAGGCCATGTTGGCAAGCGACTGTTTCAATTGTCATGCTATCAAGGAAAAAGTGGTGGGGCCCGCATTGCTGGATATCGCTCAGCGCTATCGCCATCAACCTGAGGCCTTGCCGCAGTCAGTTCAAAGAGTCCTCAAAGGTTCGGCAGGGGTGTGGGGAGAAATTCCTATGCTGGCGCATACCGAACTTGCTGAACAGCAGGTGGAATCCATGGTTCAATGGATTTATTCTCTCGAGCCATCCGCCTTGGCATCCAACACACAACGAGGTCTGCAGGGAACCCTCGATCTGGGTGAGATGAGTGTTGGCAAACCCTGGATATTGAAGGCGACCTATGTGGATTTTGGCTGGGAGTCCGTCGCGCCGCTCGCGGCTTCGATTACCATTCAACTGCGCCACCGGCGGATCGAAGCCGAACATTGCAGTGACTATCAAGGGCTTCGAATCCTGGGAAACAAACTGGGAGCCATCGAGCATGGTTCCTATGCCAGGTTCAGGAGTGTCCCACTTCACGATGTCGGTAAAATCACCGTAAGAGTCGCCTCGGGGGGAGCCGGTGGACAGATCATCGTAAGAGAGGGAAGCCCGGACGGACCTGTCGTGACTTCCTTTGAAGTCACCCCTACGGGAGGCTACGATCAGTTTGTTGAAAAAACCTCTCCACCCCTGGATCGGAATGGCAGGAAGGATCTTTTCTTTTGTTTTGTGAACCCAGGCAAGGGAGGGCTCATGGATGTAGATTGGGTGGAATGCCACCCTTAGGATTTTGCGTTGAGAGAACAACTATCAGGGTGAATGACATTGACGCCTCCACTGAGTGCGGGATAATCCAACCCGTTTCCAAAAGCTTATCAGCGCACCAAAAGACCTCCCCTAACCCTTTTCGGGCTTCGTTGCCCATGAAGACCAGACTGGGAGTGCTGAAAATGAAGGTCATGATGCATCCATTGTTGGTTCACCCCTATCTCAGGCTTCTGCTGGTTCTGATCACGCAAACGAGCATCACTCCCCTGTCCGCATCGAGTGATGACCTCAGCGAAGCGACCTTTTTTGAGCGCCGAATCAGGCCATTGCTTTTGGATCATTGCCAAGACTGTCATGGCACCCTGAACGAAGGGATGCCCCATCTTCCCCTTTTGGACTCTCGAGAGGCATTTGTGGGTGACAGTGCTTTGGTGGTTCCCGGGAGCCCGGCAGAAAGTCGACTGATCCAAGCCCTTGAAAATCCAACGGTGCTGGGTAATCACCCGGATTGGCAAAAGCCCATCTTGAGTCGTCAAAAGCAAGATTTGGAGCGATGGATTGAGATGGGAGCTCCTTGGCCTGCCAGCCCGTCTGAGCAAAGGGACGCAAATACCGATGTGAATACATCTCGTCCAGAAGGACTCCACTGGTCGTTTCGCGCACTTGTTCGTCCCGCATTGCCGGATGTGCCAGATTCCTTTCGTATCCTTAATCCCATTGATCGTTTCGTGGTGCAAAAACTCATCCAGAGCGATCTTCCTCAAGCCGACCCAGCACCCTCGAGCACCCTGATTCGACGAATTTATTTTGACCTCCTTGGCCTGCCTCCTTCACCCACGGTGATGCGCTTATGGCTCGACCGAATGAGCCGGGCCAAGGATGCCGCTTCAGAGGATCAAGTGGTGCGAGATTTGATCGAAGCGCTGCTGGCACATCCGGCCTATGGTGAGCGTTGGGCACGACACTGGCTCGACGTGGCGCGTTATAGTGAAGTGGGAGGCTGGACTCAGGACAATCGTTCCAATCCCAAGGCATTTCACTATCGTGATTGGGTAATCCAAGCCTTAAATCAGGATTTGCCTTTTCATCAATTCGTCTCTTACCAAATCGCTGGAGATCTCATTGAAAACGGGACAAGCGTGGCCACGGGCTTTTTTTCACTCGGGCCCAACTACACATCCGATGGGGGTGATCCGGAGAGCATTGCGCAGGCTAAAGGAGAAACGCTCGATGATCGGGTGGATACGTTTTCTCGTGCTTTTCTTGGCTTAACCGTCTCATGTGCACGATGCCATGACCATAAATTTGATCCGATACCCATCGAGGATTACTACTCGATTGCCGGTGTTTTCAATAACACGGGTGACGTTGAAATGCCATTGGTGGATCATGGAATTGTCCAGGCCTACGAGGCCGGTCGAGAGCGCATTCGGAATCAGGAAAAAGTCATCAAGGATCTCAGGGACCAATCCAAGAAACTGTCCAAAGAGGATCAAGAGAAAGCCAAGGCAGACATTGAATCTGCCGAGGCTCTATTGAAGGTGATCAAAAAAGAGGCTCCCTCCAAATACGAATACGCTCATGTGGTTCAGGATCAGGGTAATGAAAACATGCATGTGGCCCTTCGAGGAGATTTGCTCAAAAAAGGTGAGTTGGTGCCCAGGAGGTTTCTTCGCATACTCACGCAAGGGGAGCGGACGCCTTATCGGGAGGGCAGTGGACGCCGGCAGCTTGCCGAATCAGTGGTTTCACCTGAGAACCCTCTGAGTGTGCGCGTGTTTGTCAACCGAATCTGGATGCATCATTTTGGACGAGCGCTTGTGCGGTCTCCAGACAACTTCGGGCGACTGGGGGAAAAGCCCACGCACCCCGAACTCTTGGATTGGCTTGCGTTGGAGTTTGCGGGCTCGGGCGGCTCGGTGAAGCACCTTCATCGCTTGATCATGCATTCTGCTACCTATCGCTCCAGCAGCACTCCTGCGGAAAAGGGTTTGAAAACCGATGCTGACAATCGCCTTTTCTGGCGGATGGACCCCCGACGCATGGATGTGGAAACATGGCGTGATGCGCTCCTTTCTGTGACCCAAGAATTGGACGCAAGCATGGGAGGGCCTTCACAGGAAGATATTACTCAGAGTGCTCGACGAACGCTTTATTCCAAGACAAGTCGCAATGACCCGACAGCTTCCGATCGCTTCTTGCGACTATTCAATTTTCCGATTCCCAGAGCGAGTGCTGCGAAGCGTACGCAGAATATCGTTCCCCAGCAGTTTCTTTTCATGCTGAACAGCCCCTTCATGCTGGAACGCGCTCAAAAATTGGCTCTCAGCTTTGAAGCTTCTTCACTATCGCTCGAAGTCCGAATCGACCAACTCCATGAGACTTTGTTTGGAAGACGAGCCGAACAGAGAGAGGTGGAACACGCCCTCTTATTTCTTAAAGACTTTGAAGTAGAAAACGAACATGAGCTCAGTGCTTGGGCGGCCTACTGCCAAGTGCTACTCTGTTCTAACGAGTTCATGTTTATCCGCTAACCCTAATGTTCCAATGGTCATGCACTACCCACCCTTAAAGGATCCGTTTTTGAGTCGAAGGCAGGCTTTAAGCCGTATGGGGGCAGGCTTTGGTGGTATGGGTTTGGCCACCCTGCTGGCTGAATCGGCCCAAGCTGAAACCTCACCTCTCACGGTAAAGGCACCCCACTTTGCACCCAAAGCCAAACGCATCATTCAATTATTCATGCCTGGAGGCCCGTCCCAGGTGGACACCTTTGATTACAAGCCACTTCTTGCCAAACATGCCGGTGAGCGGCCTGAAATCGTCAATCGAAAGACGCTTCGGAATACCAAAAACGGGCTTCTGCCTTCTCCTTTTGGGTTTAAGCAATATGGCCGGAGTGGCAAGTGGGTCAGCGATATCTTTCCGCAAACCGCTCAATGCGTGGATGACATCTGCTTTATTCACTCCATGCACACGGACATTCCAGAGCATGCGGGTGCCATGATGATGTTCAATTTGGGGCACCTTCAACCCAGTCGTCCCAGTTTGGGGTCATGGCTGTGTTATGGGCTCGGCAGCGAGAACCAGGAATTGCCCGGTTTGGTGGCCATGAGCCCTCGAGCCAAGCCCAGAGGCAAATCGGCCCATTGGGGGAATGCTTTTTTACCAGGGGCCTATGCTGGCGTCTACGCCAACATCGCTGAAATGAAACCGGATGCCATTTTGGGTCACCTCAAACATCCGCACCTTCCAAAGCTCGACCAGCGCAAGCAAGCTGATTTGTTGACCCGTTTGAACCGACAGGATTTGCAGCGGTTTGGTGAGGATCAAAAGTTGGAGTCGACCATTCAGGCGATGGAAATGGCCTTTCAGATGCAGTTCGCGGTGCCAGAGGTCTTCGATATCTCTTCGGAGTCGGCAGCAACCCGCTCTTTGTATGGTGAAAGTGAATTCGCCAAAGGATGCCTGATTGCCAGACGGCTCGTCGAAAAAGGGGTGCGGATGGTACAACTATCGCACTCTATTGATGGGTACGACATAGCCTGGGATACAGGGCATGGAAACATTCATCATCACCAAGATCTTGCCGCGGCATGTGATCAGGGCATTGCCGCACTGATCAAGGATTTGAAGCTTCGCGGTCTACTGGATGAAACCTTGGTTCTTTGGGGTGGTGAATTTGGCAGAGCGCCTACCTCCGAGGGCAACAAGGGGCGAGATCATGATCACTATGGGTTCACTGTCTGGATGGCTGGTGGCGGTGTCAAACCCGGCTTTTCCTACGGTGCGACCGATGCCTTTGGCTGCTCAGCTGTGCAGGACAGGGTTCATGTCCATGATTTGCATGCCACGATTTTACATCTCATGGGGCTGGACCATGAGAAACTGACCTATCGTTATTCGGGGAGAGATTATCGTCTCACCGACGTTCACGGGCGAATCCTTCATGACATCATCGCCTAAAGCAGCAACCTCAATTCCTTATTTCTGATGAGGCACCGAATTGAAACATATGACACTGAACTCTATATTCTAATGAAACAGACCATTATCCTACTATTTGTCATTTTCTTCGCTCACACCAACAGGGCTGAGTGGAAGGCCTTCAACGACAGTGCCAACAAGAACGGTGGGACTGATAACCCCAACGTCACGACCATCAATATCGGGCGGACGAGCCCTGGGCCGACAGAGGATGTGCTCCTTCAGCTGGAGAGTGGTGCACCCACAGGAGTCACCGCTCGGTATGAAGAAACCATTTCCACCGGGAGTGTTTTCTGGACCTCCGATCCCATCACTGTCGATCCTGAGAGTGATGCAGCCACCTTGTTCGGTCCGGTGCTGGATCTGGAAGGGAACATCAGCTATGGCGATGCACCTGGCTGGCACGTGGATTTGATCCTGGAAGGTCTGGACTCAGGGCGTTCTTACACCTTTGCCGGTACGGCGATGCGAGGCGGTGGGCAGGGATATGCTGAACGTACCACCCATTGGCGATTGATAGGGGCTGATGCCTTTACTTATGCCAGTAGCCAGGGGGCTTGGAAAGTGGGTGAAGACAGTGTGGAATTCAGCACGGGCCACAACGAGGTGGGTTATGTGGCTCGATGGACAGGCATCCGGCCGGGGGCCGATGGCAAGATCATCATTCGAACCACCCACACGGTGGGTGAGGCCAATGGAGGGCTCCCGGGTGCTCATGCCTATAAGGGCTATGCAGGAGGTGTCTTCATGGTGCAGCTGGAGCCTCCGCCTGCCAAAGGTTGGCAGGCGTTCAATGACAGTGCCAACAAGAATGGTGGCACTGAAGACCCCAACATCACCACCATCAATATCGGGAGAACCAGCGTTGGCCCCACCGAGGACCTACTGCTTCAGCTTGAGAGTGGTGCCTCCACCGGGGTTACCGCTCGCTACGAAGAAACCATTTCCACCGGGAGTGTCTTCTGGACCTCCGATCCCATCACTGTCGATCCTGAGAGTGATGCAGCCACCTTGTTCGGTCCGGTGCTGGATCTGGAAGGGAACATCAGCTATGGCGATGCACCTGGCTGGCACGTGGATTTGATCCTGGAAGGTCTGGACTCAGGGCGTTCTTACACCTTTGCCGGTACGGCGATGCGAGGCGGTGGGCAGGGATATGCTGAACGTACCACCCATTGGCGATTGATAGGGGCTGATGCCTTTACTTATGCCAGTAGCCAAGGGGCTTGGAAAGTGGGTGAAGACAGTGTGGAATTCAGCACGGGCCACAACGAGGTGGGTTATGTGGCTCGATGGACAGGCATCCGGCCGGGGGCCGATGGCAAGATCATCATTCGAACCACCCACACGGTGGGTGAGGCCAATGGAGGGCTCCCGGGTGCTCATGCCTACAAAGGCTATGCGGGTGGCGCCTTCATGCTGGAGCTGGAATCGGGCGGCAACCAGGCCTCCCAGCAAAACATGCAGATCGTGCGGCTTTTTCCCTTCCAGGGCTTGCCCGCTAATCCAGCTTCCAAGATCGTCGTTTCCTTAGATCCAGGTGATGGGCTTCTGAACAGGGATCGCGTGGAAATGTGGTTGGATGGCTCGAGGGTTGAAGCAAGTTTGCTCGAAAGCGATGGGTTGATTGAAATCGTGTATGCTCCGGATTCGGCCTTTGAAAGTGGATCAGTTCATGAGGTCGAAGTGCGCTTCATTGACAGTCTAACCCCGGAGCTTCCCTACCAAAGTGCCTGGTCTTTTACCACTGTGGATTACAGTGACCTACCCGTACTGAATGCCAACCAGAGAATGGATGCATCAGACATCGAAAACCTGCGTTCCGGCTTTGGTGTCAGAACCGTAGCGACTGATCCCTTCAACGCCTCTGGCGCCAATTGGGCTCTGGAGTCGGCAGAGGACCTGTTTTTTATCTGGGATCAGCCACATGAAAACTTGGCTGATCTGGATCAACTCAATGATAAAGGCTACTTCGTCGAATCTGGAGGTATCAACTATCAACGGGACCAACTAGCCATTGGGAATCATGGTGATGAAAAGCCCTTTCCAGGGATTGCAGGAACCGAATCGCTGATTTTCGAAGGGGAGGATCAACCTTCGATCAATTTTGGTTGTGAGATCGTCGCGATTCTCGAACTGGAAGAAGGTTACCATGATTTTTCCATTACCAGTTCACCGCAGCATGAGCTCTACCTTGGCTTGGGCCCTGATGCTTTCTTGCTTGAGCCTGATGAACTCATCAATCCAGGTAAGACCGATGATCAAGGCTGGCGATATCGCTTCTTGGTCCCAAAGCGTGGTTTCTACCCCTTTACCCTCCTGTATTTTGATGACCTTACCGGCAGCTCGACTCTCACCACCAGTGGTGGCAGTGCTTCTAGTTTGGAATGGGCAGTGAAATCTCCTCTGGGGACCACGCCCTTGATCAATGCTGCAGTGGCTGGCACGATTCGAGCCTATGTCCCGAGTTTTGCTGCGGATAAACCCCTGATCACCTCGATTGAGTTAGACTCCATTTCTGCTCGATCCTTTCAATTCAACACCCAATCAGGGTCCACCTACTTCATTGAGGGCTCAACGGACTTGAAAAGCTGGGACGTGATTGCTGAGGTGAAAGCCAGTGAGAGTACGACAACCTATGAAGACCATCGCGAAATTTTTCGCGAAGCGTATTTTTATCGTGTTCGCTTACCCTGAGGTTAGTGTGGGTGGAAATGAATCTGACCAATGTGACTCCACCAAAAATTGAATGGCCCGATGAATTCCCGGGTGCCATATGGTATGGCCAGGAGGAGTTGGAAGCGGCTACGAAGGTGATCCAGCGGCGTTCTCCGTTTCGCTATTACGGGCCAGATTGTCTCCACGAGACCAGGACATTTGAGCAAGAGTTTGGCCAGTGGTTGGGCTGTGCACCGGATCCACCTTCCGAGGCCCAAGACACGATTCATGTGACGGCGGTGAATTCGGGGACCGGTGCTCTTGAAATTGCGTTGGACGCCTTGGGAGTGGGTGCAGGCGATGAAGTGATTGTCCCTGGTTTCATGTGGATCTCCACCATCTCCTCGGTGATTCGTAGCCGGGCCATTCCAGTCCTGATCGATTCGGATGAAACTTTAGGTCTCGATCCTGAATGCCTAGAGAAAACAATCACTCCTCGTACCAAAGTCGTGATCATCGTTCCCATGTTGGGTGGCGTACCCCGAATGGGCCGTATTATGAATGAGATGCGTCGCATCAATGCGCACCGACTCTCCTCTGGCCTGGAGCCGGTGCGCGTTCTGGAAGATGCCGCTCAGGCACTGGGTGCTTTTGCTCTTGGGATTCCGGGATCGGTCATTCCGCAGGGACCGGAAGGCTCCTACAAGGTCGGAACCTTTGGTGATGCGGGCACTTTCAGTCTACAAATCAACAAGAGTATTTCGTCTGGAGAAGGAGGTATGGTGGTGACGCGCGATCCCGAACTACATCGTCGCATCGAGGCGTTGCACAATGCCGGTTATGCGCCACATCCACAAACTCCCAAAGACTGGTATGGCGATGTGCCTGTGGGATGGGGACACGGTCGAAGGATGAGTGAGTTACAAGCTGCAGTCGCTCGCGTGCAGTTGCGCCGGCTGAATCAGATTCTGGATTCCATGCGATCAAGTCACGATCGCGTGGAATCCCATCTTCAATCTCTTGGACTCCAGACAAGGGTGCGGGCTGATGCATCTCAACCGGGTGATACGGGTTATTATTGCATCTTTCATTTGCCCGAAGGCAGTGGAGATGAAGCCAAGAGGATTCCAACGGGTCGAGCGGTGGCGCAATGGTTGGCTGGCTGGCAACTCAGGCCATGGTTTCTTCATGATTTCGAAGTGCATGTCTATTACAATATTCAGCCATTGGTAGCCAAACTCCCGCTACCGGACGGAGGCCCCTGGGCCTATCCTGAAAATGCCTTTCATGATCAATATGGCTATGAAAAAGGAACTTTGCCGCAATTGGATCAATGGCTGACCAGTTCTGTGGGAATCCATGTTCCAAGCAAACTGACCACCACTCAGGAATCGGCCATCCTGTCCGTTTTGGATGAGATGTATGCCACTTTTTTTGCTGAGGTTAATGGCTAATGGCTGTGTTTGAGGCTGTGCGTCTAGGTAGTAAAGTGCTAGTCTCATCTCGGAAATCCCGCGCGACTTATGTCCTATACCTATTCAGCAACCATCCTACAGATTCCCATGGCTTCGTTCTTTTCCCCTAGGCTAGGCCATCTTCTCTTGGCGGTATTTTTGTGGGCTGCTCCTAGGCTTTCGGCCGATGGAGATTGGTCCTCCTGGCTGGGAAGCCGCATGGATTCGGTCTGGAGTTCAGAGGAGCGAGATTTGGACCTCAATGGGCGGCCATGGGTCCTGAGATGGTCTGCCGCCATTGGTAGTGGTTACGCGGGGCCCGCGTTGTCCGGCACTCATGTGGTGGTCATGGATTGGCAACCCGATCGGGTGGAGGATATCCCCAAGGATGTTTTTGAGCGGGGAAAGATACCCGGAAAAGAATCGATCCACTGTCTGGACGTGGTCACGGGAAAGGTTCGATGGAGCCATGCCTATCGAGAAGAGTATACGATCAGTTATCCGGCAGGACCACGCGCGACACCCCTGATGGTGGAAGACACTGTGATTGCCGTGGGAGCCGAGGGCCGGTTGAGTGCGCTCGACTTGAGCGATGGAAACCTTCGATGGGAAAAAGATTTCACGGAAGATTTTGGTGCCGTGACCTCCACCTGGGGGCATGCGGCCCATCCTCTGCATCATGATGGACGTGTCATTTGTTTGGTAGGTGGTCAGGGCGGAGCGGGTGTGGTGGCCATGGACATTCAAAGCGGCAGGGAAATTTGGCGAAGCCTTGAGTTGAAACAAGTGGGATACTGCCCTCCTTCGGTGATTCAATTTCAAGGGCGGGATCAAATCCTTGTTTGGAGTGGAGATGGGGTGACAGGTCTCGAACCTTCCAGCGGGCAAGTGGAGTGGACGTTTCCCTGGGAGCTTCGTTTTGCTCTTGCGGTTCCCACACCGCGACAAAAGGGGAACGATCTCTTTTTGACCTCCTTTTACAATGGAGCACTGATGCTGGATCTTGGGCAGTCGCCACCCCGTCCACGTTGGAGGACGCAAAAGGTAAGCGAGCGAGATACGACGCACCTCAATAGCATCATGGGCAGCCCATTCCTTCACCAGGGTCATATCTATGGCATCTGCAGCTATGGCGAATTGCGCTGTCTTGAGTCGGCCTCAGGGCGTCGCATTTGGCAAACGTTGGAGGCCACCACGGGTGAGGGCAAACCGCAGGAACGATGGGCCAATGTATTTGTCATCAAAAATGGATCTGCCGATCGCTACCTTCTCTTCAATGAGTCGGGCGATCTCATCGATTGTCGCATGAATCCCGAGGGATACCGGGAACTGGGGCGCATGCACTTGATCGAACCCAATGGCAAAGATCTGAGGCGTCGCCCCATTGTCTGGTCACATCCCGCTTTCGGTGACTCGATCATCTGTGTTCGTAACGATGACAGTATTCGTTGCTTTGAATGGAATCAATGAATCCTCAAAGAAAAACCCATGGTAAGCATCTAGGGGCCTTTACCCTGATAGAGCTCCTGGTTGTGATCGCCATTATTGCTATTTTGGCTGGCATGTTGTTGCCTGCCTTAAGCCAGGCAAAGGCAAAGGCACACACCACCTACTGCATGAGTAGTCAACGGCAGTTGCAACTCTGCTGGACGCTTTATGCGGATGATCACGAAGACCGCATGGTCGAAAATGCCCAGCTGAGTGGTGGGGGCTCACGCGGAGGTTGGAGCAGTCAAGGACCCACCTGGCTGAATGGAAATGCATGGACCGATACGGATGATCGATTCATTCGTCAGGGCGCTCTTTTCAAATACAATCAGAGCTCGGGGATCTATCTCTGCCCTGCGGATAAATCAACGGTAAGAGATGAAGGACAAATCAGGCGCTCAAGGAGTGTTTCCATGAGTATGTACATGAATTTTAGATCCAACCCTCAGAGTGAGTATTACAAACACTGTTGGCATCGAGTGGGCGACATTCGATCTCCCTCACCTTCGGCGGCGTTTGTGTTTATCGATGAGCACGAAAAAAGCATTCAGCAAAGTGCTTTTGGATCCAATGCCGGCGGTTGGCAATTATTCGGTACGAGTCCATGGAGTTGGATCAGTTTTCCTGCCACGCGGCATCAACAGGGTACGGTGCTTTCGTTTGCTGATGGGCATGTTGAGTCCTGGCGATGGGTGGAACCCAATACCCACCGTGCTGCCAAGGACGAAGGTTGGATTGTGCTCAAGCCGGGACAGGGCGCTGGCGATCGAGACCTGACGCGCCTGTTTGGAGCGGTTCCTGAAAGGATCCCTATTCGCTGAAGTTCTGAGGTTCAGCTTACAGCCCCGGCGGATGCTGATAATCGTAAGCGACGGCCTCGGGCCCGTGGATGGCGGTTTGTGGTAGGAATTGATGCAGTAATTCCATTTTTTGTTCCTCAGTCAATTCAATGGTCGCTCGGAAGGCGATATCGGCCCTTAATCCGTTGTCCTTTTCAGGAGTCCCGTCTCCTGGGGGTATGATCCCTGCCTGACGTTCCACTGAATCGCCCCCGGCCCCAAGGTAAATATGCCCATTTTGACTGTTTTGATAGAGGGTGAAAAAAAGTGTTTCGTGATCAATGGTTCGGTAATCCTCTGAATAAGCTCGTGTCGTATCTGTTTGACCTGCTTGCTGGGGGGCTTCTTGGTTGACAAACGTTTTTTGGCCTTCCAGGGGTTCGAGTTTCAGGAAACGAAATTTGTCAGCGGTGTAGGTATGCCAACCAGCTTCGATGGCACTTACTTTGTCTGTGGCGGCTTGCCCCTGATGCTCCATGATGTATTCCAGCAGGCCAGAACCTTTGCTGGTGGTATTCATGTAGCACCACCAGAGATGATTTCCACTGGAAGTGTAGAGGTCAAACCCATGCGATTTTTCTCCGATAAAGTATAACTCTCCTGTGTCGAGGTGAAGTTGCACCTCCCGGAATGTGTCTGAAGCGACTCGAGTACTCAACACCACTCCAGAAGGAAGGGTTTGAAATGTTTCCTGAGATTTGAAAAACAGACGGTTTTCTGTGGGCGACACCTCCAACGTGCGACTGCGGTAATGATAGGGGACGACCGTCCAATCGTGCAGATTGCTTGATTGAGCCAAAATATGTTGTGAGGGGATCTCCAATAGAAGACCATCGTTCGTGTGTGACAGTCTCAGTGATTCTTCTGGCTGAGTTGGAGCGATGAGGTTGGCAAGGTAAGACTCAACAAGCATGCGGTCTTCATCCCCGAGAGCGACATCAAAAATAAGGAGCTCACGCATGGAACCTACAAAATCGTAGCCACTGCCACTGTAGGCACCAACAACCAAACGGGTGTCCGCTGGGATGGTATAGGTTGGATCACCCTGCATGTTGAGGTTGATTCCATTGGCATAAAACTGATGGGAAGAGCCATTCACCACCGTGCTCCAGACCGTGGGAATGCCATCAAAGCCCTGGATGGAGTCCCCCTTGTAAGTCGTACCATTGTATTGCTCCACAATATAGGTATCTCCGGAATCATCCCGTTGGTGGGAGGTGTGATTGGGACCGATGTTATAGGCATAGGTTCCGGAAGAGGCGAAGGGTGCCTCCTCCGCGTAGTGACCCAGCCAAAAAACGGTCATGGATGTGGTGGCTTCATGGGATAGGCTGCCGCTCAAATAGCGTCCATCCGCGCCGACCTCAGAGTCCTCAAAAAGAATGGATTGGTTCGCTGAATCGTAGCTGATCCAGTCCGGTTTGCCCTGGCCTCGTGCCGTGGATTGTAGTTTCATCCCAGGAAGGAGGCTTCCACTTGCATCCATGGGTGTCCAGCTGAGGACAACATCCTCCTCCGTTTCCAGCCCCGTCTCCGTGCTGTAATGAGCTACGAG
>Ga0255767_1001671_pt1 | contig 19601 bp, 15 predicted proteins | sample 071ome_24_FD_179967 | JGI IMG/M metagenome (GOLD analysis project Ga0255767, IMG submission 179967) | Coastal salt marsh microbial communities from the Groves Creek Marsh, Skidaway Island, Georgia - 071402CT metaG (version 2) | ecosystem: Environmental > Aquatic > Marine > Intertidal zone > Salt...
ACGAGAGCGAGCGCGATGACGTGTCGGGGACCGGTCACCGCCAGAGCATGCCACCACTCCCGCCGGCGACGTCGGCACGACGCGCGATCAAGTCATCAGCGGATGAGCGTGTCGGCTTCGTGGCCGCGCGCGATAAGCCGCGCGGTCCGGGTGACTGGGTCCACCTCGACGGTGGTGACCGAGGTGTTGTCGAGTCGGTCGATCACGAGCCGGTCGTCCCCGAGGCAGTGTCCGATGACAGCGTTGATGGCGATGAAGTGGGAGAAGACGACGGTGTCCCCGGTGGTTCCGATGACCGCCTCGACCACCCGGTCGCGGTAGTCGGTGTATCGGTCGCCGAGGTCGGCCCAGGTTCCACCCATCGCCGCGCGGAGCCACTCGACGCGGTCCGCCAGCTCAACACCTTCGGGTGACGGGATCTCAGCGACGCGCTGCTCGACGAGCGCTTCGACGCCGCGACGGGCGGTGAAGGCGTGGGCGGTCTCGCGGCACCGCCGGAGCGGGCTGGTCCAGATGGCCGATCCGGCGGGGACCGACTCGTCGAGCACACCGGCGACCGTCTCAGCCTGGTGTCGTCCGAGGTCGTCGAGCCCCGGGTCGGGGTCGACGTCCCAGCCAGCAGTTGCCCGGCCGTGTCGAACGAGGCGGACGGTGTGGTTCACGCCTGGCGGGCTGCGCCCGATCCGATGAGTTCCTCGACCCGCTCGGGGTTGATTCCCCAGTCAAGGAGGGTCTCACGGGTGTGTTGGCCGGGGTGCGCGGGAGGCGAGGACACTTCGGGAGCGGTCCGCGAGAACCGGGGGGCCGGGGCCGGCTGGCGGAGACCGGCGATCTCGGTGAAGGTGCCGCGGGCGACGTTGTGGGGGTGCTCAGCGGCCTCACCCATGGTCAGCACCGGCGCGAAGCACACATCGGTGTGCTCGAGCAGTTCGCACCATTCGTCTCGAGTCCGTCGGGAGAAGATCTCGGTGAGCCGCCGCTTCAGATCGGGCCAGGCCGACTTGTCCATCTGCCGCGCGAAGTCGGGGTCATCGGTGAGTTCGAGGTGTTCGAGAAGTTCGGCGTAGAACTGCGGTTCGATCGACCCGATCGAGATGTAAGCCCCGTCGGAGCATTCGTAGACGTCGTAGAAGTGAGCCCCGGTGTCGAGGAGGTTGGTGCCACGCGAATCGGGGTCGTGCACCCCCATCGCGGAGAACGCCCAAAACATCGACATGAGCACAGCCGCGCCGTCGACCATGGCGGCGTCGATCACCTGTCCTTCGCCGGATCGGGAGGCTTCGAGCAGTCCGCAGACCACGCCGTAGGCGAGGAGCATGCCTCCCCCGCCGAAGTCGCCGACCATGTTGAGCGGCGGGACCGGACCGGAGTCGGCTCGGCCCATATGGGCGAGGGAACCGGCGAGGGCGATGTAGTTGATGTCGTGGCCGGCGGCGTGCGCGTACGGGCCATCCTGGCCCCAGCCCGTCATCCGGCCGTAGACGAGTCGCGGGTTCCGCTCGGCGCACACGTCGGGACCGATGCCGAGGCGTTCCATCACCCCGGGGCGGAACCCCTCGATGAGCGCATCGGCCTCGCCGACGAGGTCGAGGAGGGTGGCGACTCCATCGGGATGCTTCAGATCGAGGGCGATGTTGCGACGTCCGCGTTGGAGCACGTCGAGCCCGGGGTCGGTCGCGATCCCGCGGACGGCGGCGGCACGGTCGACGCGGATGACGTCGGCCCCCATATCGGCAAGCATCATTGCTGCGAACGGTCCCGGGCCGATCCCCGCGATCTCGATGATCCGCACTCCCTTGAGTGGTCCCGCCATGTCTGTCCTCCGGTGTTGTCGTGTCAGGGGTTGCGGTCGCCGTGGGCGATGACGGCATCGACGATCTGCGGCCAGAGCGGCACGGGTAGGTCGTGGCCCATGTCGTCGAGCATGAGCAGTTCCGCGCCGGGGGTGATCTCAGCGGTTCGCTGTCCGCCCGACGGGGTGATCAGGGTGTCGTCCCAGCCGTGGATCACGAGCATCGGCACCCGAAGTTGGCTGAGCCCTCCGGCTCGGTCGCCGCTGGCGAGGATCGCTGTCATCTGCCGCGACGCCCCTTCGGGGTAGAAGGCCCGATCGTAGGAGGCAGCGGCGAAGCGGCGGGCGCGCTCGAGATCGAAGTGTCGCTTGGATGCCCAGACGGCGTACTCGGAGGCGCCATCGATGTAGGCCTGCCGATCGGGCGGGGGGTCGGCGAGCAACACAGCGAGCGACTCCGGGGTGGGTTCCCCATACTCGCGCTCGCCCGTGGTGCTCATGATCGATGTCACCGAGGCGACCCGGTCGGGATGTTCGATCGCCATCGTCTGCACGATCATCCCGCCCATCGAAACGCCTTTGATGTGCGCACGGTCAATTTCGAGGTGGTCGAGGAGCCCGATCCCATCGGCTGCCATGTCCGAGAGGGTGTAGGGGCTCGCGATCGTCTCGTCGTGGCCGAGGAGGAAGATCTCGGTAGCGCGGGCCGTGTCGACCTCGACACCGTCGAGGCGGGTTGAGAGTCCGCAGTCCCGGTTGTCATAGCGGATCACGTAACGACCCCGATCGGCGAGCATGTCGCAGAGTTCAGGGTCCCATGAGATCAGTTGGGAGGTGAAGCCGGCGACAAGCAGGAGGGCCGGATCGTCGGGTGATCCGAAGGTGTCGTACTCGATCTCGATTGAGTTCGCGAGGGTTGCCCGGGGCATCAAGTGAGTGTGCCACGGGGGCGCCTTCGGAGCGGCTTCGGAGCGGCCGGTACCGTTGCACCGTGGAACCGGCCGACCTGCTCGTCGATCTCGATGATGATCAGCGACGCGCGGTCGTCACCGAGTCGCGTCTTGTCGCCGTGATCGCCGGAGCGGGGTCGGGCAAGACCCGAGTTCTCACCAGGCGAATCGCCCATCGAGTGCTCTCGGGAACGGCGGAGGCTTCCCACACCCTCGCGCTCACGTTCACGCGAGAGGCGGCTGGCGAGCTCCGCCGACGGCTCGGCGCGAGCGGGGTCCGAGAGCGGGTCGAAGCGGGCACCTTCCACTCGGTCGCCCTCGGTCTGCTGCGACGGCGGTGGATGGACACGAATCGTCCGGTGCCGACGGTCGTCGACGATCGGGTCCGGCTTCTGCGAGCCGCGCGGGGCCAAGGTGAGGGATCGGGAGCGGAGCGGGCGTCGGCCTCGGCGGTGCTGGAGGAGGTCAACTGGGCGCTCGCGCGCGGCCTTGGTCCCAACGACTACCAGCGGGCCGCCCGAACGGCCGGCCGACGTTCGCGTGTGATGTCGAGGGTGCCGGACGCGTTGGAGGCCTACGCGGCGGAGAAGCGGCGGCGCGGAGTGGTCGATCTCGATGATCTCCTCACGATGCTCGTTCGAGAGCTCGAGGGTGATCGCTCCTACGCCGAGGCGACCCGGTGGCGGTTCCGACATCTGCTCGTCGACGAGGCCCAAGACCTCAACCCGCTCCAGCATCGACTCGTCGATCTGCTTCGCGACGGGGTGGACGATCTCTTCTTGGTGGGCGATCCGTCGCAGGCGATTTACGGGTTCAACGGCACCGATCCGTCGCTGCTGGTCGACGTGTCTGATCGCTTCCCCGGTGTTGAGGTGATCCGACTGCCGGTCAACCATCGTTCGACGCCGCAGATCGTCGCGGCGGGCAATCACGTGCTCGATGGCTCGGGCCAGGGCGCCGGTCTCGTGTCGGCGCGTTCCGACGCCCGACCGGTGGCGATGCGGGTGCTTCCCGACGAGGCCGCCGAGGCGGCAGCGGTTGCGGGTGCGGTGGCGGCCTGTGATCCGGACATGATCCGCCGGGGTGAGGTGGCGGTGCTCGCTCGCACCCATCAGGTCGCCGGTGGGGTGATCGAGGCGCTTGAGGCTCGCGGTCTGCGCATCCGTCGCCGAGCGCTCGCCTCGGGTTCGGTGGAGCGCCGACTGCTCGATCAAGCGCAACGATGCTCGTCAGCTTCAGTGCTGCGGTCGTTGGCCCATGATCTGCTGGATGATTTCGATGGCGAGCGGGAGGGCGCAGGTGATCAAGGTCGCCGATCAACCGATGAGCGTGAGGCCACCGCCCGCGTCGGTGAGGTTCTGGTCGACTTCCTCCGCGAACAGCCGCACGGCGATGGGACCGCCCTTCGCTCGTGGATGGCAACGGTCGATCCGTTCGGTGTTCGCGATGTGGCGGGGGTTGAGGTGCTCACCTTTCACGCCTCGAAGGGTCGGGAGTGGCCAGTGGTGTTCGTGGTGGGAGTGGAGAAGGGGTTGAGTCCGCATCGTGCGGCGACCACGACGGCGGCGGTCGCGGAGGAGGCCAGGCTGCTGTATGTGGCGCTGACCCGGGCCACCGAACTGTGCTCGGTGTCGAGGGCGGAGCGACGCGGCGGATACCGGCGTCAACCCTCACCGTTCCTCGACGGGTTCGTCTCGGTTGAAGCCGAGGCCGCGGCGCCTCCTTCCCTCCGACCGGTCGACGGAACCCGACGCCGAGAGCGCGAGGTGATGGCGCGGTTGGAGCGTTGGCGCGAAACCGCCGCTCGTCGGATCGGCGTGTTGCCTTCTGAGTTTTGTTCGGACGCGGCGCTGCGTCGGATCGCCGATTCGGCGCCTCGAGATGCTGCCGCGCTTGATCGGGCGACGGGCCTCGGAGCGATGACCAGCGAGCGGCTGATCGCCGGGGTGACTGCCGCCCTCGACGGGGTCGACTGAGCTCAGTCGGAGAGTTCGACGATCACCGGAGCGTGGTCGCTCGGCGACTCGCCTTTGCGGGCGTTGCGGTCGACCACACTCCATCGACAGCGTTTGGCCACGCTCGCGGTGCCGAGGCTGAGGTCGATTCGCATGCCATGTCCTTTGTGAAACGAGCCGGAGCGGTAGTCCCACCACGAGTAGAGACCGTCCGCCGCGTGGTGCCCTCGGAACAGGTCGGTGAGTCCCCAGTCGGCGAGTGCGGCAAGTCGGTCACGCTCGGCCGGGGTGACGTGGGTGCCGCCATCGAGCATGCCGGGGTCGAAGACGTCAGCATCGGTGGGTGCGATATTGAAGTCGCCGGTCACCACCACGTCGGCGCTCGGTGAGGTGTCGCGCTCGAGATGCGCGACGAGGCGGTCGAGCCAGTCGAGCTTGTACTCGTAGTGGGGGTCGTCGACGGCGCGCCCATTCGGCACGTAGACACTCGAGACACGGACGCCGGCGCAGGTCGCGGTGATGATGCGCGCCTCGGTGTCGGGTTCGATGCCGTCGGCGAAGTTGGCCACGACGTCGTCGAGTCCGACGCGGGAGATGATGGCGACGCCGTTCCAACGGCCTTGACCGAAGTGCGCTCCGGTGTAACCGAGTTCCTCGAAATGAAGGGCGGGAAAGGCCTCGTCGGCCATCTTCGTCTCTTGGAGACAGAGAACCTCGGGGCGAACCTCTTCGATCCACTCGGTGACCCGAGGGAGCCGGGCCTTCAGCGAGTTGACGTTCCAGGTGACGATGCGCATGGGGTCAGTCTCTCAGGCGGTCTTCGCTGGAGCCTTCTTGGTGGCCGGCTTCTTGGTGGCGGCCTTCTTGGGCCCCGCCTTCTTCGCGGCGGACTGCTTCACGACCGCTTTCTTCGCGGCGACCTTTTTGGGTGCCGTTGCCTTCGCGCCCGTTGCCTTGGCAGCAGCCGCCCTCGTGGGCGTCGGCGCAACCTTCTTCGGTGCTGCCTTCGTCGCCGGAGCCCTCTTCGCCACTGCCTTTTTCGCCGCCGCCTTTTTCGCCGCTGCCTTCTTCGTCACTGCCTTCTTCGCCACTGCCTTCTTCGGTGCTGCCTGCTTCGAGGCCGGCTTCGGACCCGAATCCTGCGGTGCGGCGTCCCCGTCGACCATCCCGGGGAGTCCAGCGTCGATACTCCGACGGGCTGGCACGAATCCAGCGATCACCACGGTCGCGCTCTCCCCCAACTTCATGACCTTGCGCGCGCTCGGAGGCGGTGGATCGGCCATGAGTCGAAGCGGCACATAGACCCTCACGTCATCCACTTTCAGATACGCCCCGTGCGACGAGTAGGCCTCGACAACCCCGGTGCAACTCGTGCCGATGGGGTGACGTTCGACGAAGTCGAGGAACGGAACGAGCTCGTTGACCGTCGCCGCTCCGGGCGGTGGGGTTTTCGGTGTGGGCATTGGCTCGCTCGCCGCCACGCTCGTCCGTCCCTTTTGAGTGGATTTCGACTTCGACGCCGCCTTGCTGGCTGGTGCCGCCGCCTTCTCCGGTTTCGTGTCGGTCTTGCGGGAGGTCCGCGTCACCTGGCGCGACACGGTGCCGCGCACCGGTGTGCGAGCGACGAAAACCCATCCGACGTGTGGCACCGGCTTGCCGCCGATCAGGCGGCCCTCCTCGAAGAGCCACTCATGGGTGCCGTGGAACTCTTGGAACGAGTCGTTGCTGAGCACGGTCGCGCCGGACTTCCGAGCGATGTTCAAGACGAAGGCGTCGCCTCGCCCGACAGCGCCGGCCGGCGGCGCGACAAGTTCGTTGTTGGCGACCGCCTCATCGAACTCGTCGCGCTCCGACTTGTTGATGCGATGCCCGAAGGTGGCGTCGACCACCACGGTGACGGGCACGTCGGGGTAATCGGCCATGAACGCCGTCACCGCCTCGCTCAACTGTTGGAGGCTGGGCATGGAGCGACCTTCGGTCGCGATGTTTGATCCGTCGACCACGATGTGGTTCGGACCCGTGTTGTTGGACATGTGTTCCTCGTGTCGGACCCGGAGTGGGTCGATGTGGGGGTGATCGGACGGCTGATGCCTCCGTTTGGTCGCGTCCGGTCGTCGTCCGCCTCGGCAGGGCGACGGGGGTTGGCACGCGTCCGTTGGAACCATCGTAGAGTCGTCGGTCGTGAGTTCGACACCCTCGGGTCATCATCGCGCCGTGTTCTGGGACTTTGGTGGGGTGATCACCTCGAGTCCCTTTGAGGCGTTCAACCGCTACGAGGAGGCCAATGGACTCCCCCACGACTTCATCCGCTCGGTCAACTCGGTGGATCCCGACACGAATGCCTGGGCGAAGATCGAACGTCGCGAGGTGAGCGCCGCCGAGTTCGACTCACTTTTTGCCGACGAGTCAGAGCGACTTGGCTATCGAGTGCCCGGCGGTGATGTGCTCAATTGCCTCTATGGCTCGGTGCGACCCGAGATGGTGGCCGCTCTCGATCGCCTCCACGATGAGGGTTTCATCCTGGCTTGCCTCACCAACAACGTTCTCGGGTCGACGGGTGACCGACCCGACGTCGATGACGCAATGTCGAGGTTCGATCACATCATCGAGTCGTCCAAGGTCGGTGTGCGTAAACCGGAACGCGAGTTCTACGAATTGGCCTGCGCGACGGCTGGAGTCGAGCCGAGCGACGTGGTGTTTCTCGACGATCTCGGCATCAACCTGAAGCCGGCCGCGGCGATGGGGATGGTGACGATCAAGGTGGTCGACTGGCGCGAATCGCTGCGCGAACTCGGCGCGGTGCTCGGTATCAACCTGGTCTGAGCCCGCCGGCTCAGAGGCCGGCGAAGGTCTCGTCCAACAGGTCGACCAGTTCCTGGTCGTGGACGGTCTTGGAACCAGTCGCCGGCGAGCCCGATTCGACACGGGCGACATGACGGAGGTCGTAACCCCGCTCCTTCACCCTCCAGATGCGGTGCTCGATGAACTTCCAGGCACCCATGTTCTCGGGTTCCTCCTGAAGCCAGACGATCTCACGAGCGTTCGGGTAGTACTCGAGCACGGCGTACATCTGCTCGGTGGGCAGCGGGTAGAGCTGCTCCACCCGCACCACTGCCACGGGAGCCTCCCGACGGTCGCGCTCGGCCATCGCGTCCCAGGCAACCTTGCCCGAGCAGAACACGACGCGACGCACGCTTGAGCGGTCGAAGACTCCTGGATCGTCGAGTACCTCGCGGAACGAGCCCTCGGTGAGCTCGGCGACACTTGAGCGGGTCTGGCGCATGCGGAGCCCCTGCTTCGGCGTGAACACCACGAGCGGGGTGCGCCGTTCGGAGTGGATCTGGCGCCGAAGGAGATGGAAGTACTGAGCGGCGGTCGTCGCGTTGCAGAGCTGGATGTTGTCCTCAGCGGCGAGGATGAGGAATCGCTCGATGCGCGCCGATGAGTGCTCCGGACCCTGCCCTTCGAAGCCGTGCGGGAGGAGAAGGACCAGCGAGTTCTGCTGACCCCACTTGTCCTCGGCGGCGACGAGGTACTGGTCGATGATGATCTGCGCGCCGTTGATGAAGTCGCCGAACTGCGCCTCCCACATCACGAGCGCCTCGGGGTTGGCGTGGGCGTAGCCGTACTCGTAGCCGAGGGCCGCGTACTCGCTGAGCAGCGAGTCGTACACCCAGAAACGGGTGTCGGCGGCGATCTCGTTGAGCGGCACCCACACCTCGCCGGTCTCGTAGTCGGTGAGGGCCGCGTGGCGCTGGCTGAACGTTCCGCGCCGCGAGTCCTCTCCAGCGAGACGAACCGGATGCCCCTCGAGCACGAGCGTTCCTATGGCGAGCGCCTCGGCCGTCGCCCAGTCGACGGTGCCTTCCTCGCGGTATACGGCGTCGCGCTGCTCGAACTGCTTCAGCAGTTTCGGATGGACGGTGAAGCCCTCCGGATAGGCCGAGAGTTGCGTGACGACCCGGTCGAGGGTGGCGCGCTCCACCCCGGTGGGGATCGGCGGCAGCACGCCGACGGGCTGCGGAGGCTTCGGGGCTTTGAACTCGTCGCGCGCCCGGGCTCGGGTGGCGTCGAGGGCCTCCTGAAGCTTGGCGCCGAAGTCGGTGAGGGCTTGCTCGGCCTGCTCGACATCGATCTCACCTCGACGCACCAGCGATTCGACGTAGAGCTTGCGGACACTGCGGCGTTCGGCGATCGCCTTGTACATGAGCGGCTGGGTGTAGCTCGGATCGTCGCCCTCGTTGTGTCCATACCGCCGGTAGCAGACCATGTCGATGACGACGTCTTTGTGGAAGGTCTGGCGATACTCCCAGGCGAGACGGGCCACGCGCACGCAGGCCTCCGGATCGTCGCCGTTCACGTGCAGGATCGGCGCCTGGATGGTGCGGGCCACATCTGAGCAGTACTGCGAGGACCGGGCGTGTTGAGGGGCGGTGGTGAACCCGATCTGGTTGTTGATGATCAGGTGGATGGTGCCGCCGACGCGGTACCCGCCGATGTCGCTCATGGCGAGCCCCTCGGCGACGATGCCCTGGCCGGCGAAAGCGGCATCACCGTGGATGAGCAGTGGCAGCACCGAGTACGAGAGCGGTGGGTCGATCTGGTCTTGGCGGGCGCGCGCCATACCCATGACGATCGGGTTGACAGTCTCAAGATGGCTTGGGTTGGCGGCGAGTTCGATCGGGATCTCTGAGCCGCTCGGGCTGGTGAACACCCCGGAGGATCCGAGGTGGTACTTCACGTCGCCGGAGCCCTGCACCGTGCTCGGGTCGAGGTGTCCTTCGAACTCGGAGAAGATCGCCTCGTGGCTCTTGCCCATGATGTTCGACAGCACGTTGAGCCGGCCGCGGTGGGCCATGCCGAGCATCGCTCCGTCGAGTCCGGCGTCGGCCGCCTGTCCCAGGATCTCGTCAAGGATCGGTATCGCCGATTCGGCACCTTCGATGCCAAACCGCTTCGTGCCGACGTATTTGGTGGCGAGAAACTTCTCGAACGCCTCGGCCGCGTTGAGTCGCTCGAGGATGCGGAGTTTGCCGTCGTGGTCGATCACCGGCGGCGAGGTCTCGAAGCGCTCCTGGAACCACTGCTGTTCCTCGGTGCTCTGGATGTGCATGTACTCGACGCCGATCGAGCGGCAATAAGCGTCGCGCAGCACGCCGAGCAGGTCGCCGAGACGCATCTTCGCGCGACCGCCGACCCCGTCGGTGAGGAACTCGCGGTCGAGGTCCCAGATGGTGAGGCCGTAGGTCGCCGGGTCGAGCTCGACCGGCATGATCGGCTCCATCCAGTGGAGCGGGTCGAGGTCGGCGATCAGGTGCCCTCGCACCCGGTGCACCCGGATGAGTTTCGCGACCGCCATCTGCTTGGCGAGCATCGCGTCCTCGCGGTCGATCGGGTTGGTGTCGGGCCGCCATCGCACGGCCTCGTAGGGCACATCGAGTGCGTGGAAGATCTCCTCGTAGAAGCCGTGCTCGCCGAGCAGCAGTTCATGCACGCGCTTCAAGAAGAGGCCCGACTCGGCGCCCTGGATGATGCGATGGTCGTAGGTGCTGGTGACCGTGACCACCTTGGAGATGCCGAACGACGAGAGGTTTGAGCGGTCGGCTCCCTCGAACTCGGCCGGGTAGTCGATGCTGCCGACGCCGACGATGACGCCTTGGCCCGGCATGAGCCGGGGAACCGACTGCACGGTGCCGATCGTTCCCGGGTTGGTGAGGGTGATGTTCGCCCCGCGGAAGTCGTCGACGGTGAGCTTGTTGTTGCGGACCTTGCGGATGATCTCCTCGTAGGCGACGAGGAAGCCGGCGAAGTCGAGTTGGTCGGCTCCGCGGAGGACCGGAACGAGCAGGGTGCGGGTGCCATCGCCCTTGTCGACGTCGACGGCGAGGCCCATGTGAATGGCGTCGTGACGAACGAGGCGCGGCTCGCCGTCGGGTCCGGTGACGAACCCGTTGCGCATGTTCGGCGCCGCGTCGGCGATGGCGCGCACGATCGCGTAGCCGATGAGGTGGGTGAAGCTCACCTTGCCCTGACCGGAACGGGCCCGGTAGCCGTTAATCACCTTGCGGTTGACTTCGAGGAGTTTCGCCGGGATGTTGCGGAAGCTGGTGGCGGTCGGCACACCGAGGCTCGCCTCCATGTTCTCGACGATCCGCGCTCCGACGCCGCGGATTGGCGAGCCCTCCGGATCGGTCGGGGCTGCGGCCGGCGCGGGTTTCGGAGCGGGCGCGGCCGTGACGGCCGGAGCGCCGTTTGATGACGCGGTGGAGGTGGCACCGTTCGACGGCGCTGCCGGTGCCGGGGCCGCGATGCCGTTCGGGCTGGTCAGGTCGGCTTGGCTTCGGTAGTCCTCGAAGAACTCCTTCCAGGATTCGCCGACGGAGTCAGGGTCCTCGCGGAAGCGCTCGTACATCTCCTCGACGAGCCAGGAGTTGGCGCCGAAGGTCGGCGAGGCGGGGTCGGACACGTCGGGAATGGTACCGGTGGCTGGTCGGGCGAGGCCGGTCGTGCCTCGGGTCACACCGGCCCGGCTCAGTTGGCGCGCTCGCCCCGCAGCTCGACGAGTCGTTGGGCGAGGAGCTCTGAGGCCGTTCGGCCGTCGGTGATGACGACGTCGTCAGCCGCGCCGAGGAAAAGCGGAAGCGACATGCGAGCCCGGCGAGCGGCGTCTCCGGTCGGATTGACGACGCGGTGGGTGGTGGCTGGGTAGTAGCCGTCGGTGGCGAGGTCGAGCATCTCTCCGCAGTTGACGGCGATCGAGCCCGGGTCGCAGGGCACGGCGTACCACTCGCCGTCGGTGCCGAGGAGTTCGAGTCCCGACTCATCGCTGGCAGGCAGCACGGTGAGGAGGTTGATGTCCTCGTGGGCGGCAGCTCGGATCGCGCCTTCAGGGGCGTCGCCGGTGAGCGGCGGATAGCGCAACACGCGAAGCAAGGTGCGTGTGTTGCCTGCGATCATGGAGCGGATCGATTGTGAGAGCCGGGAGGCGACTTCGGGTGGTGTGTTGTCATCGACCCAGCCGAGCAGCGTGGAAGCGAGTTCACACGCGATGTCTCGGTAGCGCAGCGCGGCGTCGCTCACCTCGCTCGGATAGACGGTCGACCAGGGGTAGACGTGGAAGAACTCCTTCAGATCCCGCACGTCATTGCCTTTGGCGGTCTCGGAGGTGTCCGGTGGGAAGTAGCCCTCTTGGCCGTCGGCGCCGACGAGGTAGGACCGCGCGGCCCCCGAAGTGAAGAGTTCCGACCACTCGGCGTAGATGCCCTCCACCAGTTCCCACGGAAGCGGGTGGTTCACCAGCACGGCGAATCCGGTGTTGCGGAGGCTCTCAGTGAACGCTCTCGGCGCGTCCGGGTCGGTGTAGTCGACGACGGTGGGGATCACGTGGTGAGCGTATCCGCACGCCAGCCCGCCCTCAGGTGCTGCGGTTGACCTGCCAAGCGCCGACGAGGGCGATGGCGCTGCCGAGTAGCGCGAGGCCGGCGACCTCTTCCCCGAGCACCGCCATGCCAAGGATGATCGACACTCCAGGAATGAGGTAGGTGGTGGTGCTGGCCCGAGTAGAGCCGAGTCGTCCGGTGTTGCCGAGATGGACGACATAGGCGAGACCGGTACCGAAGGTTCCGAGCACCGCGGTGGCCAACGCGCTCGGCCAGGAGAACTCTGACTGTGCGAGGCCCCAGATGCCGGTCGGCAAGGCGAGGAGTGCCGCGCCGCCGAGTGATCGTCGGATCACCGGTAGAGCGCCGTGCGCGCGCTGCAGTGGACCGGCCGCGTTGATGGCGATGCCGTAGCAGGTGAGCGCGACGAGGATCATCACGATGCCGGCCACGCTCGACGACCCTTCGCCGATCGTCGGGAGCGCGATGAACACTCCTCCGATCGTGCCGATCGTGAGGCCGATGATCCGACCCGAGTTGACCCGAACTCCGAACGCGAGCAAACCGACCACGACAACGGTGACCGGGTTGATCCCGTTCAACATGCCCGTGATGCTCGATGAGACCCGTTCCTCCGCGAAGGCGAAGAGCGTGAGAGGCAACGCCATCCACGTCACCGACAACAGCGCCGTCGTCGATCGCGTGTCAGCGGGAAGGCGCGTTCGGGCCCGCGGGACGAGAGAGAGCACCGCGAATCCGATCGCGATCCGCACCCAACCAATGAAGGCCGGGTGAAACGATTCGAGCCCAACAGCGATGAGGTAGAAGCTCGACCCCCACACGAGACCGGGCACGGCGAGCAACGCCCAGTCGACGGGTCGAAGGACGACGTCGTCGGGGGAGGTGACTCCGGTGGTCGGGTGAGCGGTCGCCATGGCGCCCGCACTCTACGGCTGACACCGCGGGCCGTTACGGTCGGCTCTGTGGGAGCGGTGACCGTTACTGAGGAGACGATCGAGGACTTCCGACGCGATGGCGCGACGGTGTTGCGCGGTGCGGTCTCCGAGGAGCATCTCACGCTGCTCGCCGCCGGGGTCGAACGGAATCGCCAGTCGCCGAGCCCGAACGCCCACTGGTACACGGATCCGTCAAGCGCGGTCGGTTTCTGGAGTGACTATGTGACGTGGCGGTCGGTTCCCGAGTACGAGCAGATCGTGCGCGAGGGCTCTCTCGCCGCCGCGGCCGCTGCGCTGATGGCGTCCCGCACCGCCCGGTTCTTCCATGAGCATGTGCTGATCAAGGAAGCGGGCGCCACCGAACGGACCCCGTGGCATCACGACCAGCCCTACTACTGCGTCGATGGCGACCAGAACGTGTCGATGTGGATCGCGCTCGATCCGGTGCCGGAGTCGTCTGCCCTGCGATTCATCGCGGGTTCGCACCGCTGGAACCGCTGGTTCATTCCGAGGCGCTTCATCGACCACGCCCCCTACGGCACGGCCGACGACCGTTACGAGCAGCTCCCCGATCGTTTTGTCGGCTCCGACGGCGAACTCGATGGCGAGACAGTGATCAGCCTCCCGGTCGAACCGGGTGACGTCGTGTGCTTCCACTTCCGAACGCTCCATGGCGCGCCGGGAAATCCGAACGCGACCGCGCGACGCGCGGTCAGCCTGCGATGGGTCGGCGATGACGCGGTGTGGGCGGAGCGTCCCTGGCCGGTCTCGCCTACCTTCGAGTCCGAGGGTCTCGAGGTCGGCGACTCGCTCGACGACGAGCGGTTCCCCGTCATCCACCCCTGAGCGGCGGGGCCGGTAGGTTCAGGCCCGCATGGCACACGAGTTCATCTACACCTGTTACAAGCTCGCCCGGCACTACCCGCCGGATCGCACCGTTCTCGAGAACATCTCGCTGTCGTTCTATCCGGGGGCGAAGATCGGCGTGATCGGTGGCAACGGCGCCGGTAAGTCGAGCCTGCTGAAGATCATGGCCGGCCTCGATGACGGCTACTCGGGTGAGGCTCGCCTCACCCCGGGTTTCACGGTCGGCTATCTCGCCCAGGAGCCCGAACTCGATCCGGCCAAGGATGTGCGCGGCAACGTGATGGACGGTGTGGTCGAGGTCCAGTCGATCATCGATCGCTACAACGAGGTCATGGCCATGTGGGCCGACCCGGACGCTGACTACGACAAGATCGGCAAGGAGCAGGCGAGCCTCGAGGACCGGATCGCCGCCACCGACGCGTGGAGCCTCGACCGCAATGTCGAGATCGCGATGGACGCGCTGCGATGCCCTCCCGACGATGCCGATGTGACGACGCTCTCGGGTGGCGAGCGACGTCGTGTCGCGCTCTGTCGTCTGCTGCTCAGCCGACCCGACCTGTTGCTGCTCGACGAGCCGACCAACCACCTCGACGCCGAGAGCGTGTTCTGGCTGGAGCGGTTCCTGCAGGACTACGCCGGCACGGTGGTGGCCATCACGCACGACCGCTACTTCCTCGACAATGTCGCCAAGTGGATCCTCGAGCTTGACCGGGGTCGCGGCATTCCCTTCGAGGGCAACTACTCGTCGTGGTTGGAGCAGAAACAGGAGCGCCTCGCCCGCGAGGAGAAGTCGAACGAGGCGCGGCGTCGCACCCTCGAGCGCGAGCTCGAGTGGGTCCGCATGGCTCCGAAGGCCCGTCAGGCGAAAGGCAAGGCCCGACTGGCCGCCTACGAGAAGCTTCAAGCGGAGGCCGAGGCCGAGCGCGACACGTCGAACCGGCTTGAGATCGCCATTCCTCCCGGCCCTCGCCTCGGTGACACCGTTATCGAGGTGAAGAACCTCCGCAAGGGGTTCGGTGACCGGTTACTTATCGAAGACCTGTCGTTCTCGCTCCCGCCAGCCGGCATCGTCGGCATCATCGGTCCGAACGGCGCCGGCAAGACGACGCTGTTCAAAATGCTGACCGGCATCGAGCAACCCGACTCCGGCGAGATCACCGTCGGTTCGACAGTGCAGCTCAGCCACGTCGATCAGGGTCGCGACGATCTCGATGCCGACAAGACGGTCTACGAGGAGATCACCGGCGGCGTCGACCATATGAAGATCGGCAACCGTGAGATTCACGGGCGCGCCTATGTGGCGAGTTTCAACTTCAAGGGCACCGATCAGCAAAAGCTCGTCGGCAAGCTCTCCGGCGGTGAGCGCAACCGCGTGCACCTCGCGAAGTTGTTGAAGTCGGGCGGCAACGTGCTGCTCCTCGACGAGCCAACGAACGACCTCGACGTCGACACGTTGCGGGCTCTCGAGTCGGGACTCGAGTCGTTCCCGGGCTGCGCGGTCGTCATCTCGCACGACCGTTGGTTCCTCGACCGCATCGCCACCCACGTCCTTGCCTTCGAGGGCGACAGCCAGGTGCGGTGGTTCGAGGGGAACTTCTCGGAGTACGAGGAGTTCCGTCGCCGCGAGTTCGGCGCCTCCGTCGATCAGCCGCACCGGATCAAGTACAAGAAGCTGGCCTGATGTCGGTCGAGGTCGGCGGATCCGAATCCGCCGAGAACGACCATCAGCTCGCCGCGCGCCTCGCACGGGAGGCCGGCGAGCGACTGCTGGCGCTCCGCGAAGAGCTCTTCGTCTCCGGAGTTGACCACTGGAGTGTGAAGGACGCCGGCGACGACGCCAGTCAGACGTATCTCATGGCGGAGTTGCGGCGGCTTCGTCCGGATGACGCGGTGCTGAGCGAGGAGGGCCTCGAGGATCCGCGCCGTTTTTCGGGTGGGAGGGTGTGGATCATCGACCCGCTCGACGGGACCCGGGAGTTCGCCGAGGATGGCCGCCACGACTGGGCGGTGCATGTGGCGCTCTGGGCCGATGGCGGTTTTCTCGCTGGGGCGGTCGCCCTTCCGGCGCTCGGTGTGGTGCTCACCATGGAGCCTCCTCCCCCATTGCCCGATGGCGGTGGCCGGGAGCGACCGCGGCTCATCACCTCCCGCACCCGCGCCCCCTACGCCGCGGCGATCGTCGCTCAGGAGCTCGGCTGCGATGCGGTGCGCCTCGGCTCAGCAGGAGCGAAGGCGATGGCGGTGGTCCTCGGCGAGGCCGACATCTATCTGCACGACGGGGGCATGTATCAGTGGGATTCGGCCGCCCCGGCCGCGGTCGCGTTGGCGGCCGGCCTGCACGTCAGCCGAATCGACGGCTCCCCCATCGTCTACAACGACCCCGACCCGTGGCTTCCGGATTTCATCGTCTGTCGTCCTGAACTCGCGGCCCCAGTACTCACCGCCCTTTGGGGCGTCGACCCGCGCTGAGTCCGAGGTCACGCCGACTTCGGTCCGCACGAGGTGCGCCGTCGTCGGTCACCGGCGAGACTGCCTAGGTGACGCTCGTGGACTCCCCCACCACCGGCCGAGACGCCGACCCCTCCCCTGAACCGACCGATCGCGCCTGGGGCGCGTTCACCGAGTCGGCACCTTGGGTGCTAGAGGAGTCGGAGATCTCCTGGATGCCGCTCGCTGAGCGACTGCGCGAGCGGGCGCGGGCCGAGGTGCCCGAGCTGACCCGTGCGGGCCGAATCCCTGATCTGCGTCGTCTCGTCACCGTGGTCCGTCACCTCGGCTGGGCGGTCGGAGTCTGGTGGGTGCGCAAGCGTCGCGGCCGATACGCCGATGCTGAGGCGTCGAGAGCCGATCTGTCGGAGCGTCTGCGTTCGGCGATCGAGATCCTCGGCCCGACCTACATCAAGTTGGCGCAGATCATCTCCTCGGGTGAGGGGCTCTTCCCGGTCGAGCTCGTCGACGAGTTCAAGAAGTGCCGCGACCAGGTGCCCGCCGAGCCGTTCGAGGTGGTTCGCACCACAGTCGAAGCCGATCTCGGCGCCCGTCTCGAGGATGTCTTCTCCGAGTTCTCCCGCGAGGCGCTCGCTGCCGCTTCGATCGCTCAGGTGCACGCGGCCAAACTGCTCGACGGCACCGAGGTGGTTGTCAAGGTGCAGCGCCCCGATGTTGCACGGCTGGTGCGCACCGACCTCCGCGTGATGGCGTCGCTCGCCCCGCATCTGGTGGGCCGCATCCCCGTGGCGGCGCTCGCTAACCCGCCGGCCCTGGTTGAACTGTTCGCCGAGACCATTGTCGAGGAGCTCGACTTCCGTCTTGAGGGCGCGAACATGGTCGACGTCGCCCACGTCATCCACGATCTTGGTCAAGAGTCGTACGTCGTGCCGCGGCCGCACCCGGAACTCGCGAGCCGACGGGTCCTCGTGATGGAGCGCATCCGCGGTTTCAATTTCGATGACGTGTCCGGCATGCACGACGCGGGGATCGACACCGAAGAGGTCGTGCGAACCGGGATGGTCGCCTTCATGGAGGGCGCCATGATCCACGGCATCTTCCACGGAGACCTCCACGGCGGCAACTTGTTCGTGCTCGCGGACGGTCGCACCGCTCTGCTCGACTTCGGCATCGTCGCCCGTCTCTCCGAGGCGCGCCGCGTCGCCTTCCTTCGACTCATGATCTGCGCGACCACCAACGATGTGAAGGGCCAAATGGCCGCGCTGCGCGACCTTGGCGCACTTCCCCCTGACACCGACCTAGAGGCGGTCATCCACGATCTGCGTCTTGATCAGGCGCCGATCGACCCGACGACACTGTCGGGTGAGGAGATGGTCGCTGAGGTGCAGCGGGTGGTGAAGGCCATGCTCGGCTACGGGGCGCGCCTGCCCAAGGAGCTCATGCTCTACGTGAAGAACATGGTGTTCCTCGATGGAGCGATCGCCCGGCTCGCGCCGGAACTCGACCTGCTCGCCGAGGTGACCAACATCTCGATGGTGTTCACCCAACGTCACGGCGACAAGTTGCTCCGCGATCTCGGCATGGACGCGAGCCGGGTCACGGTCGATCTCGACAGCGTGAAGGCGGGTTTCGGGGTCGATCTCGACACCGAGCGGCTCACGTATCGCGAATTGCAGGAACGTCGGGCGTTGATCCAAAAGCGCATGCGCTCGCACGTCGAGTCGCAACGTGGTCGTCGCTGACCGGTTGCTCTAGTTTCGGCGCGTGCGCCTCGTTATCGCCCGCTGCTCGGTCGACTACGCCGGTCGACTATCGGCCCACCTGCCCGAGGCGGTGAGGCTCATCATGGTGAAAGCGGATGGGTGCGTGGCGATCCACGCCGACGGCGGCGCCTATAAACCGCTCAACTGGATGAACGCTCCGAACACCCTCGCCGACAACGGCGATCACTGGGTAGTGACCAACCCGAAGGACGAGACGCTGACCATCCGTCTTCACGAGGTTCTCTCCGACACCGAGCAGGAGTTCGGTGATGATCCGGGCCTCTCCAAGGACGGGGTTGAGGCGCACCTGCAGGAGTTGCTCGCTGCTGCGCCCGAGGTGATGGAGGACGGGTTGCGCCTCGTTCGACGCGAGTACCCAACGGCGATCGGGCCGGTGGATCTCCTCTGTCGCGACAGCGCTGACCAGGTGGTGGCTATCGAGGTAAAACGGCGTGGCGAGATCGACGGGGTGGAGCAACTCACCCGCTATATCGAGCGCTTGCATCACGACTCGTCCCTCGGTGAGGTGCGGGGGATGTTCGTCGCCCAGGTCATCAAACCGCAGGCCCGGGTGCTGGCCGAGAGCCGTGGGTTTGTCTGCGTCGAGGTCGACTACGACGCGCTGCGCGGACTGGCCCCCGACGAGTTGCGCCTCTTCTGAGGTCCGGTCGCCGTGGTTCGGCGCCGGTACCGTGAGGCCATGCGCACGGTGCGCGGGGTGGCCCGCCACTACGACTGGGGCGATGACCGCTTCATTCCCGAGTTGCTCGGCCTCACTGCCGATGGTCGACCGTGGGCGGAGTGGTGGGTGGGCACTCATCCCGAGGCTCCGGCCACGCTCGACGACGGATCGTCACTCGAATCGGTAACCGGACGCCTTCCTTGGCTGTTGAAGGTCCTCTCGGCCGCTCGGCCGCTGTCGATGCAAACCCATCCCGACGCCGAGGGCGCGCGGCGAGGCTTCGAGGCCGGGGTGTTCGGGGATCCGAATCCGAAGCCGGAGCTCCTGCTCGCGCTGACCCCGTTCGTCGCGCTCTGTGGGGTGCGCCCGATCGACGCGACCACGCGTCTGCTCCGTTCGCTTGGTCGTGACGCGCTCGCCGAGCGGATCTCCACCGAAGGCGGGGTTGGGGCTGTCATCGTTGACCTCTACCGCGGCCGTCTCGATCCCGTTCCCATCATCGAGGCGTGCCGGGGGGTTGACCTTCCCGAGGCCTGCTGGGTGGTCGATCTCGATGCGCGCTATCCGGGCGAGCCGAGCGTCGCGGTGGCGTTGTTGCTCAACTTGGTCGAGTTGTCACCCGGTGAGGCGCTTCGTCTCGACGCCGGGAACCTCCACGCCTATTTGGCGGGTTCCGGTGTCGAGTTGATGGGGGCGAGCGACAACGTCGTGCGTGGAGGTCTCACCTCCAAGCCCGTAAATGTCGACCTGCTGCTCGCCACGATCGACCCGACACCGCTCGAGCACCCGGTGCTGCCGGTGGCCGACCG
>Ga0255767_1001673_pt1 | contig 19593 bp, 19 predicted proteins | sample 071ome_24_FD_179967 | JGI IMG/M metagenome (GOLD analysis project Ga0255767, IMG submission 179967) | Coastal salt marsh microbial communities from the Groves Creek Marsh, Skidaway Island, Georgia - 071402CT metaG (version 2) | ecosystem: Environmental > Aquatic > Marine > Intertidal zone > Salt...
CGATGTAGTCGTCGATGGCCTCGCGCACAACGGGCAGGACCGGCAGCATGCGGGTCTTGCCGCCCTTGCCGGTCACAGTCAGTGCATCGCCGTCGGGCACATCGGCCCGGTTCATCTGCAGGGCTTCAGAGATGCGCAGGCCGCAGCCATAAAGCAGCAGCAGGACCGCCAGGTCGCGTGCACCCTGCCAGCCCGGCGTCTCGGGCTGCGCAGGCACAACTACGGCCTGCATGAGCTCCTCGGTCTCCCGGCCGCTCAGCGCCTTGGGCACCGAGCGCGGCAGCCGGGGCCCTCGCGCCGCCCCGATAGCCGCGTTGTGTCCCAGCCCCTCGCGCTCCAGATAGCGGAAGAACATGCGCACGGCGGACAGCGCCCGCGCCGTGGACGCGCGCGCATAGTCCTGCGCGCGGCTGGCAAGCCAGGCCCGGAAATCCCCGGGCCTGAGGCCGTCGAGATCGGATACCGAAAGGACGCCGCCGGTGTGGTCCGCCATGAAGTCGAGGAAGGCGATCACGTCGCGCAGATAGGCCGCGACAGTGTGTTCCGAAGCGCGCCGCTCGCTCTCCAGCCCGTCGCGCCACGCCGACAGCGCCCGAGCCAGCCGGGCATCGACCGCGCGCGGCACAAGCTGTTCGCGGGTCAGCGCGGCAGGTCGAGCCATGTCCGGATGCTGTGCTCGAGAATGCGGGCGAGGAAGGTCAGCAGTTCGGAGCCCTGCCCTGTATGGAACCGGTCGGGTTCACGGCTGCCCATCGCCAGCAGCGCGCAGGGAGCATCCTCGCGCACAGACAGGCGCAGCATCGCTTCGGAGCGCACGAGCCCGGCCGCCTCGCCATAGATGCGGCGGTCGCCCTCCACGTTTTCTCGCAGGGAGACCGTACGGGACACATCCAGGATCTTGTCGATGGTCCCGACCGGCACGACGCGCACGCCCTGCGCCGAGGTCGGCGTGACCATGCCGCCTTCGAGGCACAGCGCCACGGCATCGACGTTCAGGAGCCCAGCCAGATCGATGGTCAGGATCTCGATCATGTGGTCGAGTGAGCGCGCCGACAGGATCGCGATCACCGCGGCATGAACCCGGTTCTGGCTCTGAAGGTTGGCGCGCGAGGCGTCGATCAGCTCGCTGCTCTGTTCCTCACGCTGAGCCAGTTCGCTGCGCATGCGCGACAGCATTGCGCCCTGCAAATCCACCACCTCGCCGCCGGCCTCGTCCGCGTCCTCGAACTGGCGTTCGGGTGCGCGGATCACCGACAGAAGCTGTGGATAGCGTTCGAGGAAATCGGGGTTCTCACGCAGGAAGCGGACAACCTGCGCATCCGTGAGCTCACTGGGCTCGGAAGTTTCTGTCCGGGGGGCCTTTGAGGTCACGGTTTCCGTCTCCGCGGGCGGCTACTCGGCCGCGTCCTTGCGCTGTGCGGCCTGTTCCAGGATCGACTGGCCGGTGGCTTCCCAGTCCTTCATGAAAGCGGCAAGGCCCTTGTCTGTCAGCGGATGCTGGAACAGCTGGCGCAGCACGTTGGGCGGCAGGGTCGAGACATGCGCCCCCACCTGGGCAGCCTCGATCACATGAGACGGGCCGCGAATGGAAGCAACCAGCACCTCGGTATCGAAGTTCGGATAGGCGTCGTAGATCTCGACAATCTCCTCGATCAGATCGAGGCCACGCAGCCCGATATCGTCGAGACGGCCCACGAAGGGAGAGATGAAGCTCGCGCCCGCCTTGGCCGCCAGGATCGCCTGGCCCGCCGAGAAGCACAGCGTGACATTGACCATGATGTCCCGGTCGCGCAGCACGCGGCAGGTCTTCAGCCCGGCCGGAGTCAGAGGCACCTTGATCGCAACATTCTTCGCGACCGACGCCAGAACTTCCGCCTCGGCCAGCATGCCCTCAACCTCGGTGGCGGTCACTTCGGCACTGACGGGGCCGGGCACCACGTCGCAAATCTCGGCGATGGCGTCGAGCATGTTGCGGCCCGACTTGGCGATCAGGGACGGATTTGTCGTGACGCCGTCCACCAGGCCGGTGGCGGCCAGGTCGCGAATCTCGTCAAGATCGGCAGTGTCCACGAAGAACTTCATCTGCGTTATTTCCTTGTTGCGCGCCTCCGCCGGGAGGCCGTTTCAGATCGCCAGGGACATCATTTCTGCAAGCGGCTGCACCATACGTTGGACGGCCGCGAGTCGCTGGATAGAGTGTAGCCGATGCCCCCTAGCGACACCACAGCAGCACCGGCCGGAACCGGCACAACCACAGGGGAGGCGACCGTCAGCGTGATGCTGCCGACGCCCGTGGTCGGCCCCTATGACTATACGGTGCCGGACCACCTGACACTGGCGCCGGGCGACTATGTCCAGGTGCCGCTGGGCCGGCGCGAGATCACCGGCGTCGTCTGGGGCCCCGGGACGGGCGATGTCGATCCGGCCAAACTTCGCCCGGTCATCGAACGGCTGGGCGCGGAACCCATGCCGGACGAGCTGCGCCGCTTCGTGGACTGGGTCGCCGCCTACACATTGTCCACGCCGGGTTCCGTGTTGCGCATGGCAATGCGTTCCACCGAAACGCTGGAGCCACCACGCCCGGTAACAGTCTTCCGCTTCGCAGAAATCCCCGAAGGGTTGCGCATGACACCGGCGCGCCAACGCGTGATCGAGATGCTGCATGAAGGCCCGGCACTTCCCGCCGCCGACCTGGCCCGCGAGGCGGGGGTCTCGACGGGGGTCATCAAGGGGCTGGCCGATGCGGGCGCGCTGGCGCGCGAGGAGGTGCCGCCGCCGCCGCCCTTCCGCGACCCGGACCCGCACCGTCCGGGTCCCGACCTCTCTGATGACCAGCAGGCCGGGGCAGAGCGCCTGCGCGCGAAACTTTCGGAAGGCACATTCTCCGTGACCCTGATCCACGGCGTGACCGGCTCTGGCAAGACGGAAGTCTATTTCGAGGCCGTCGCCGCCGCCCTGGCGGCGCGCCAGCAGGTGCTGGTGCTGGTGCCGGAAATCGCGCTGACCCCGCAATGGCTGGAACGCTTCCGGGCCCGCTTCGGCGCCGACCCGGCGGTGTGGCATTCCGAACTGGGACAGGTCCGCCGCCGCACCACCTGGCGCGCGGTGGACTCTGGCAACGCCCGCGTCGTCGTGGGGGCGCGTTCGGCGCTGTTCCTGCCCTTCCGCGAACTGGGGCTGGTCATCGTGGACGAGGAACACGAGCCCGCCTTCAAACAGGATGACGGCGTCGCCTATCACGGGCGCGACATGGCCATCGTGCGCGGCCGGATCGCCGACGCGCCGGTCATCCTGGCTTCCGCCACGCCGTCGCTGGAGACCCGCGTCAATGTGGAGCGCGGGCGCTATGACCTGATCGACCTGCCCGAGCGTTTCGGCGCTGCCCGGCTGCCCGATGTGGCCGCCGTCGATATGCGCGAGGCGGGGCTGACATCCGACCGCTTCGTCTCGCCCGATCTGCTGTCCGCACTGACAGCGAACCTGGAGGCGGGCGAGCAGTCGATGCTGTTCCTCAACCGCCGGGGCTACGCGCCGCTGACGCTCTGCCGGACCTGCGGGCACCGGATCGCATGCCCCAGTTGCAGCGCCTGGCTGACCGAACACCGCTTCCGCAAGCGCCTGCAGTGCCACCATTGCGGCTACGAGACCCCGTCGCCCAGGACCTGCCCGTCCTGCGACAAGCCAGACACGCTTGTGGCCTGCGGCCCCGGCGTCGAGCGCATCGCCGAGGAGATCGCCCAGCACCTGCCAGACGCCCGCACCGCCATCATGACCAGCGACACCATGCGCGGGCCGGAAACCGCCCAGGCCTTTGTCCGCGCGGTTGAGGACGGCGAGGTCGATATCCTGATCGGCACCCAGATGGTGGCCAAGGGGCACCATTTCCCGAACCTGACCCTGGTGGGCATCGTCGATGCCGATCTGGGCCTCGCCGGCGGCGATCTTCGGGCGGGCGAACGCACCTATCAGGTGCTGCGCCAGGTCTCGGGCCGCGCCGGTCGCGCCGAACGGCCGGGCCGCGTGCTGATCCAGACCTTCCAGCCCGAGCACCCGGTGATGGAGGCTCTGGTCTCCGGGGACGAGGACGGGTTCATGGAACTGGAGACCGAGGCACGCAGGGCGGGCGGCTGGCCACCCTTCGGGCGCCTGGCCGCGCTCATTGTCTCCAGCCGCGACGCCGGTGAGGCGGAAGGGTTCGCCCGGGCGCTGGCCCGCTGCGCACCCAACAGCGCGGAGGTGCGCGTGCTGGGGCACGCACCCGCACCTCTGTCCCTGCTGCGCGGCCGCTACCGCTACCGTCTGCTGCTCAAGGCCGCACGCGATGTCGCGGTCCAGCCGGTCCTGCGCGACTGGCTGGCGCAGGTGCAGGTGCCGTCCGGCGCTCGCCTTCGGATCGACGTGGACCCCTACAGCTTCCTCTAGCGTGCCGCGCGGCAATTCGACGCTTTCGCGCTGCGCCCGGGAACCGGCGGGTTTGTGGACTTTTTTGCCCCCAGGTATGCTTGCCAGCCCCAAGACCCTGTGCTACCAAGCGCCTGCCTCGGCGTCAGCTTCACGCGGGCGACGGGGCAACCGTTGATTTGACTTCAAAATCAATCGGTTACAACAAATCGCGCAAGCAGAATTTGGGCCCAGGGGGGCAGTCGCAGGTGGCGGCGAAAACAAGTGTTGTCGGCGATATCGCCGAACGGTACGGCCTGGCGTTGTACGAACTGGCGGACGAGGCCAAGTGTCTCGACGAGGTTGCGGGCGACCTGGAGTCACTGAAGTCGCTGATCACGGATAGCGCGGATCTGGATAAGCTCCTGCGTTCGCCGCTCATCGACCGCGACGACAAGGCCCGCGCCATGACCACGATCCTCGAACAGGGCGGCGCGAACGCGCTGACCCGCCGTTTCGTCGGTGTCGTGGCGGAAAACAACCGGCTCTTCGTGCTTGCCGAAATGATCACCGCCTACCTGGCCGAGTTGTCGCGCCGGCGTGGGGAAATCACCGCCGAGGTCACCTCGGCCCGTCCGCTCAACGACGAGCAGTTGCAGGCGCTTTCCGAAAGCCTGCGCGCCAAGCTGGGTGGAAAAGTTTCCGTCGAACCGCATGTGGACCCCTCGCTGATCGGCGGGCTGGTTGTCCGTGTCGGCTCGCGGATGATCGATGCTTCGCTGAAGACCAAGCTTCAGCGCCTGCAGTACGCCATGAAGGGAGCGTAAAGGATGGAAATTCGTGCCGCGGAAATTTCGGCGATCCTGAAAGACCAGATCGCCAATTTCGATGCCGAGGCCGATGTCTCGGAAGTCGGGCAGGTCCTTTCGGTGGGTGACGGCGTCGCCCGTGTTTACGGCCTCGACAACGTCCAGGCCGGTGAAATGGTTGAGTTCCCCGGTGGCCTGATGGGTATGGCGCTGAATCTCGAGACCGACAATGTCGGTGTCGTGATTTTCGGCGACGACCGCGACATCAAGGAAGGCGACACGGTCAAGCGGACCGGCGACATCGTCGATGTTCCCGTCGGCAAGGGCCTTCTGGGCCGCGTCGTGGACGCGCTGGGCAACCCGATCGACGGCAACGGCGATCTGGAAGACACCGAGCGCAGCCTGATCGAGGTGAAGGCGCCGGGCATCATCCCGCGCCAGTCGGTGCACGAGCCCGTGCAGACCGGCCTCAAGGCGCTCGACGCACTGGTTCCCGTCGGCCGTGGCCAGCGTGAGCTGATCATCGGCGACCGCCAGACCGGCAAGACCGCCGTCATCGTCGATACGATCCTGAACCAGAAGAAGTCCCACGAAACCGGCGACGACAGCGAAAAGCTCTACTGCATCTACGTCGCCGTGGGTCAGAAGCGCTCCACGGTTGCCCAGGTGGTCAAGACCCTGCGCGACCACGGCGCGCTGGACTACACCATCGTCGTGGCCGCCACGGCCTCCGATCCGGCCCCGCTGCAGTTCCTGGCCCCCTACGCCGGCTGTGCGATGGGTGAATACTTCCGCGACAACGGCATGCACGCGGTCATCTTCTATGACGACCTTTCCAAGCAGGCGACGGCCTATCGCCAGATGTCCCTGCTGCTGCGCCGTCCGCCGGGACGTGAAGCCTATCCGGGCGACGTGTTCTACCTGCATTCACGCCTTCTGGAGCGTGCGGCGAAGATGAATGCCGACATGGGCTCCGGCTCGCTGACCGCCCTGCCGGTCATCGAGACCCAGGCGAACGACGTGTCCGCATACATTCCGACCAACGTGATTTCGATCACCGACGGCCAGATCTTCCTGGAAACCGACCTCTTCTATAAGGGCGTGCGTCCGGCGATTAACGTCGGCCTGTCGGTCAGCCGCGTTGGCTCTGCCGCCCAGACCAAGGCGATGAAGTCGGTTGCCGGCTCGATCAAGCTGGAACTGGCCCAGTACCGCGAGATGGAAGCCTTCTCGCAGTTCGCCTCGGACCTCGACGCCTCGACCCAGCGCCTGCTGGCCCGTGGCGCGCGTCTGACGGAACTGCTGAAGCAGCCGCAGTACCAGCCGCTTCCGATGGAAGAGCAGGTCGTGTCGATCTACGCCGGTGTGAACGGCCATCTCGACGGCATCCCCGTCGGCGCCGTGAACCGCTTCGAGGCGCAGCTTCTCGATCATGTCCGCGACAACCACGCCGATATCCTTCTCACGATCCGTGAGAGCGGCGCGCTGGACGACGACACGAAGGCGAAGCTGGAAGACGTGGTCTCCGCCTACGCGAAGACCTTCGCCTAACCGCAGCGGGACAGCGATCAGACGATGAGTCTCAAGGACCTCCGCACCCGCATCAGCTCGGTCAAATCGACCCAGCGGATCACCTCGGCCATGAAAATGGTCGCGGCCGCAAAGCTGCGCCGTGCCCAGGAAGAGGCCGAGGCGTCACGCCCCTATGCCGAACGCATGGAGCGGATGCTGGGCTCGCTGGCACAAAGCGCAACCGCCGCCGGCACGGCCCCGCCGCTGCTGGCCGGCAGCGGCAAGGACGACGTGCATCTGATCGTCGTGATGACCACGGACCGTGGCCTGTGCGGCGGTTTCAACGGCTCCATCGCCCGCTGGACGCGTCAGCACATCAACCGCCTGCGCGCCGACGGCAAGCAGGTAAAGATCCTGATCGTCGGCCGCAAGGGCCGCGGCCTGTTGCGCCGCGACTTCGGCGACCTGATCGTCGATGTGATGGAAGACACGGCCAAGCCGATGCCGAAGTTCGAGACGGCTGCCGAAATCGCCCAGCGCGCCCGCGCCATGTTCGAGGCGGGCGAGTGCGATGTCTGCACGGTCGTCTATAACAAGTTCGTCTCCGCGCTGACCCAGGAGGTCACGCCGCTCCAGCTCATCCCGTTCGCGCTTCCCGAAGCCGAAGGCGATGAAGGAGAAGCCGAGGGTTCGGCCCTCGCCTCCGGCGCGGTGTACGACTATGAGCCGGACGAGCAGGAAATCCTCGCGGATCTCCTGCCGCGCAACCTGTCGATCCAGGTTTTCCGGGCCATGAACGAATCCTTCGCGTCCGAACAGGGCGCACGCATGACCGCGATGGACAACGCCACGCGCAACGCGGGTGACATGATCGAGCGCCTCTCGATCGAGTACAACCGTACACGCCAGGCCGCCATCACCACCGAACTCATCGAGATCATCTCAGGCGCGGAAGCGCTCTAGACCGCTCGGCTCCCGCAGACTTTCCCAAGGGCGAGGAACACACCATGTCAAAGAACATTGTCGGCAAAATCTCCCAGGTGCTCGGCGCCGTCGTGGACGTCCAGTTCGACGGCGACCTCCCGGCCATCATGAACGCGCTGGAGACGGACAACCACGGCAACCGCCTCGTCCTCGAGGTCGCTCAGCATCTCGGTGAAAACACCGTGCGCACCATCGCCATGGACACCACCGAAGGCCTGATCCGCGGCCAGGAAGTGGTCGATACGGGCGGCGCCATCAGTGTTCCGGTCGGACCGGAAGTCCTGGGCCGCATCATCAACGTGATCGGCGAGACCATCGACCAGCGCGGCCCGCTGGAAACCGCGCAGAAGTGGGGCATCCACCGCGATGCGCCGCCGTTCGTGGACCAGGCGACCGATACCGAACAGCTCGTCACGGGCATCAAGGTCGTTGACCTTCTCACCCCCTACGCCAAGGGCGGCAAGATCGGCCTGTTCGGCGGCGCCGGCGTGGGCAAGACCGTGCTCATCATGGAGCTGATCAACAACATCGCGAAGGGCCATGGCGGCTACTCCGTGTTCGCCGGCGTCGGCGAGCGCACCCGCGAAGGCAACGACCTCTATCACGAGATGATGGAATCCGGCGTTATCCAGCCCGACGGCGAATCCAAGGCGGCGCTGGTGTACGGCCAGATGAACGAGCCGCCGGGAGCGCGTGCCCGTGTGGCGCTGACCGGCCTGACCATGGCCGAGTACTTCCGTGACGAGGAAGGCCAGGACGTGCTGTTCTTCGTGGACAACATCTTCCGCTTCACCCAGGCGGGCTCCGAGGTGTCGGCGCTTCTGGGCCGTATTCCTTCGGCGGTGGGCTACCAGCCGACCCTGGGCACGGATATGGGCAACCTGCAGGAACGCATCACCTCGACCAACAAGGGCTCGATCACCTCGGTGCAGGCCATTTACGTCCCCGCGGACGACCTGACCGACCCGGCCCCGGCGACCGCGTTCTCGCATCTGGACGCCACGACGGTGCTGTCGCGCCAGATCGCCGAGCTGGGCATCTACCCGGCCGTTGATCCGCTCGACTCGACCAGCCGAATCCTTGACGCCAGCGTGATCGGCGAGGAGCACTACAACGTCGCACGCCGCGTGCAGGAGACCCTGCAGGGCTACAAGAACCTGCAGGAAATCATTGCCATTCTGGGCATGGACGAGCTGTCGGAAGAAGACAAGCTGACGGTGGCGCGCGCGCGCAAGCTGCAGCGCTTCCTGTCCCAGCCGTTCCACGTCGCCGAGGTGTTCACCGGCTCGCCGGGCAAGTTCGTGAACATCGAGGACACAATCAAGGGTTTCAAGCAGATCGTCGAAGGCGAACACGACGACCTGCCGGAAGCGGCCTTCTACATGGTCGGCACCATCGAGGAAGCCGTCGAGAAGGCCCAGTCCATGGCGGCCGAAGCGGCCTGACGGGAGATATCGCGTGGCAGACAACGCGGTTCAGTTCGAACTGGTCTCGCCGGAGAAGCTGCTGCTCTCCGAAGAGGTCGAGATGGTGGTGGTGCCGGGTGCTGAAGGCGACTTCGGCGTCCTGCCCAGCCACACCCCGGTCATTTCGACCGTCCGGCCCGGCGTGATCCACATCTTCGAAGGCGGCAATGTGAAGTCGCGCATCTTCGTGGCCGGCGGATTCGCCGAGGTCACGGCGGAGCGCTGCACGGTGCTGGCCGAAGAAGCGCTCCCGCTGGAGGACATCGACCGTTCACAGGTCGAGAAAGACCTTCAGGAGGCCACGGAAGACATTTCCGATGCCGGGGACAATGCAGCGGAACGCGCACTGGCCGAACAGCGGGCCGATACGGCGCGGGCCAAGCTGGCCTCGCTCGACAGCCAGATTTACCAGTAGATTCTGTCAGGTTCATCCACACCGGGTTTTGACGAAAACCCGGTCCGGATTATATTAGCGGCGTTAACGCAACGAATCAGACGGCTGTTCGTTGATCAAAAAGACGCCATGACAGATACCTATCGCAGACATTGGTTACTCGACGACATTCCGTGGAATCGCTTCGATGCCGCGAAGGTCGATCCCGACATGCTGAGGATCATCAAGGCAGCCGCCATGGTCGAGTACAATGGCGGGATTTACGCGGACTACCTGTGCAATGTCTTCCGGGACGATCCGGAATTCCAGGACGCCGCGCGACGCTGGGCGCTGGAAGAGGTCCAGCACGGCAAGGCCCTTTCCAAATGGGCCCGCCTCGCGGATCCGGAATTCGACTTCGAGGGCCGGTTCGCCGATTTTTCTGAAAAGATCCAGCTTCCCGTCGAATCGGAAAGTTCCGTGCGCGGGACACGTTGCGGCGAACTGGTCGCTCGCTGCATGGTCGAGGTCGGCACCTCGTCCTACTACACGGCCCTGCGCGAGGCGACGGACGAACCTGTGCTGCGCGAGATATGCCAGCGCATCGCCCAGGACGAGATTCGCCACTACAAGCTGTTCTACACCCATATGGAGCGCTACCGGGATATCGAGAATCTCGGCCGGCTGAAGCGCCTGTGGGTCGGGCTCGGACGCATCGGTGAAAGCGAGGACGACGAACTCGCCTATGCCTATTACGCGGCCAACAATGAAGGGGAGCCCTACAACCGCAAGAAATGCATCCGGGCCTATATGTCTCGCGCCTATGGCTTCTATGAAACCCGCCATGTCGAGCGGGCGATCACGCTGATCTTCAAGGCTGTCGGCTTCGCGCCGCACAGCAAGCTGGCCAACTGGATGGCTCGTGCCGCGTGCTGGTTCCTGAACCTGCGCAACGCACGTGACGAAGAGCCGGTAACGGCCTAACGGCCGGAAAGTAGAATCGGCCGGAACGTCTCGATGACGGCTTGATAGACGGGCCGCTTGAATTCGACGATCAGTCCCGGCACTTCGTCCGCCTCGACCCAGCGCCAGCGTGCGAATTCCGGCTTCTTGACCCCGAGGATATCGATCTCCCCGTCCGCGCCATGAAAGCGGACCGCGAACCATTTCTGCATCTGGCCGCGCCATTTACCCTTCCATGCGCGCTTCTGCAGGTCGCCGGGCAGGTCGTATTTGAACCAGTCGGGCGCCTCGGCAAGAAGCGAGACGTTTCCCGTGCCGGTTTCCTCTTCCAACTCGCGCAGAGCCGCATCCAGCGGAGCTTCCCCCGGGTCGATGCCGCCCTGGGGCATCTGCCAGGCCCCCGGCGTGTCGTTGCGTTCACCGACCCAAACCAGGCCCGCCGCATTCACCATCAGAACGCCCGCACAGGGGCGGTAATGGGCAAGATCGGTATCGGATGCAACCACCATGGTCAGCGGTCCGGCTGGCGGTCCACCACCGCCGACACAGGGACCAGTACGATCCCCTTCCCGCTCAGGGTATCCGACCATTCTCGAATCCGCTCAATGGTGACCGGAAACGCCTGGCCGATGGCGATCGACACACCGGTCTCCCGCGCGATCTCCTCGACCTCAGCCAGCCGCGCATCCACCGTCGCACGGGAGACTTCACGGTTGTCCAGGAAACGGTCGTTGATGGCGCGCGGAACCTGCATCTCCGACGCCATGACGGTCGCCACACTGCGGGCCGCGGAACGCGCATCCACGAACAGAAGACCGCGCGCCTTGAGTTCCGCCAGGACCGGCTGCATCGCCTCACGCGAGACCGTGAAACGCGATCCCATATGGTTCACCACCCCCACATAACCGGAGACCCGCGATAGCGCCCAGCGCAGACGGTCCTGGTTTTCCTCCGGCGACAGGCTGACGAACAGGGCGCGCGGACCGGGTTCGTTGGCGGGGAAGTCCACGGGCTCCATAGGAAGGTTGAGCAGGACTTCGTGGCCCGCGGCGCGCGCCAGGCTGATCCATTGCTGGATGTTGTCCGCAAAGGGCTGGAAGGCCAGCGTCACCTCACCCGGAAGCCCCTGGATCGCGGCATCGGTCGCCGCGCCGGACAGGCCCAGCCCGCTCAGGATCACCGCCACCCTCGGGCGGTCGCCGCTGCGTTTGGACGGGCGCGCATAGACCTGCCAGGGCTCACGGCCGGCCGCATCGATCTTCGGCAGCGGCCCCTGCGGCGACGGCTCGATCAGCGCCAGATCGGGCGCGGGCGCAAGGGCATCGGGCCCGCTCCGGCGGACCGGCGGCTGAGGCGGCGGCGGTGTTGCGGCGGCAACCTGGGGTTCCGGTTGCGGCGCAGCCGGTTCCACGGCCTGCGGCTCAGGTTCCGGCGCCGGTGTTTCGGCGTCCTGATGGTGGGGCTCGGCGGGCGCGTGCTCCGCAGGCGCCGCATGCTCACCTGCCGTCATGGGTTCCGCCGCTCCGTGAGGATCCGACGCGTCATGCGGCGGCTCAGGCGCTTCGGGCGTGTGCGCCGTCTCTGGTTGCGGTGTCTCCTCCGGGTGCGGCTCCGGATGCTGAGTCTCAGCCTGTTGATGTTCCGACGTGGCCGGGTCCGGCGCAGGCGATGAATCCGGGCTCTCGGAATGCGCCGGCGGCGCATGTTCCGCCATTTTCGGCACCACCAGTGGATTCCCGGACAGACCGAGCACCACCAGCGCAACGGCGCCAGAAAGTACGACAAACAGCAACAGCGCGACCGTCCATGGCAGGACGGCCACGGCGCTCAGTCTGGATGGCCGATCCGTGTGTTCATCGCTCATGCTGCGAAACGTATCGGCAAGTGCTTAACGGTCAGTTTGTGGCGCGAACTGTGTAGGTGGCGATGCCCTTGAGCAAATCCAGCGCCCGCAGGAGCTGGTAGTCCTGGACCGCAGCCGAGGTCGCACTCTCCTCGCCCTCATCACCCTGTTCGATAACCTCATTGTCGCGCGCGTTGCGCAGATCGCGCTCACGCACCCCGTCGGCGCCTTCCGTCGTCTCGATACGCGCCTGTTCGACCATGATATCGGGTGTGATCCCGGTCTTCTGGACCGAACGGCCACTGGGCGTGAAATAGGCCGCCGTCGTCAGGCGCAGCGCGCCATGACCGGCGATCGGCATGATTGTCTGCACCGAGCCCTTGCCGAAACTTTCCGTGCCCATGATGACGGCACGCTTGTGGTCCTGAAGCGCTCCCGCGACGATTTCAGAAGCCGAGGCCGAGCCGCCATTGATCAGCACGACAAGCGGAAGACCCTCGGCCAGATCGCCCTTCGTCGCGTTATAGCGCTGGGAATCATCCGGGTTGCGACCACGCTGGGACACGATTTCCCCCTGGTCGAGGAACGCATCCGACACCTTCACCGCCTGATCGAGCAGACCGCCAGGGTTACGCCGCAGATCGAGCACCACACCGATCAGCTCATCGCCCAACTCGGCCTTGATGTCGGCCATCGCCTTCTCGACGCCCGGCGCGGTCTGTTCGTTGAAGGTTGTAATCCGGATATAGCCCGCCTTGCCTTCGACACGCGAGCGCACCGAGCGGATACGGACCACATCGCGCGTCACTGTCACATCGAAGGGCTCCACACCCTCACGGCGGATGGTCAGTACGATATCGGAGCCAACCCGGCCGCGCATCTTGTCCACCGCATCGGACAGGGACAGACCCTGCACCGTCTCACCGTCGAGATGGGTGATGAAATCGCCCGCTTCCAGGCCTGCCCGCGCCGCCGGCGTGTCGTCGATGGGAGAGACGACGCGCACGAAGCCCTGCTCCATCGTCACCTCGATGCCCAGACCGCCGAATTCGCCGCGCGTCTGCACCTGCATGTCGCGGAAATTTTCCTCGTTCAGGTAGCTCGAATGCGGATCCAGCGACTGCAACATCCCGTTGATCGCCGACTCGATAAGCTGCTTGTCCGTTGTCTCATCGACATACTGGGCACGCACGCGTTCGAAGATGTCGCCAAAGAGCTCAAGCTGCCGAAACGTCTCTTCATCGGTCTCAGCCGCTTGGGAGGCGACCGGTACGAACGCGAGCATCGCCGCGAACGCGACCGCCGGGATGAAATTACGCATCAGCCTTGTGTCCTGTCATTTTGCGCTGCCAGCCAGGGCAGCGGGTTGATCGGTTGTCCGTCCTGACGGAGCTCGACATACAGGGTCGGCCCGCCCGATCGGTTTTGGGCCGAACTGGCCCGTCCCCCGCTTGTTGCGCCGGATCGCGGCGCCGGCGCATCGCCCACGCCCGTCCCCGTGGTCCCGACCGGCTCACCCGCAAGGACCCACTGGTCCGTTTGCGCGTCGATCCGTCCCAGACCGGCAATGAGCGAATGATATCCCTCGCCATGATCGATGATCAAGATTTGGCCAAAGCGCCGGAACGGCCCGGCGAAAACCACCCGGCCGTCCCAGGGCGCCACCACGGACGCATCCGCACGTGTTTTCCACGTCACCCCGCGCGACGTGCCGCCGGCATCTGTCCTGGCGCCGAAACGCTGGATCACCGTGCCGTAGGCGGGCCAGGACAACCGTCCGCGCGCCTGGGTGATCGACGGACCCGAAGTGCGCGGGCTGGGCGCAAGCACGACCTGGCGCGTATCCGGGCCCCCTTCCGCGCCATCCGGGCGCGGGCGCGGGATGGCGGACGCCGTGCCGTCACGCAAAGTTGAGAGCAGTTCCTCGAGTGTTCTGGCCTCATTCTGCAGCTGCGTGACGCGTTTCTGGGCCGCGTCGCGCGCCGTGCGGGTCTGTCCAAGAACCGCATTCTTGGCGTTCGAGAGGTCCCTCAGCTTGTCGCGCTGGTTTTTCAGATCGACTGCCGCCGCCTGCAGTTCCTCACGGCGGGTGACAATGCGCGCCTGGACCGTATTCAGTTCATCGATATCAGCGCGCAGCAGACGGGCCTGGCGCTCGATTTCCGGCACGGCCGTGCGCAACAGGAGCCCGCTGCGTACCACGTCGTTGGGATCGCCCGGGCTGACCAGAAGTGCCGCTGTCGGCCGCAGCGCAAGCCGCTGGAGCGCGGCCAGCGTGTCGCCGAGTTCCGCCTGACGCCGTTCGAGCGAGACCTGCATGCGCGTCTCGTCGCTTTCGAGAAGCGCCAGTTCGGCTTCCAGCGAATCGAGGGCCGCCTCATGGGACTGGACCGCATCGGCGGCGAGCCGCATCTCGGTGCGAAGGCGGGCCAGTTCATTGGCCTGCGCCTCGGCCTGCTTCGCAAGTGCCTCGGCCTGTTCGGAATCGCGCTTGAGCGACTGGCGCACCTCGCCCAGACGCTCTTGCGTGGCTTCACTCCTGTCCGACTGCGCGGCCAGAGGCCCCGGCACAGCCAGCATAAGGCTCGCCGCAGCCAGCAGGAGCGCGGCTTGTCGGCGCGGCGCTCGGCTATTCGCCGAGATAGTAGCTCTTCTGTTTCCGGCCATTCTCGAAGTCGAACACCAGCGGCCGCCCGGTCGGCAGTTCGACACCGGGAATTTCGTCGGCGGTGTATTCGCCAAGAATCAGGAGCAGGGCCCGCAGGCTGTTGCCGTGGGCCGAGACCAGGACGGTCTTGCCGGCGGCGATCAGCGGCGCGATCTCGGCCTCATAATAGGGCCGCACGCGCTCGACCACATCGGCCAGGCTCTCGCCGCCCGGCGGCTGGACCGTAAAGCCACGCCGCCACAGGTGGACCTGCTCGTCGCCGTACTTCTCTGCCGTCTCGGCCTTGTTGAGGCCGACCAGATCGCCATAGTGACGCTCCCGCAGGTCGTCGTGGCTGGTGATCTGCCAGCCGTCGCCGTCGCGCAGGTGATCGAGGTCGGCCCCCGCTTCCGCCGCGGAATCCAGCGCGATCTCGACCGTGCGGCGCGCACGCTTCAGGGTGGAGGAATAGACCGCGTCGATATCGAAGTCCTTCAACAGCACGCCGGCCCGGCGCGCCTCGGCCTCACCGGCTTCGGTCAGGTCCACGTCTTCCCAGCCCGTAAACCGGTTTTCCAGGTTCCACTGGCTCTGGCCGTGGCGCGTGATAATCAGATGGTTCATCCGCTTGGGTTCCGCTGTGCGGTTTGTCTCGTGATTTCCGGGCCGTTTTGCCCGATTCTGGCCCGTGCCGCCAGACCGATGAGCCCTGATTCACGCACGATGATAGGGGTGTCCGGAAAGGATCTGCTGGGCCCTGTAGATCTGTTCGGCCAGCAGACCGCGCACCAGCATGTGGGGCCATGTGTTGCGCCCGAAGGCCAGCGTGCGATCCGCCCGCGCGCGTACCGCCGTGCCATGCCCGTCGGCACCGCCGATCAGGAAGACCAGATCGCGGCAGCCGTCATCCTGCAGATTGCCAAGCAGGTCGGCGAATTCCTCGCTGGAAAGCTGCTTGCCCCCTTCGTCGAGGGCGATCACCTGCGCGCCCTCGGGCACGGTCTCAAGGAGGATTTCCGCCTCCGCGTCGGAGACCTGGCCCGCCGGCAGATTCCGTTTCACCTCGACCTCCCGGAGGTCGAGTTTCCAGGTGCGTACCCGGTCCCGGAAATGTTCGAAAAGTGCCGCTTCGGGGCCGGCACGCGCGCGCCCCACCGCGGCCACGAGGATCCGCATTCGTCTCGCTCCCCTGCCGGGCCGCAGCCCGGGGATGCGCCGCTAGGCCGTCACCATGTCCTGGGATTCGCGATCGGCAAAATCGGCTTCCCAGAGTTTCTCCAGCGCGTAGTGCTCACGCACTTCGGGCCGGAAAATGTGAACGATGACATCACCGGCATCGATCAGCACCCAATCGCCACTACGCCGCCCTTCCGCGTGTGAACCGCGAACGCCGGCTTCTTTCAGTTTTTCGAGAAGGTGCTCGGTCATCGCATCCAGGCGGCGGGATGATGTGCCGCTGGCGATGACCATGTAGTCGGCAATGTCGGACTTGCCGACCAGGTCGATGACCTTGACATCGTCGGCCTTGTCATCATCGAGAGAGGTCTCGATGAGGGCCAGGGTTTCCGCCGCTGTCGGCTGCGGCGTCGCCTTACCTTGACGTGCTATGACGAAATCTCCGCTTTCAAATCGCGCCTCCTTCAGCGGCCCGGCCGCACCGGTCACCACCGAGCTCAGGTTTCGACCGGCCAGGCACCCGCCTGCCGCAGATCGGTCGCCGTGGCCGGGTGCGGCCTGATCCGCAGGAACACCCAGGCTGGCGGCGCGGCATCGGCAAGCCGCCCGGCCGCACTTGCCGGTAGTTGCGCGGACCGAAAGCGAGAGGCCGCGCGGGCCGACAAGGCCCTTGAATCATAGGAATCGCGGGCGAAGACGGCAATCGAAACTGTGTGAAATATTTTTGACCAGTCACGCCAGGCCGAAATCTGGATCAGGTTGTCAGCCCCCATCAGCCAGACGAATTTCGCCGCGGGGTAGCGGCGGACAAGGGATTCCAGCGTATCGGCGGTGTATCGCGTGCCCATTTCGGCTTCGATCGCCGAGACGCGGATACGCGGATGGCGGACGATTTGCCGCGCATATTCGAGCCGCCGCGCGAAGGGTGCCATGCCCGACTCGGACTTCAACGGGTTCTGCGGCGAGACCAGCCACCAGACCTCGTCCAGCCCCAGCCGCTTCAGCGCCTCGATGCTGATATAGCGGTGACCGTCATGGGCGGGATTGAAAGACCCGCCCAGAAGCCCGATACGCCGGTTGGCGTGGGTGGAGGAACCGGCGCTCCCGGAAAAGGGGATTTCGCTGTGCAACCGCTCGCTCAGGGCCGGGTCTGGCCCGTCCCCCGCACGACGTATTTGTAGCTGGTGAGCTGCTCGGCCCCGACCGGCCCGCGCGCATGCATCTTGCCCGTGGAGATGCCGATTTCGGCTCCCATGCCGAACTCGCCGCCATCGGCGAACTGGGTCGAGGCGTTGTGCAGCACGATGCCGCTATCGACACGGGCCAGGAAACGCTCGGCCACGCCGTCATCACCGGTGACGATGGCGTCGGTGTGGTTGGAGCCGTGGACATTGACGTGATCGACGGCCTGATCGACATCGTCCACCACCCGCACAGCCACGATGGCGTCGAGATATTCCGTTTCCCAGTCCGCGTCGCTCGCCGGGACGATCCGGGAATCGATGGCCTGGGCCTCGGCGTCGCCGCGCACCTCACAACCCGCCCCGGTCAGATCATCCACAATGCCCGGCAGCATGTCCGACGCCACGGCGCGGTCGATCAGCACCGTCTCCGTCGCGCCGCAGATCCCCGTGCGGCGCATCTTGGCGTTCAGCACAATGTCGCGCGCCATCTTCGGGTCAGCGGCGGCGTGCACATAGGTGTGGCACAGGCCCTCCAGATGGGCGAAGACCGGGATGCGGCTTTCGTTCTGGACCCGCTCGATCAGCGACTTGCCGCCGCGCGGCACGATCACATCGACATATTCGGTCATGCGCAGCAGCGCGCCCACCGCCTCGCGGTCCGTGGTGGGCGGCGCCTGTACGGCGGCAGCAGGCAGGCCCGCTTCCGTCAGCCCGTCCTGAAGGCAGGAGAGGATCGTGGTTGAGGATTCGAAGCTCTCCGAGCCCCCGCGCAGGATCGCGGCGTTGCCCGCCTTCACACAGAGGCCGCCGGCGTCGGCGGTGACGTTGGGACGGGATTCGTAGATCACGCCGATGACGCCCAGGGGGACGCGGACACGCGAGATTTTCAGGCCGTTGGGACGCTCCCACTCGGCCAGCACCGTGCCGATGGGGTCCGGCAGGGCCGCGACCTCTTCCAGCCCGCGCGCCATCGCCTCGACCCGCTCGTCGTTGAGCACGAGGCGGTCCAGGAACGAGCCCTTCACGCCGTTGGCCTCGGCGCGGGCGACATCATGGGCGTTGGCGGCCAGAATCTCGTCCTTGCGGGCGCGGATCGCCGCCGCCGCGCCGTGCAGGGCGGCGTTCTTGGCCTCCGGCGAAGCATTGGCGAGTTCGTGCGCCGCGGCCTTCGCCGCCGCACCGATGGCGTCCATCGCCGCGCCGATATCGGTATCCGCCGTCAGATCATGTGCTGCCGTCATCGTTCCTCTCCGGTTCACCCGGTTTCGGTGGCGTGAAGATAGTCTTTTTGAAGCATGATTTCACCCCGTCGGGGGCTCGTCGGGCGCGCCTTCCGCGCGCACACCCAGATAGATCGCGGCGAGGACCAGTACGCCGCCGATCACGGTCTCGATGCCGAAGCCCTCACGGAAGTAGAGCCAGCCCAGCGCCGCGCTCAGTATGGGCTCCGACAGGAGCAGGAGCGCAAGCACCATGGGCGCGATCATCCGCACGGCCCAGTTGAAGCCCGAATGGCCGATGACCTGGCTGATGAGGCCGAGGGCCGCCAGTGCGAACCACGTCTCGCCCGAGTAACCACCAACCGGAAGTCCCGCCGCCAGCACCGCCGCCCAGAGGATGACCGCCGCCCCGGCATAGACCAGCGCCACAAAGGCGAGCGTGCCGACCGAACGGCGCACGGCCTCGGCCACCAGGAAGAACCCGACGAAGAACAGCCCGCCCGCCAGCGCGTAGGCATCGCCCAGCAGGGAGGAAAAGCCGATGCGGAAGCTGCCCCAGGCCATCACCGCGCTGCCCGCCACGGCCAGCGCGACAGCGGCCCAGGTCCGTGCGCCCGGCGGCCTGCGCAGCGCCACCACGGCCCAGAGCGCAAGCCAGACGGGCGTGAGCGTCACAAGCACCACCGCGTTGGCGATGGAGGTGCGCGCCACGCCCTCGATCCAGGTGGCTAAATGCAGGGCGAGAAAGACCGCGCCCAGCGCGATCAGCCCCCATTCGCGCGAGGTCAGCGCGCGGATCTCGGCGCGCTCAAGATAGAGCGCCACCGGCAGGACGGCGGCGGCGGCGATCACCATGCGGTAGGCGGCGATCACCAGCGGTTCGGCATCGGCCAGGCGCACGAAAATGGCGGCGTGGGCCACGGACAACAGCGCGGTCAGCAGGACGGTCCCATAGACCGCCCCGTTGCGGGTTTCCGGGGCATGCATGGGAGACCTAGCTTTCGACGAGGTCGTCGCGGTGGATCAGTTCCTCACG
>Ga0255767_1001675_pt1 | contig 19574 bp, 10 predicted proteins | sample 071ome_24_FD_179967 | JGI IMG/M metagenome (GOLD analysis project Ga0255767, IMG submission 179967) | Coastal salt marsh microbial communities from the Groves Creek Marsh, Skidaway Island, Georgia - 071402CT metaG (version 2) | ecosystem: Environmental > Aquatic > Marine > Intertidal zone > Salt...
AAGTAGTAAGTAGTACTTGATATAGATATGCGCGTATTTTTTCTATAGTTAGCACCAAACACCAGAAAGCTCCTTTTTTTCATATCTCTTCATAAAAAAGCGCGCGCGCGTCGGGGTGTTCATCTTTCACCCGCGGTGAATCAAAGAACGCAATCCTCCTTTTCGCGGCGCGTTGCATGCGCGCTTGTTTCGCTTCTCCGTTTCTCTCGCCCATCGTCTTCGAGAAGAGGAGGAAGAGGAACAACAACAACAACACTTTTAAAGGAAGAACAAAGCGAGTATTTTTTGCAACGAAAGACACCAACGTGGGGCAAAAAAACGAAAACGAAGAGGAGGCACCCAAAAAAAAAGGAATAATAAGCAGAAAAGAAGAAAAATATCACACGCAGCAGAAGAAGAAAAATCGAAGAAAAGTGATGAAGAAGAATTCATCGCCGCTTCAGAAAAAAAAAGTCATCGTGCACGCGCGCTGCAAAGAAGAAGAAGAAGTGCGAGCAGTAAAAATGACGACGACGACCGCGACGACGACGAGCGGCGCGCAACACACGTGGCGCGACGTCGCGAACGAATATCTCCCTCACGAAGTCGCCGAAGCGATTTCGACGGAAGATCCAAAACGGTTTGAACGCCTGATTGAAAGTTTAGCGACGGTCGCGAGCTTGGAGAAACTCTCCACGCGACCGTCCTCGGAGGAGGAGGAGGAAGAGACGACGACGACGACGACGACGACGACGACGACGAGCGCTGCTGCTGGTGGTGACGCGGCGTCTTCTCTGGTGTTTGACATCACGAGCTTACTGAGGAGTCACTTGGTCTCGAAACCGTTCCGAGCGACGAGAGATGTGCGCGTGATTGTTACTCTGGTCAAACACTGTTTCGCCGTGGTGTTGGCGGACAACGAGATGAGAATCGATTTGAAAACGCGAACGAAATGGGCGAATTTGGCGAAGACGACGTTATCGGTGTTTGAAGACCAGTTGGATGAGGTTTTAGAGATTGATTGGAAACCAATCATGGAAAAAGTCAATCACGTATCTCAAGGCGAGGTGAATGAATATTACGGGCCGGTTGTTTTAGCCGAGTGGCGGTCGACGATTTCGGCGTTGGCGAGAGCCAGTCGGAGGTATTTCAAGTTGGGGAGCAGTGAAGAAATTTGGGAGGCGAGTAAGAAGAATCTGGAGAACATATGGTCCGAGGAGTGTTTCACGTCGCTGGCGTTTATGGTGGCTTTTTTACCGACGAGACATTTACGAAATAAGAAAGGAAACGAAGAAGACGTGAAATTTTACAAACGAATGATTGAGGGGGAAAATGGAGATTGGAATCGTTTATTCGACGCGTTGCCGAGTTCGGTGTTTTGGAAATCGGGATTTCTGCAGTTGTTTTCGCAGTGTGCGAAACACGACGTGAGCGGGCGGATTCAATGGTCGGAGAGTTTGGACGCAAAGATTTATTCCGCCGCGTTGTGGAGCTTTCAGTTGAGTTCATCCAATAACGGCGGCGGCAGAAGTGGCGGCAGGAATGGGAACAACGGGTCGAAACAATCGCAACATTTGCAAGTGTTGGCAAGCTCGGTGCGTTCGATTGGATCGCCGGCGACGAAAATCGCGCCGAGAGTTTTAGATACGGCACACAGAGCGCGCTCCATCGCCAAGTTTTTGGCGTTTCGGTCGCTGAATTACACCGCAACAGAAAACGACGACAACGATGAGAGAAACAATAACACGGACATTGGCATTACCAGCAGTAACAATCGTCGAGAGAAACTCTTTGACTTTCTCGAGCACTGCTTGCACCCAGACTCGCCTGGGAGTGACGCTTTGGCCTGGTTTCTCGAGCATTTCGTGGCGTACTTGGAGAAGGCGAAGTATAGAGCGGAGACGGAAGAAACCGTTGGTTTAGGCCCGTTTACGGGGAAGCAAGACGAAGAGCTGACAAAAATGGCGCTGATTGCCGACCGATTGTGTTCTAAGGCGATCTTTTCGCGACACGGTCACACGAAACACGTCGCCGTGAAATCAGTCGGGAAGTTGTGCTACATTTGTCCCAAACACACGATTTACGCCGCTTTGAGTAGATTTGAAAACACGCTTCAACACGAAGATTCTTCGCACCAAATATCCACGGCGATTGAAGCATTGGCGATGGTGACGCGATCGATGTTGGTGAATATCGATCCAAACGAAATCTTCGTGCAGCCTGAACACGCCGAAGCGCTTTCGCGAGCTGGTGAGAATGGCGACGATAGAATGGAAGTGTTGGACGAAGTCGAAGGGTATTCCACGGGCGCGTTTATCGTCTCGGCGTTGGAAGCGACGCTTCCGTGCATTGATGTCAACGATGCGGCGAAAACGAACGCGGCGCTCAAGTTTTACACGATTTTACTTTCCTCGGTATCAAACTTGATCGATCCAGGGGAGGAAAATTGCGTGCCGCAACTACCAGTTGTTTGGTCCGATTGGACGTTGGAGGTTTTAGAACGAGTTTTCGCGGTGCTCGAACACGCGCAACCAGAAACTTCTTCAAATAACCATGGAGCCAGTTCCGGCGGTGTTGGTGAATCATCGGAGCAATCTGCATCGTTCCTCATGAACGCAAATTGCATGTTCACGCCCATGTTTCGAACGCTTTTGATTCGCTTACCGGAGGAGTCGCGTAAACTTGCCATTCGCAGAATTGCTCGGTTCATTTTCACGAATACCTTACCGTCCGCAACTCGAGAATTGGGCATTTTAGTTTCCTCGGTGTTCATTGCGTCGCCAAAGGAAGCCACGAAAGAAATTTTCAATCCTATGTTTGATATGCTTTCGCTGGAATTGAACGAGGCGCAATTGGACGCAAAGCGATCGGGTGAACTTTCCAAAGCGCGAATAAACCGATTATCCTACATCGTGGGTGTAATATCGCTCGGCTTCGATCGCGCGCACACGACATCTTTAGCGACGTTGAAAGACAAGGTTGTGCAATCAAGTCGACGTCTGTTCGCGTTGGCGGAATCTGCGCGTTCGAATCCGATTTTGTACATCGCTGGGCCTTTGTTGTGTCGGTACTGTTTAGCATTAGGTAACGTCATCGATCAGCTCGATGCCCAGCAGTCGGTCACGCAAGACGACGAAGCGATCAAGAAAGGCAAGCGTCAATACGCCGACTGGGTCGCGTTACGTTGGAAGGTGTCCCGAGACGACACTTCTTTCGGACCTCCTGATATCGAAGCGAGAAAGAAACTGTGCCTCCCGAAACCTTTCAATTGGGCGAACGAGGAAGATCATCGAATCAAGAACGAAGTCCTTCGCGAAATCATCGAAGAATTTTTGATCAAATCCTCGTCGGAAATGACGGATTTGTTCGAAGGCTGCGCGACGGCTGCGATTCAAAATATGGACATCAACGATTCTCCCGAAGATTCATCCTCCATCGATCCTCGCTCCATCTCGCCGAAGAGCACGAGTCAAGTTACTATCATCGATCGAAGCAGAAGAAGCCCGTCGCCGCCCGCCGCGGCTGGACTCACCGCGACAGCGCTTGCGCCATCGTCATCGTCTGGGAACTCACCAACGAGTTTGCAAAAACGTCAATCGCTTGCTGAGATTGCAAAAGTGAGTAAGATTGGTAGCATTGGTCAGTTCTCGTCCTTGAACGATATGGAAGATTACAACTGTCGTCGACACCGCGTGCGTTCATTAGCGGCTAGAATCGGCGCAGTTGCCACGGGTCTCACCGCGAGGATTCCGGATTTCAACGAAGGCTCATCATCCGCAGACTTAGCCATCCATGGTGAAATGCCTGGTTCGTTGGTTTTTGACGTACAAACGCGGCACGCCGCCGCGGAAGCGTTGAGTTTAGCGCTCGAAAACCACGAGTCGGACGATGCGGTGACTTTGACGATTGTCGCAAGAGTTGCCGAGGAGATTTTGTCTCCTTCAAATTCCACGTACCACGCGGCTAAAGCAGCCATGCGGGCCTGGGTGGAAGATTCTGCGAGTCTGCGTATGCCACACCCAGGACGGAAAAAGAAGAACGTCATGCTCGGTGCGAAAATTCCCGAATTGTATCCACGATGGTTGGTGTACGAATACACTCGCATTAAACATCACTGGAGACGCGCCCAAGCGGTGTATTTCAGAGAGTCAAGCGGCGAATACTGCAGCAGCGCCTTATCGAGACAGAACTCCAGTTGTGTTCGCTTACTCGCCGCGTTGCGTTCGTGTGCCATCAACAATACGTACGTGAGCGTTCGCGCCGCTGCGAGGAATGCCATTGAAACTGACTTGGAGCGATACCCGAAAGAAGCGCCTCGCGTCGTCGAGAGTTCCGCTGATTCGCTCATGATCCCCGAAGAAAACGAAGACCGATGCCGCGCGGCGTGCGAGGTTTTGAAAACGAATTCGAGCATCGTCGCGACGACGCAAACGTCCTCGGAATCGTTGTTGAAATTTACCTACGCTCTTTTACAGGCAAGGTGCACTCACGACACGGTCATTTCGCAACAAGCGGTTTCAGAAACCTTCGTGAACTTTGCGGCTCGCTTCTCTCGACGAAGCATGGATTTACTCAATTATTCCATCGATGGACCAACGCCTCTGATGAATGATTTAGTGAAGTTTATTTTCCATCCACCGGATGAACGAGCCAAACATTGGAGCTTTCAATCGATGGCGACTGCGTTTTTCATGTTTACGCTCGTTTCGGATTGTTCGGATAAATCCGTTCGGAACGCCACTCGAATTTTCCTCGAAGGTTTAACCAGCGACTCTAGACCGACGTGGCTTCCAAGCGCGTGCGGTTTGCTCCTCGTCAGTCGGTATAAGAATTTTGACGAGCAGATGCTCGTGGATGCGGTGAACACAGATTTTGAAAACACCCGAGAGTTGTCAGAGAAACTCTTGTACTCCTTTGCCGCGGCGAGAGGCGAAGACACGAATCGTGACATTGGCGATCGCGCGGCTGGTGGACAACAATCGAGATCTGCTCTGCTCGCGCAAGCTGGAGAGTCTTTGTACGGCGTCGGTCACGAGCTCGCGGGGCCGTTTCCAAAAGTGTGCACGCGAGCGATGGAGGGCATAGCGACGACTCCGGGCGTCTTCATCACCGTCTTCTCGAGATTGTGGGAAATGCTCTTTAAAGCGAGGCCGAGCTTACTCCGCGAAACGGTGGATGATGTCATTGAAGAAATGCAAGCGCACGACGACGACGCGCTATCTATGTCTTCGAAGAAGAAGAAATCATCGGCAGACGAAAGCGGAAGAGGAGGCTCGATATCGCCTGGCAGACGCAAAAAGCCAAATACGAACTTCGATTCGACTACATCATCAGCCTCCGTTCCCGCGTTAGATAACACGGCTATTTCTGCGCGCGCCGAAGCGATCGCCGCCGCCGTGCGCTTGTGCGACGAAAAAGCGACCGATTTACTCCTTAGAAAAACACGTGGAAACACGTCGGATATTTCACGCGAAACCTGGCTTCGGGCTTTGGCGTTTTCCCTCGCCGAACGTAGCGATAAGGAACACTTCAATTCGATGTTTCTGAGAATGATTGAGAAGTTACCGTTGACCTCCGCGTCGATGTTGTCGCAAATGCGACGCTTGGAATCCATCGCCATCTTTGTTGCAGAGAGCGCTCGGTATACGCTCGGCGATCACGTTGAGTGCAAGATGAAATTGATTGAAGAGATGAAAGATGTCGATGGTTCCGCGGCGAGTTCGCCGTTCGTACATGATTCACAAGGCGTAAGAAGTGCAGGCGCACACGTCACCGCGAAATTGATCTCGTTGAACAGAAACGCGGCGAGATTCAATATCAACGACGATCAAGTTTCAGCAAATGAAGCGAAGCTTAGGGGAGAACTCGATGCATTTGTGGGTGATTTCTTAGCCTCGCGCGTTGACGCAGAAACTGAAATCGTCATCGGTGGCGACGAAGTGGCGAAGCAAAATGATGCTTCGACATCCGGAGCATCATCATCAGCCATGGCTTCGGCAGCCGCGGCGGCAGTGGCGGCGACGACGAGCGGAGAAGAAGTTTCAGAGGAAGTCAAAAGAGCTCGCAGATTTCTCGAGACTATCTTCACGACGACGAAGCTTCTTATCCTCATGGGTGACATCATGTCCATCTCCGACCTCGTGCCGACGCTCATTCGATCAGCTCTGCTTTGCGCCGAAAATACCTCGGACTTGCATTTTGGCTCCGAAGCGAAATCATGCTTGATTGCCTTGAGAAGTGTTTTGTTCACCGAAAACGGCGGCAACAGCTCGCAAACGGCGACTTTGTTCCAAGACATCATAGATACCGCGCTCTTACCATCCATGAAATCTTCTTTCTGGAAGACGCGAAAACAAAGCGCCTACTTCGCTTCGGCGTTTGCCTTCCGACACATGTTTGTTCTCGACGAAGGGACGCAAATCGATGCGCTTCAAAACGCATTGGCAAACGAATTACTCGAAGACCCGCGGGTGGAAGTTCGCGAGGCGGCGCGAGATAGTCTCTTCGCCTTCCTCTCGGGCAAACGAAGAGAAGCGTTCACCGCGCAAACTGAGTCAAAATTCATCGAGCGGTTCTCCTCTTCCTCCGTCTCCGCGTCCCTCGTCGCGTCTTTACCGCGAGACCAAGTGTCTCTGGTGAAACGCCACGCGGTGATCCTCGCCCTCTCTGCTTTACTCCACTCCAGCAGCGCGAACATGGACGACACGGACCTACCGGAATGGCTCAAAAAAACCATCATCCTTGCCGCTCAGTGTTCTTTCGACTCCGATCCAATCAAAGAGTGCGCGCGAAAGGCTTTCGCGGAGTTGAAGAAAAAACTGCATCACAAAGAAAAATTTGAAAAGTTCAAACGCGCCTTCTCCGAGCAAGAGTGGGACGACGTCGTTTCCGTCGGATTTGAATACAACGCCAGTTACATGGTTTAGTAACGCTATACAAATCAGCGCGCTTGAGCTCTCGTCACAGATATAAGATACATTCGTGAGAGAATGAGAGCTCGCAATCAGTCAGTCAAACACCATTTGTAAACATAAAAAATTGTACATTTTAACAACACACAACGAAAAGCAAAGAAAAAACTGCACACACACACTCGTTTGCGCGCACCACGCGCTTTTTTCTCATCGTTCTTTTTTTTTCTTCGAGAGAGATACGCGGATGTACGCGCAGCAACCGTTCGTTCCTTTTCCACCACCACCGCGTTCTCGTTCGCGCGAAGGAGGAGAGGAAAAAGAGGAGGACGAGGAGGAGGAAGAAACGTTTTCCATCTGTCCAAACTGTCGGCACGTGAAGACGAAAAGAAGAAGAAGAAGAACGAAAGAAGAAGAGGACGAAGAACGCCACGGACCTCTTCAGCGGTGCGAAAAGTGCGAGTACATCTTCCTCTCCAAAGGGTTCGAGGAGAACTTAGACCCGGACGTGCCGAAGAGTTTGCTTTACTCGCCTCGCGCTTCTTCGTTTTCTTCTTCTTCTTTTTCTCAACAACAACGAGCGCAAAAAATACACGCGAATGTGTGTTTGTTTTTCTCGTGCGGGAATTGCAAGTCGATGTTGTCGCTGCCGGAACTCGTCGCGAGAGACTGCGTGGTGGAGGAGAGTAAATTGGTCGTGTGTGGCGTGTGCGAGGAGTTGACGATCATGAGCGTCGTCGGCGGTGGCGGGATCCGGGCTGGATTTGGGGCGTCACGACCGCAGCCGATGCACCACGTGCCGATGCCGGTGCCGATGCACGTGCACGCGATGCCTCCGGGAGGAGGGATGATGATGATGATGCCGATATTTGGTGATAGTGCGTATCCTAACTCGTACGGCGGGGTACCTTTTGGTGTGCCTGTACCAGCACCGAGGCAGTGCTATCCGCCAGAGCAACAACAACAACAATATCATAGTAACAACAATCACCCTTCAACGCCGACGATTGCGACGATGTTTCCTCCTCTCCCAAAAAAGAACGAATTGGATTCAAACTACGGTGATACGTGCGAAGGAGAGAACCTTAAAACATTAAACGTCCAGTACGCATCAGGCGAGCGCTCTTTTCGCGACGCGACGAACCAAAACGCGGAATATTTCCACGGCCACGAGGAGATGTTCAAGGACGCCGCGTGGAAAGGAAAAACAGAGTGCGAAGCATGTAACAGCTCCGAGGCGGACGCGTATCACCACACGGTCGCGAAAAGTTACCCGACGTTGGTCCGAGGGGGCGAGAAGTACGGTCGAGACGAATTCATATATCGCGAGGTGCGATGTCAGCAGTGCGGGTACTCTTCGATTGAAAAGAAGAGAAAGTATTGAAGAAGAACGACGAGCGAGAAGCGAGAAAACGAGATACACGAGTACTATAAAATAAAAAAAAAACTGAATATGAATACCATCGATCACGTATCAGTCAATATCATATCATATTGTTAAAACACAAACAAACTCTCTTTCTATTTAAACACACATACTCCATTCGTTTATTGCTTTAAGACCCCAACGCCAAAGTCAACTCGGCTTCGCACGCCAACTCCTCCCCTACGAACGCTTGCCCTTTCATCTTCGCGATGCCGAAACGTTTGTTCAACTTTGTCAAAACCACCTTCATGACCAACTGGTCGCCCGGAACGACCGGTCGTCGGAATTTCACGCCGTCGATGCCGGCGAAGAAGAACTCTTGCTGCGTGCCACCTGTTTGTTTCGGTTTAAATAATCGATGGTGAGGTTTAAAGAAGACGCCATCGCGCGCGCGACCGAGACGAGAGAGAGAGAGAGAGAGAGAGAGAGAAAGAGAGAGAGAAAAAATCCAGCTCAGCAATATCCAAAAGAGAGAAGAGGAGAGGGTAAACCAAAAGAGGAGAAAGTCACGCGTCGCAGGAAACGACGAGGACAAAAGAAGAGGACAAAAAGTAAAACAAAAACAGAAAGAAGAGAGAAGAATTTACCTTCGCCGCCGCCGCCTTCCAACATGATCAACCCTCCGACTTGCGCCATCGCTTCCACCATCAAAACGCCCGGCATGATTGGCCTTTGGGGGAAATGCCCGGGGAAAAAGTTGTCGTTGATGGTGACATTTTTAACGCCAATGGCGTATGAACCTTGCTCGATTTCCAAGACTCTGTCGACTAAGAGAAACGGGTATCGATGCGGCAAGAGTTTCATGATGGCGTCGATGTCCATTTGCATCGGCAAGGCTTTGCCGAGGCCTTTTGGATCAGACCCCGGGTCTGGTTTCGCCTCAGCGGCTTGCGCTCTCGGGGCGATCAGAGATTTTCTACTGCTCTTCAAAGAAGAAGAGGACGTCTTCTTCTGTTTGAGAGAGGAGACGGACGAAGACGCGACGCGAGCGCTCGACAGAGACGCAGAAAGAGCGGACATTACGATGATTTCTTTTTTGTATGAAAGCTTTTGATTGTGGCAGTATTATATGTGTATATATATGAAGAGTGAAAGAAAATGCGCTCTTTGTGACAAACAGGATAACGAACAACAACAACACAAAAGACAGAAGGGAAAATCTTCTCTTTTTTTAGAACGCATGGCAAATACACACATACATACGAAACAAACAGAGACAGACGGACAGAAAATAACAATAGAATAGAGCGCGCACAGACAGCGGTTACGTGTAGTCGTGTTATCATTATTAATAAACGTACGGAATAATTCTAAACTTGACAATCTCGCAGTACCGTTTCCAGTCGTCGCCGTATTTCAACTCGCACTGTTCGCCGTCGCGTAAATCTCGATGGACTAACAAAATGCCAAAGTAAATGACGTAGAAATACGGCGCGAGATGGTCGAAGCCGCACGGGAGACACCAGGCCCAGGCCATCAACCAATCGCCGAAATAGTTAATGTGTCGAGCGATGCCCCACCAGCCGGAGATGAGTAAGTTGGTGCCTCGTTTCGTTTTGAGCGATTTCAAGTGTTTCACGGACGGGTGGTTCGGGTTGGTGCGGAAGGTGTTCTTTTGGCCGTTGGATTGGCGGAAAATGTAGTACCCGGTCGCTTGAACGATGACGATGAATGCGGTCATCGCTAAAGAAATGTCCACGTTGTTTTCGAGTATGTATCGACACTGCAAGGAGTACGTAAACGGCACCCACACTAAATCGCCAAACACGAGCATAAAACCAAAACCGTCCGTGGTGACGTCCATGGTCGTTAAAATCGCCGGCTCGTTCCACAACGCGTCGACGACGTACATCAGCTGAAACGCGTTTACTAAGAGCATCGGTTTCGTGACAAACCCTAACCGCGCGTACTGTTCGTGCATGAACCCGAAATTCAACACTAACCACCCAATTAATCCCGGAGTTAACTCGCAAAATACCTTTGCGTCGAACAAACTGTTCGAAAATCGAGGGTTCAATTCTCTCCCGATGAACCAATCGTACGCGACGTTCCCGGTGTTCCCACCGTTCGCCAACACGACCGGCCCGTTATCGATGATAACACCATCGCTACCTCTTTTCATCGCACTCTTACTTATCTTCTTTTTTACTCTAAACGAGGCGACGTATAAAAACGTCGTCAACGCGAACGCGAACGCGCACCCGGCGGTTAACAAACTCAAAAACTTCGCGTGGACGTATCGCAACTGAACGACGCCAAAGTGCGTCCCAATTGCGAGCGCAATCGCCGTCGTCGCAAACACGCGAAACCCGTTCAGTTTATACCTCAATCTTTGCCCGGTTTCCGCGTTGATCACGACGCCTTCTTTCACCACCGATGCGGGTAAGATTACGTGCAGCGTCGCGCACCACGCCATCCATCCCAAAAACACACCAACGCTTTCCCACGAAAACACCGGTTTCATCTTTTCCGGCAACGTCGCAAGGGAGAAACGCTTTTTGAACGCCGAAGAAGACGATGAAAAAATCTCCACGCATCCGTAGGTTTCGTTGCACGCGGCGACGAGGAAGTAGCAGACCAAAGGGAGGAGGATTGCGATCGATATCGCGCCGAGCGGACCTCCAAATTCGTACCCGTGATGGTGATGCGTCGACGTCTTCGTCTTCGAGGGGATTTGTTGTTGTTTACTTCTTCCTCCTCTTCCTCTCGAAGAAAAAGAAGGTCGATTAGTGAATTTCGCATCATTCCCCGTCTTCTTGGGAGGAGCTCGAGGAGAAGACGTCGGCGGCGCTCTCTCTTCTCGAGCAGGCGTGCGGCGCGTGGACACCATCGCTCGTGTCGTTTTTGTATAGCGCGAATAGCGCGAAATGGTATGAAGACACAAGGGAGAGAAAAACGAGAAAAACGAGAAAAAAGAGAAAAAAATGGATGTTTTAGACGACCTATATACTTTGCTGTTACTACTACTATCGCTATTCGTGCTAAACGTCCTCCAATTACGTTAAACCGGCGGGACGTCGTTGTTGTTGTTCAAATTATTAAAGACGTCAAACTCGTCCTCGTCTTCTTCTTCGAAGAAATCTCGCTCTCCGGCGCCGCCGTACCGCTGTTCGACGTTGACGTTTCTTCCGCGCTCGACGAAACGTTTGACGATTCGGACTAAATCGTCTTCGTTGTTTTCGCACTTGACGAACGCTCGGAGCATCGGGTCGATGTTTTTTCGAACGGCTTCTTCTTTTGTTATGGAGCCTTTGTGGACGTTGTCGACGTCTTTTTCCATCTCGGCGCGTTTCGTCGGTTGCCACATGAAACCGAGCTGCAAGGAATCGTATCCGGCAACGAGCGCTTCGCCGATGTTGGTTGGAACTAAACGGTTGTCGCCGACTTTTTTCGCGTACCCGCGCTCGCCGACGACTTTTTCAATGTGCTGCGCTTGTGTGGCGTCGGTCCCGATGCCATTCTTTTCCATCAACGTCAACAAGTCGACTTCGGAAAGCATTTGCGGTTTCACCGTTTCCGAGTCGCGGAGGTTTTTGTGCGACGGTTGGAACTGCTGACCGTCTTCAAAGCTAGGAAGCTCTTCTTGGGCGTTCCAGTTGTCGAAATACGGTTGCAATCGAGGCCCATCTGGAGGGAATATCGGCCCTGGACCGTATATCCGTAAATACGCTCGGTCGGTAATCATCAACCCGTTCGCTTTGAACCCCTCCCCGGCGCAATCAACTTCGACGGTGGTTTTATACCCAACCGCTGGTTTCGAGCACGTCGCTAAGAAGTGCCTCAAAACAAAGTCGTAAATTTGCTTCTCCTCGGGCTTCCACCCGTTGAATTCGTGCGCGGTGGGTAACTTTGCCGGGTAAATCGGAGGGTGCGCTTTATCGTCTCTGTGCCCGCCCGGCGGTTTTCGAAACCCGCCACTTTCGTTCAATTCGCGCGCGTACGGACCGTACGTCTCGTGATTATAAAACAGCGCTATATTTTCGTGGAAATTGAACGAGTCTGGGAATCGATCGGTTTCCGTTCTCGGGTACGAGATGAAACCTTTTTGATACAAACTTTCGGCGAAGGTCATGATTCTTTCTGGGGGGATGCGCAAGGCTCTGTTCACCCGTTTCTGCATCTCCAACGTATTCAACGGGTGCGGAGGCCATTTCTTAATCTCTTGACCGCGAGTAGATAACACGGTCGCGTGTGGTGCGTTTTGAACTCTCTCGAACAAAGAGTTTGCCAGATGCTCGTCAAACACGCGCTGACGATTCCATCGAAATTCGACAACTCTGCCGCCGCCCCGCTGTCTCTGTTGTTGTTGTCGACCGCCGCCAGCAGCAGCAGCACCGGCTGCTCCTCCTCCTTCTTGCATTTGATATCCGATGGAAATCGTCCAAAACCTTTCGGGAACGTGTGCATCTACGTCCCACTTTCTTTGAACGATAAATCCAAGCGTTGGAAATTGACACGGGCCGTAACTTATCACGCCTTTATTATCTTTGTCGTTCCCTCCTCCCCTTCCTCCTCTTCCTCCTCCTCCTCCTCCTCCTTCGCCTCCTCCGCCACCACCACCACCACCGTCGTCGTCGTCCAACAACCCCAAAATCCCGTTCCTTTTCACGCAAATCGTGTTAAATCTCGTAAACGCCGCCCCTAACCGTAAATCCAACTCCTGCCTCGCGTCCACCGCCATGGACGCCGCCTCGTCCGGCATTTGCAAGTTCTGAAGCGCTCTCGAAACGTCCTGATAACTCAGCGCCGAAAATCTCGCCCGAAACACTTTCAACCGTCTGTTCGCTTTCAAACACACGTCCACGACCTCCATGGCGATATTTTCTCCCTCTCGATCGCAATCGAGCCATAAAATCAACCAATCGCTCGTCCTCGCCTCTCGTTCCAAATTCGCCTTGACTTTTTTCATCTTCTCTGGAACTGATTTCGCGATTCGCGCTCTCCCGAACAAATCTCGCATATCCGAGCGTTCCCACGACTTATACTCTTGTTCGATGAACTCGTAGCTCATTAAATGTCCCAGCACCGAGGTAAACTTCATCGCGCAGTCGTGGCGGTTGTTTATTGGAAACGGGTTTATAAATTCAAATATTCTGTTATACTCCGAAACGCCCGCGCGACTCGTCACGCCTCCTCCTCCTCTACCGCATAAAACTTTCGACACTTCTTTCGCGACGGATGGCTTTTCCGCCACGTTTAGTACTCGAACACCTCCTCCGTTTCGTTGTTGTTGTTGGTGGTGGTGGTGGTGGTGTCTCATATCGAGACGACGATATATATGTGATGTCTCGCGCGATGATGAGACACAGCGCGAGTTTTCTTTTTTTTTTGAAAATGTGTGTTTTGTGGATGGGGAACCCCCAAACCGAAAAATGCTCACAAAATGGAGATTATATATCCTCTCTTCCGATTTTATATAAAATACAAAGAAGAAGAAACGAGCACACGCACGCACGCGCGCACGCGCAGAGAAAGAAACAAAGAAACAAAGAAAGAGAAAGGCTGTTTGCGCTCTTTCTTTACTCTCCTTCGCGAAAAAACGAGATATACGTAGGTTATAAAAAAAAACCTGCCTGCTCGTGTAAATTTAGGGTGGTTTTTTAAAAGTTGAGGGTGCTCAGATTTTTTTTTCTTTTTTCTCTCTCTCTCTCTCTCTTCTCTCACATCAGCGGGAAAAAAAACAGAAGAGAAAGAAGAAGAAGAAGAAGATGTCGACGTCGCGAGGAAAGGAGGATTTGGCGAACGATCGAGAGAGGTTGGACCGATGGCGGAAACATTTACTGCGTTATTATTCGCGAGCGAGTTCGCGGAAAAAGAACGCCGCCACGAACGACGACGAGGATGGTTTGAAAACATCATCGACATCATCATCGTCCTCGCCGCTGAAAGCGACGAGAAGAGAATACGAAAAGTTGCGAGGAGAGTTCTTCTTCTCTTCTTTCTCGACGAAGACGACGACGACGACGAGAAGACGCGCGCGCGAAGGTGAAGAAGAAGAAGAAGAAGAAGAAGAAGAAGAAGAAGAAAGCTGCTCGCCGCTCTCGGCGATGAAGAAACAAAACTTTCCCTTGGTGTTTCAAAAGAAGGAACTGGTTCGGGTAATAAGACAAGACGTGGAACGCGTGGTGTTCGCCGAGGAGAAAGGGTTCGGAGGGAAAAAGTTTTGGCGGTCGCCCGAAGTGAGAGCGAGTTTAATCAGAGTGCTGACGGTATTCGTGCTCGGGAGCGGCGACGTGCGTCGTCGCGAGTATAAGCAAGGCATGCACGAGATAGCGGCGATGGTGTATTTGGCGACGAGTCGTGCGGCTTCTTCTTCGCTCGTCGCAGACGATGTTGCGGGTAGCGGTAATAACGATGGAGAAGAAGAAGAAGAAGAAGACGAAGGTTATGAAGACAATGAAGAAGGCGAAGGGGATTACGACGCGTTGTTAGATGTCCCTCTCGCGCTAGCGCCGCGAGACGACGAGGAAAATAATGAAGAAGATGTAGAAGGTTACGAATACAGCCAAAAGTTTATCGAGCACGATTGTTACGCTCTTTTCAGCGCGTTTATGAATAACACGAGGTCCTCGTTGCGACTTTTAGATTATTTTCAATCTCAAAACGAGTCCTTCATCGAAGAGTATTGCGAGCGGTTCAGACGCACCATGCATGCGGCGGACGAGGTAACCGAGAGCGTTTTTTTCGGCAAAATATCGCTGACGCGCTTGTACCTGCCGAGATTCTTAAAGCTCGCGTACCTTCGGGAGTGTAAACGATGTGATTTTCTATTCATGATTTGGGATTCCATCATCGCAGAGATGGGCAGAGAAGGAGGAAAAGAATCGAATGCTGGTCAACCCTCGGCGCGGGAGATTTTTGAATCCTTGAGCGTCGCCGCCGTGTTGCGTTGCAAAGACACCATAACGCGCGAGATCGCGCTCTACTCCAACGAAAGCATTGGAAACATCTTAAACGAAATCAACGCGAAATCTTTTGACTTTTCAACACCATCCGACGTGGAAAAACTCATCGAAACTGCCAAGCGCATAGCCGCCGCCGCGAAAGACTGCGAGATTGTCGGGGACAACGACCAAAACGAAAACGAAGAAGAAGAAGAGCAACAGTTTTTCGACGAATCCGTCTTCAAGAGTAATCTCTTCTCCGCCATGGAAATCAGAACAGACGGGTCAAACGCGTAAAATAGTATAACATATGTATTAAAAATGTAACATTCGCGCGAGCGTGTAAATTAAAAATTCCCCTATAATTTAGAGTTAAAAGAGAAAATCCTCACAGAGAGACAGTTACGAATACAATGTCGCCGTCTCCACCGCCTTTACGAAAGAAGAGCGACTACGAAGACGAAGACGAAGCGAACAAAAGAAAGCGCAGCGGCAAGAGAAAGCCTCTCCCCTTCTCTCAAGTCCGCACCTGTCGTGCGCAAGCCGCGAAAGTCCTCTCCAAACTCCTCCGATGCGCGCGAGAGAAAAAAAACGGCGCGTCGATAAAAAGTTTAACTCTGGACGCGAAGAGGATCGATTTCCCGTCCGCGACGCACGCCATCGTGTGCGAAACCGTGAAAGTGTTACCGCTGTTGCGATTGCTGATTAAAGAGAACGAGGAGATGCGCAAGCGCGTGCTTTTTGAGGACGACGACGACGACGAAAAGGAAGAAGATGAAGATGAAGATGACACGCCGCCAGCCGCGAAGAAACAGAAGAAGAAGACGAACGAGAAAATTTTACCAGAGTCGATGGCGTACGTGTTGCTATACGAGCTGTTACTGTCTCCGGGCAAGAGCATTACACCACCACGACAACAACAATTAGTAGCAACAGGAAGGGAAGGAGAAGGAGCGAAAAGCTCCGCGATATCGTTAACCGAGGCGGAGAAGGTAGTCACGAGCAAAACCGAGGAGTTGAGAAACCAATTAAAGGAACGATTGAGGAAAGCGAACGCGGCGTCGGCGTTGGAGTTTGTCGAGAGACGGTTGCCGGAAAGAGTGAGAAAGATTGTAAACGACGATCCGATGAGTAGGTTTGCGAGAGTGAACGCGATGAAAGTGAGAGATGCGGGTGTTTTGGTGAAGGAATTGAAAGAGAGAGGCTTCGCGTTTGAGGAGGAAGACGCGCATTTAGGCGGGGGAGAAGGAGGAGGAGGTTGTCGATACATTTCGTTCTCGAAGGATTGCGATCGGAAGAAACTGAGCGGGATGAAAATGGTGAAGAATGGAGAGTTGATTTTGCAAGGGAAGTCGTCGTGCATGCCCGCGCACTGCTTGTTGGTGAATGAAGAAGAGAGGTTGAGCGATGATATGAGCGCTATTTTTGAGCGCATTTGTCAATCCGACGTCATCGACGCGTGCGCGGCGCCAGGGAACAAAACGACTCACCTAGCCGCGTTGTTAAACGACAAGAAGAATAAAAATGGGAGAGGAGGAGGAGGGAAAGTTTTTGCGTTCGAGAAGGACCACCGACGAGCGCAACGGTTACGCGATACGATTGATTTGTACGGATGCTCGAAGAAAGTTATCGTCGCGAAGAAGAATTTCTTAGAGGTGGACGAGAACGACGATAAGTATCGAAACGTGCGCTCGATTTTGCTCGATCCGAGTTGTTCTGGCTCTGGGACGGTGCAAAACAGAGGAGATGCGTTGATGGAGTACGCTTTGAAAGACGGATACGACGACGAGGACGAAGAAGAAGATGATGCTGAAAGAAATAAACGCAGGGAAGAGGAAGAGAATGAAGAAGAACAAACGCGAAAGAAACGCGTGATGAGTTTACAAAAGTTCCAAGTCGAGGTGCTTTCGCACGCCATGCGATTCCCGGGCGTCCTTCGAATCTCTTATTCCACGTGTTCAATCTATCGCGAAGAAAATGAAGATGTTGTACAAAAAGTAATGCCGTTAGCGAAAGAGTTGGGATTTGAACTCGCGAAATGTTTACCGAAATGGCCCCGACGAGGATTTTCGGAGGTGTTGGGCGAAGCAGAGGCGTCGAAAGTCGTTCGCGTGAACCCGTTCGAAGGCGACGATTGCGAAGGCTTCTTCGTGGCCGTGTTTCAGAGGAAGAAAGAGTTGTGCGAGAAAATCATCGCGGCGTTTGAAAAAGAACGAGAAGAAAAAAAGTCGAAGCAAAAGAACAAAAATAAACGCGAATTAGAATCCGGCGACGTCGTCGTCGTCGTCCCGGTGCTCAACGCCACCGGAAACGCGAAGAAGAAGAAGAAAAACGGCGGTTCTAAAATGCCGTTGTTCCGCTGAGAACTTGTTAGTTTACATAGAATAGATTTAGATAGATTTAGATAGATAACGAGAGCTATGTGATCGAGACGCGCGTCTCTGTTTCTTTCTCTCCATAAACATATAGTATAAACATATAGTATTTGCTTAATCTTCAGTCCACGTCAACGCTTCCTTTACGTACTTGAACCCGAGCCCGGCCGAGGCGAGGGCGACCGGAGCCGCCCCCAAGTGCCAATCCATCTCTTGTTGAAACAAAATCCCTCTACTCATCGTCGTCGCGGCTAACGGAATCGCCAACACCGCCAACAACTCTCCATTCAACACTTTCCCCATTCTCGTCGCCAACTTCTCGCTGATGTACGTCTCATTCTCGTCCGTGCTCTTTTGCTTCTCCGCGAACGTCGTGATCGTCTTTATCGTCACGAACAAAGAAGACGAACCCATCACCGCGAACAAGAACATCTTGAACCAAAATATCGGTTCGTGCGAATAAAACTCCCAACCTTTGCCGTATTGCGTGACTCGCAAGTATCCGGTGTACAGCACCAAAACCCCGGCGATGCCGTACACGGAATCCGCGATGACGAGTTTCATCAACTCGTCGCCAGTCATGTTCGGCTTCAAAATAGCCTTCTCCGTGGCTAAACTCCCCACGATGAGTAAAAGACCGAGATAGTGCCCGTACGCGGCAAAAGCGGACGGAACGGCATCCGCGGCGGACGCAAACGCCGGAGACGAGTGGAAAAGCGCCGCGGCGGCTAACCCGGTCGTCGCAGCGGTCGTCGTCATTTTTTGTTCCTCCTTCTTCTTCTTCATCATCTTCTCGTCGGCGGCGACTTTGATGACGTTGTTCGTTGTCGTCGTTTCCGATGAAGATGCGATGCGTAAAAATCTTCTCTTTCCATCGCTGTTGTGTCTTCTGGTAAAGTCTCTCGTTACCGTTGCTCTCATCGGAGATGGAGATGAAGAAGAAGAAGTCGCTTTACGCGCCGCGGTTGCGGTCGTCGTTGCGGTCGTCGTCGCTGCAAACATGTCGTCCGTTTGGTTTTTTTTCTAAAGAAAAATGGATAGAGAGTAATCTTTTCTGTGTAAGTGTGATATTCGATGACCAAAGTTTCGAGTTATTTCGCAGTTAGTCGTGTGTGTGGGCAAATAGATATTTCGTAGCATTCACAAAAAATCCTCCACTCGTTTCTCACTCTTTCTCTCTCGACTACATACGCGTCTCTCTCTCTATCTATCTATCTTCCTACCTTTTACGAGCGTTTACCTTTGCGCTCGTTTTACCCCTCCTCTTTTCTTGAGCGATGCAGCATTCGTGGATGGATCCTCGAACAAATCCTCAGCTATTTTCTCTTTCAATCGTTGCGCGGCTTTTTCCTCGCGATCGAGAGCGGTCTCGAATTGTGCCAACGTTTCGTACCCATCCGTCTCGTACGGCCACGGAACTTTTTGCTTTTTAATCTTCAATTTACTGTTCGAAGAGTGTGATTCCGCTCGATTTTTTGTGACACCATTTCCTGTGGAGGTGAGTGTACCGTTTATCGTTATCGACTGCTTCTGAAATCGTTTTTTATTGTCAGTGTTGACGTTATTAACGTTTCTATTTTTTGCGTTTGAAACACCCATTCGTCCGAGTCGATTTTCGTCGTTCTTTTCCTGCTCGTTCGCAGAAAACAATCTCGGCGGTGGCGACGACTGCGACGGCGAAATTATTCGCTCTCGAAACAACGACGCGTCGACGACTGTTTCCACTTCCACCTCCTCTCTGTCTACGTTTACCTGCCCTCTATTATTACGATCCATTTTCTTCTGTTCCCTTTTTGTTTTCGGGCGTTTCCATCCGACTCCCTCGTCGCCGTCGTCATCGCCGCTTCCTTTTCCATTCTTTTCATCCTTTTCATCGTCGTCGTCGTCGTCGCTCTCCGTCGCTTCTCCTTCCTCCTCCTTATTTTCATCCGCCGCGCCGAGACCGTTCTTCTTCGTCGCCTCGTTCTCCTCCTCGATGCACCTCACCGTCGCGCTTATT